>Ga0255355_1000081_pt1 | contig 61461 bp, 47 predicted proteins | sample HBST75metaG_FD_189943 | JGI IMG/M metagenome (GOLD analysis project Ga0255355, IMG submission 189943) | Peat soil microbial communities from Stordalen Mire, Sweden - H.B.S.T75 | ecosystem: Environmental > Terrestrial > Soil > Wetlands > Peat | place: Sweden: Norrbotten County, Stordalen Mire...
AGACAGCAGTACGAGGTTTTTGCTTTTGTTCTTGCTTTTGCTTCGGACGGTTGCGAAAAGGCCCCTTTGAGGGGCCAGCAACCGTAAAGCCACCGGCTCTGCCGGTGGATACTTACTGAGACATAGGCGCGTGTGGGCGTGGCTGTGAAGGTTCGCAGCCGTTGGATCCATCCCGCGAATGGGGAGGGGGGAGGCAATTGCGGCTCTTCGCTGGGGCCTTGTCGATTTGTATCCGCGGGCACAACGAAGGGGTAGCGCATTGCGGGGTCCGCAATCGATTTGAAGGGATCGCGGAGGTTGGAATTTTCGATGATCCTGTAGGGATTCCGCGGGGTATCATCCGCCGGCGCAGTTTCTGGATCTTGGTGGTCCTCATCCGCCATTTTGACGTACCTTCTTCCGGTTGCCGGGCAAGCGATCAAGGGTAAGTAACACCATTTAAGCACTGGCACGAAAATGCGTCTGGAATATCCGTTTGCTTCGGCAGCCGGGGGATATCTTTAGATACCGGTAAACCGCTAACAGCCCGTGGTGAAAGTCCAAATCGCTGAAGAACTTCCCTCGGGGGCTAAAGCCCGTCCTTTATTTTCAGTCTTATGGCACGACTGAAGTCGTGCCCTTTCAAAACTCAATTTCCACCACAGGCTGCTACGACTTGCTTCCTTCCAGCACTTCCCTAAGCGCAAAGCTGGTTTCCAGGCGGGTGACTCCGGGCAGACGGGATAACTCGTTGTGGTGGAGGCGGCCGTAGTCGTCGATGTCGGCTACGCGGGCGATGAGCAGGTAGTCGTACTGGCCGGCCATCAGGTAGCACTTCACAATGCCTTTGCAGCGGCGGACGGCGGTTTCGAAGTTCTCCAGCGTCGCGGCCGTTTGGCGCTCCAGCGTGACGCGGATGGTGATGGTCATGCGCTTGCCCAGCAGCCGGTCGTCGATCTGGGCGCGATAGCCGCGGATAGCTCCCGAGGACTCCAGCGCCTGGATGCGCCGGGAGGCAGCCGAGGCCGACAGTCCTACCGCTTCGCCCACTTCGTAGTTGGTGGCCCGGCCGTGGCGCTCCAGATGACGCAGAATCGCGGCGTCCAGCTCGTCGAGTCCGTGGACTCCGGCCGCTGGGGCGTCTTCCGTCACGCTTTCGGGGATAGCTTCGGTCGACTCTTGCGCCAGGGGGGTAATTTGCTCACGTTTCGTTCCCATACGGAACTTTTATCACAAAGATTGCACACATTGGAAGCCCTTTGCGCCGTAGGATTCCTGGTAGTTGCCAGTAGACGCAAACCCGGCGCCGGATCAGCTTTCCTCCAAGAGATGAATGGCGCCGGGATCCCCCTCCTGCGGCTCGCCCTCCCCGGCGAGCATCCAACCTGAAAAAGGAGAGCAAATCATGATCATCGGCGTTCCCAAAGAAATCAAGGATCAGGAAGCCCGCGTGGGGGTTACCCCGGCGGGCGTGAAGGCGCTGACCGAAGCCGGCCATACCGTGCTGGTGGAGACACAGGCCGGGGCGCAATCCGGCTTTCCGGACGCGGAGTACCAGAACGCCGGCGCTGAGATTGTGGGCGAGGCCGGCCACGTTTGGGGCAAGTCCGAGATGGTGGTCAAGGTCAAGGAACCCATCGAGAAGGAGTATGTCTTCTTTCGCGAGGGACTGGCGCTATTCACTTATTTGCACCTTGCGCCGGTGCGGGGTTTGACCGACAAGCTGCTGGAATCGAAGGTTATCGGCATCGCTTATGAAACGGTGCGCGACCGCCAGGGTACACTGCCGCTGCTGACGCCGATGAGCGAAGTGGCCGGCAGAATGAGCGTGCAGGTGGGCGCAACATATCTTGAGAAGGAACGCGGCGGGCGCGGCATTCTGCTGGGCGGCGTGCCAGGCGTGCCGCCGGCTCACGTGTGCATTGTCGGCGGTGGGGTGGTGGGCACCAATGCGGCCAAGGTGGCGCTGGGCTTTGGCGCCAAAGTTACGCTGGTGGACGTGAACCTGAACCGGCTGCGCGAGCTGGACGACATCTTCGGCGGGCGGCTCTACACACTGGCCTCGAACAGCTATAACGTGGCGCAGGCAACCAGGGAAGCGGACCTGGTGATCGGCGGAGTGCTGATCCCGGGAGCCACGGCTCCCAAAGTGGTGACGCGCGCCATGGTGGCCCAGATGAAGAAGGGCGCGGTGATTGTGGATGTGGCAATCGACCAGGGCGGCTGCGTGGAAACGGCGCGGCCCACTTCGCACTCCGACCCGAGTTTTCTGGTGGATGGCGTGGTGCATTACTGCGTGACCAACATGCCGGGCGCGGTGCCACATACCTCCACGCTGGCCTTGACCAACTCAACCTTCCCCTACCTGCTGCGAATCGCCAACATGGGCGCGAGAGAGGCGCTCAAGCAGGATGCGGGACTGGCCGCTGGACTGAACACATGGCTGGGCACGCTCGCCCATCGCGGCGTGGCCGAGAGTCAGCAGCGGCCCTGGACCGCGGCGGCAAGCCTCATCGGCCGATTGACTTAGGCCCTAAGAGCCGCATCTGCTCGGGAAGGCGGATGCGGAGCTTATGTTTTGCCTCCGGCTTTGTTTCTATTCGCAAACAGCAACCCATAAATTCGCGGATAGTGATAGATTTTGAGTATCATGCTCAAGTATCTGGCGATTCTCGCTGTGCTTTTGGCGGTGGCGCAGGCGCCTGTGCCAGTTTCAGGGCAGGCATCGAATCAACCAGGCGCGAGTGAAAAGACTTCAAGCAGCGCTGTGACTGGAAGCAAGAATCCAGTCACAGCGGCCCACTCCGGCGCCAGCTCGAAAGTCACAGACAATCCAAGCTCAAGAGCCGAATTCGATGACAGCTCCCAAGAGCCCCGGCAGCCCATTGTTGTTACCGTTCCCGCTCCGTTGCCCGCGCCGTGGACTTTGCGGGAGCGAATCTCATGGGGAGCCGGCCTGGTGCTGGTTGTTTTGGGATATATCGGAGTCATTCTGGCCCTGCGGACGCTCAAGATCATCGAGCGACAAACGAAATATGGCGAAGACTCCGCTCAAGCCGCTCTGGAAAGCGCTCATGCCGCGCTCTTGAACGCTCAAGCTTTCGCCGATTCTGAAAGGCCCTGGCTCTTGATATCGGTTGAGCCATTCCTGACCATGGAGAACTGTTTCAAGGTCGTCGCCACCAACCGCGGTCGCACTCCGGCCAGGATCATTGCAATCAGTGACCGGATAAAAATTGCGCTCGATGAAACGCATCTGCCCCAAAGCCCTGAGTATGAAAACGAGGAATCCATCGCTCCGCCTGCCCCGATTATTCTGCTTCCAGGCGAATCAGCGGCTGTTCGGCGAGTTTCTCCTGACGAAGTGAAAAGAGTTTGCACGACCGACGAAGGTCTTCGCCGGGTTGAACTTTGGGAAGACAGGGTATTTGTATACGGGAAGGTTGTCTACAGGGATTTGATTGCGCCTGTTGACCGGCAAGTTCACGAAACGGACTGGTGCTGCTGGTTCATTTTTGGAGACGCACAAACCAACCTGGTAATTGCCGGGCCGCCGGACTACAACCGGCACACATAGGCTTATGGCAAATGCAGAGCAAAGCAGCGGGCGCCGACTTTGAAGGCAAGGATAGGAGACAGCGCTGGGCGGGCATTCGCCAGTTTCATGCCTCCAACTCCCAATTTCTATCCTTCCCCGTTACAATCAAAAGAATATGATTCGTTTTTCAACAGCCGGCGAGTCTCACGGAGAGGCACTTATCGCGCTTATCTCCGGGTTGCCGGCCGGCGTGCCCGTCGATCTGGAATTCGTGAACCGCGAACTGTGGCGCCGGCAGCAGGGCTATGGCCGCGGCGGCCGCATGAAGATTGAAACCGACAAGGCTCATGTGCTTTCCGGCGTGCGCCACGGCAAGACCATCGGCTCGCCGGTTGCGATTGAGATCGTGAACCGCGACTGGAAGAACTGGGAAGATAAGCTGCCCGTCGAGGCCGGCGATCCGGCCCTGCACCAGGCGGTCGCTTCGCCGCGGCCCGGCCACGCCGACCTTGCCGGCGCTCTCAAGTACAACTTTCCCGACGCCCGCTACGTGCTGGAACGCGCTTCGGCGCGCGAGTCGACCGGCCGCGTGGCCGCCGGAGCCCTGGCCAAGCTGATGCTGCGGACCTTGGGCATCGAAGTGGCCAGCCACGTCATCCGCGTAGGCCGCGTCGAACTGAACCGCTCCGCCCGGTGGGACGAGATCGCCGCCGTGGCAGCCAAGGATGAAGTTCTGCTGGGTTGCGTGGATGCCGATACCGAAGCCCGCATGAAGGAAGAGGTCGAGCAGGCCGCACGCACCGGCGATACCGTCGGCGGAGTTTTTGAAGTGGTGGCGCACGGCGTGCCGGCTGGCCTGGGCACCTATGCCAACTGGGATGAGCGCCTGGATGGTCTGCTTGCCTGGTCGGTGATGAGCCTTCAGGCGGTGAAGGCCGTCGAAATCGGTCGTGGCGTTACCGCTGCCGAGTCCTTCGGCTCAGTGGTTCACGACCCCATCCACTATGCCGGCGAGGCTGGCGCCAGCCCCACCCGCTTCACCCGTCCGCAAAACAACGCCGGCGGCATCGAGGGCGGCGTTTCCAACGGCGAAGACATTGTGGTGCGCGGCTACCTGAAGCCAATTTCGACGCTGCGCAAGCCGCTGGAGTCGGTTCGCTTCGACACCCGCGAGCCGGCCAGCGCCAGCTATGAGCGCAGCGATATTTGCGTGGTTCCCGCAGCCGGGGTGGCTGCGGAAGCCATGGTCGCCCTCACCGTTGCCGCCCAGGCGCAGCAGAAGTTCGGCGGCGACTCTGCCCTGGAAATGAAGCGAAATTTTATCGGATACATCGAACAGATACGGAGCTTTTGACCCCAAAAAATGATTCTCAAGATTGTCAAATATCCCGAGCCGGTGCTGTCGCAGCCCGGCGAACCGGTTACCGAATTCAACGCCGAACTGCGCAAGCTGGTCGCGGACATGTTCGAGACCACCTATGATTCGCAGGGTGTCGGGCTGGCCGCGCCGCAGGTGGGCGTCTCCAAGCGGATCGCCACCATCGACGTGAGCATGGGAAAGGTGCCTGAAGACAGGCTGGTGCTCATCAACCCAGAGATCATCTTCCGCGATGGCAGGGTCTACGAAGACGAAGGCTGCCTGAGCTTTCCCGATATTCGCGAGAAGGTGGTGCGCGCGGCCAAGGTTCGCATCCGCGCCCAGGACGAGCGTGGCAAGTGGTTCGAGTTGGACGGCGAAGAACTGCTTGCGCGCTGCATGCAGCACGAAATCGACCACTTGGACGGCATGCTGTTTATCTTCCGCATGAGCGCCCTCAAGCGCGACCTGACCCTGCGCAAGATCCGCAAGCTGCAGCGCGCCGGCGAGTGGTAACCCCGGTGGTGGGTCCGGCGAAACTGGTTTTCTGCGGCACTCCGCAGTTTGCCGTGCCCACGCTCCAGGCATTGCTGGCGGCGGGCCACGAGATTGCGCTGGTGGTGTCGCAGCCAGACCGCTCCGTGGGCCGCGGCCGGCAACTCACCGCTCCCGCTGTGAAGCAAGCCGCCGTGGCAGCCGGCGTGGCCGTCACGCAGCCTGAGAAGATTCGCAACAACCCCGAGTTTCGCGCTCAGCTTGAAGCCATTGCCCCCGACGCCATTGTCGTTGTGGCCTACGGGCGCATCATTCCCCCGTGGATGCTCGCTTTGCCCCGGCTGGGCTGCATCAACCTGCACGGGTCGCTGCTGCCCAAGTACCGCGGCGCCGCGCCGATCCAGTGGGCCGTGGCCATGGGCGACGCCTACACCGGCAACACGACCATGCTTCTGGAAGAAGGCCTCGATACCGGCCCCATTCTGCTGCAACAGACAGTGGCCATCGCCCCGGAGCAGACCGCCGCGGATCTGTTTGATGTGATGGCCGAGGCGGGCGCGCCGCTGGTCGTGGAAACCCTGGCCGGCCTGGCCAGCGGAACGATTCATCCGCAGCCGCAGAATCATGCCTTTGCCACCTTCGCTCCGCTGCTCGACCGCGAAGACGGCCGCATGGACTTTGCCGCATACACGGCCATCGAGCTCAAGGACCGCTGGCGCGGCTTTCAACCCTGGCCGGGAGCGTTCACCATGCTTGGCGGCAAAAAGCTGATCGTCCATCGCATGGAAGTTGCGGATGCGCGCGGCTTGGATGAATCAAGTGCCGCCGATTCCGATTCCGCTCCTGGCCGGATTCGCGTCCAGAACCATCGGCTGCTGGTTTGCTGCGCCGAAGATACCTGGCTCGAACTTGTAGAAGTTCAACTCGAAGGCAAAAAACGCCTCACCGCGGCGGAGTTTCTGCGCGGAACCCAAATCCCTGCCTACATGCGGTTAGGTTGAGGCCCATGCCAGCCATCTCTCCAGCACGAAAAGCGGCCTTCGCGATCCTGATGGCCGTCGAGCGCGGCCAATCCCATTCTGACGATCTGCTGCGCGGCAAAGCCGTCAACTCACTCTCGGCAGCCGACCGCAACCTGGCCACGGCGCTGGTGCTGGGCGTGCTTCGCTGGCAGATTCGCCTCGACCACCAATTGCACGTCCTGCTCAAACGGCCCAACGCCAAGCTCGACCCGGAAATCTTGATTGCTCTGCGCCTGGGGGCCTTCCAACTGCTGCATCTGGATCGCATTCCTGCCCGCGCCGCAATCGACGAGAGCGTCGAATTGGCCAAGCAGGCCGGCCACCGCTTCGCCTCCGGCATGGTGAACGCGGTGCTGCGCAAGCTGGGAACCACGCTCTTTGATTTTTCAGAAGAGTCTTCGGCGGAACTGGCGCTGGCCCAGGCGCATCCAGCCTGGATGGTCGAGCGCTGGGCCAGGTTTTTCGGTATCGAAGCTGCGCGCGCAATCTGCCTCCACGGCCAAAGCCAGCCGGTGCTGACGGTGCGCATTGAGAACCCCGCCGCTGAAGAAGAACTCATCAAGGCCGGCATTCATCTGGAGCCGGGCGAGCTGCTGACCGCCGCGCGAACCGTTCTTTCTGGCGACGTGACCGCAATTGCGGCTTGCAGCGAGGGTCGGGTGCGCCTCCAAGACGAGGGATCGCAGTTGGTGGCCGAAATTGCAGGGCAGGGAAGCGCCAGTTCCGTCACAACGATTCTGGATGCTTGCGCCGCTCCCGGTGGCAAGACCCTGATCCTCGCCGAGCGCAATCCCCAGGCGCGCATCGTCGCCTGCGAATCGAGTCCGCGGCGGCTGGAGCAGTTGCGCCAACGGCTGGCCGGTCAGGCAGACAGGGTCGAATGCCGCCTCGCCGACGCAACCGCACTGGCTGAGGACTCAGCTTTTGATCTGGCGCTGGCCGACGTTCCATGCACCGGCACCGGCACACTGGGACGCAATCCGGAGATTCGCCACCGCCTGCGCCTTGAGGACATCAGCCGTCAGGCCGAAAGGCAGAGGGCCATTCTCGTCGCCGCGTTGCGAGCCGTCCGGCCAGGCGGGCGCGTCGTCTACTCCACCTGCTCGCTGGAACCGGAAGAAAACGAGCAGGCCGTCGCCGCGGTGCTGGCGGAAACCCCGAATGCCCGTCTGATTTCGCTTGAATCCCGCATTGAAGCCTTGCTCGGCGAGGGCGTTCTGACTTCCTCCGGCGCGGCGCGGCTCTGCCGCTGCCTAACGCCCGAAGGCTACCTGCGCCTGCTGCCCGGAGTATTTCATACGGACGGATTCTTCATCGCCCTGATTGAGCGAGCCGCGGAGGACGCCGTTTCTCCCATTCTTTTGCGCTGAGAATGAAAGGCCGAGGGAATGGGGCCGGAAAAATCGACGAGGAACGGCCTTGATTATGCTGGCGCGGGAAGAACGATACAGGGGGATCCAGCGATACTCAAGAGCAGGCAGCTTTTCTATCATCGCAAGATTGGCATATAAAAATATTGAATTGTAATGGATTTATGGTGGGCGCTGCAGGATTCGAACCTGCGACTTCCACCGTGTGAAGGTGGCTTCTATTTGGCGTTTTGTTGACGGTAAAGGGCTTATAAGTCGGCTGAGTCGGTAAAACCGGCATAATCGGCGCTATTTGCCACAAAAATGCCACAAACTTTTTCAACCAGGCAAGCGGTGCGTGTGGGTTGACCCGTGGGGGATCAGCCCAACCTTTTTCACTGTTCTTGGAATTCAGTGCGTACGAATTCTTACAGATTCTGCACAAAAAACAGGTTTAATGTTTAATTTATTTGTGCATTAATGACGCACGATATTATATCTATCTAAACTTCCCTTTGGTTTTAATATAGGAGATTATGTGCGTTATGGATACACAAAGGCATTCGCGTCTAAACCGACTGCTCCTTGCCCTGCCAGAGGGATTCTTGGCAGACAGTGCCTGGCTTCAGGCACAAGGCCTCTCGCGTTCGTCGATACGAGACTACGCGGATCGAGGTTGGCTCGAACGAATAGGCCCCAGGGTCTATCGACGCCCCAGACAAGTTGCCGACGGCCTGCTCCGCTGGGATGTTGTTGTCCTATCGCTCCAGCAGGTCATGCACAAGACACTTCATGTCGGTGGTCGGACGACCGTGGAACTCTCTGGATATGCCCACTACCTTGAGGCAGGCAATACTTCCACCGTTTACTTGTATGGGCAGGGCGCGCCAACCTGGCTGACCAAACTTCCATCGACAGCACGATTTGAACTTCGTTCAGAACATCTTTTTGTGACCGGTGGAACTGGAGTCGAGATGCGGCGATTCGATCTACGTTCAGGTGAAACGTCTACCGAGAAGAAGGTTGCCGAGTCCAAAAGCCCCTGGGAATGGTCATTGACGATGTCCGTTCCAGAACGAGCGATTCTGGAAATGATGGATGAGCTTCCACATCACGAGAGCTTTCATCTGGTTGATTTGGTCATGGAAGGCATGGCCAACCTCCGTCCTCAGTTGCTGGGAAAACTCCTGCAAGAATGCAGGAACGTGAAAGTGAAACGTCTCTTCCTCTGGTATGCGGAGCGGCACGGACACTCGTGGTTGAAGCATCTGGACCAATCTTCCATCGATCTCGGCCTTGGAAAGCGTCAACTGGTTCCCTCAGGCCGCTTTGACGCCCGCTATCAGATCACGCTGCCAGCAGAATTGTTTGCGACAGGAGACGATCACGATGCCCAGTGAGGTTTTTGAAGCACAAGCCGCGCTACTGGTGCGCGCACTGCCCTACGTGGCGGCGGAGACCCGCTTTGCCCTAAAAGGTGGCACAGCAATCAATGTCCCCCGGCTCTCCGTGAATATCCAGCTGCATGATCCGAGCCACTCGCTTGTGTTTGACCAGCATCCCGCGTCGTCGTAACTCGGCGGTAATTCTCCGGCAGCCATAGCGCCGCCGGTGCTTCACGGCGATCTGTTGAATCGCAGACCGTACTTCCTTTCCTCTTCCACTGGCATTCGCTCTTGCAGGTGAATCAAGGTCAAACTGAGCACATCATCGAAGTCGACCATGCCACCATTCGGCCAGCCACGTCGTTTTCTTTGTGTGGATCACTTTTCAATGGCGTGGAAGCTTGATACGATCAGTCTTATTCCGGTCAGGTCCGCCTCGTTCAGTTTGTCGCTGGCGCCAAATCCAATCTTGAAGCAATGGTTGGGGGACTTGACGGAGCCAACCCGAAACAAGGCGCGGTGGGTGCTGCTTGCTCCGATTCACAATTTGACATGACTCAATGCTCATTGAGTCGTAAGAAAGCGAAAACATAGGATGTGTTCGGTTAGATCAAGTGATCACTTGCGTAATGTTGTACAACCGGACTGTCCACTTTGTCATGTCCCGCCATCTCGAATTGTCTATGAAACGCCAAGACTTCGTGTGTTGGTCCCCATGGGCCCGATAGTCCCGGGTCACGTTTTACTCTGCACGAAAGAACACATACCTAATTTCTGGAGCGCTTCCTCCAGTCTACGCAGAGAGCTTGCAGAGCTGATTAGGCTTTGCGAGAAAGTAATAATGAGTAATTATGCTCGTGAATTCGTGACATTCGAGCACGGGGTTCTGCGCTCCAATCCGAGACAGTCTATCCATTGCCTACACGCCCATCGCAATCTCGTGCCCACTAGAACTCCAGACCTTGTAGTGCAGGAGATTGTTCGATCATTTCAACATGAAGGAATCAATATGAGAAGCGCGCGAGGTCTTCCGCTTCCTGGCCCAAATATGGGCTTGCTTCGTGATTATTACTACTTTGGATGTCAACAGAACCCAAAATACTTATCGACGATTCAGGTTAACGAACTGCCCCCCCGTCGTATTTTTCGACGAGCATTCTCGAGATTCCTGAAGAGAGACCATGATTTGGTGGTTGAATGGGAGACACACCCCAAGCGTGGTACTATGCACGCCTCCTGGAGGAGCTTGAAAGCAGCATTCGGTGGTTCTCGTTGATCACTGCTCAGTGACCAATCTGGCCAGCATATTCTCGTGAGACCCTGCCACGCCGGATTTCCTCGACCACGGATTACTTGCGCCTTGTTCCCTTGTTTGATAATCGTATCTGCTGATTGACTAAAATCGCTTGACCACATGCCCTCGAACTGCGCTACAAAAAGTGCATGCAACATGAACCCAGATACTTGATTCAAGGTTGATTTGCGGTTAAGGTTAATTGCGCACAGCAATAACTTCACGAATCAGACTTTGCAATTTCCTTGTAGTCATGAAACACTGTGCCCTCATTATTGGAAACAGTGGTAATAAATGATCTGTCATCAAGGGAGTCGTAATGTATGACCACTCCATCATCAAACAATCTGTCTTGATCCAAGGCAAGTTTTGCTGAATGCCCCGCGCCTATAAGAGTATTCGTTATTGCTTCATTTGGCATTCGGATGGCACTTGCAACATAGTGCCAACTCACATTTTTGGCTGCACCGGGTCCCTGGTTCTGAATCAAATACGGAACGGCATTTGCTAAGGAAGAGATTGAACTCGCCGGGTCACGCAATAGCACAAGAATAGGCGTTCCCTGGCCGACAATCTGGCGTTGCGTTAGGGCATTAGCCTCTCTGGCAAGTTGAGCTGCATCTTGCGCGGCTTTCGTCTGTGCTTTAGATATCTCGGTCAGAGATCTCGCTGCATTCGCTTGGTCCATCGCTGCTTCTGCCTGCTTAAGAACAGCCCTCCATGTGATGGCAAGAACGATTATCGATACGACGTTTAGGGCAGCAGTTACCCAGAATTGAATGGTTTCAAAGGCGCGGTTCGTTTCAACGCTGCAAAACACCTGGATGGCGTCGTTTGTGGACTTTTGATCTAGCACTGCCGGTCCTCCATAAGAACTAGACTCACCAAAGAAGTTCCTGAATGTAGAAAGGTGCGGACCGGGAAGGAGCAGCGCGGGTCAATGTTTTGCCCTCACACCGCAGACACATTCTGTGCATCCTCCTCTTCAGCAATCATGTCACTTCCACGACGCCACTTTCTAAATCGCTGATTCCCTTCCGTTTCCAGCCCACCTAGGAAAGAATCTCTTTTATGCGAAACCCGAGATCGAAATGTCGATCACCCGGAAAATAGTGGTCCCGATTCGCACATCTTGCAAAGTCTTTTGCGTTCAGCCACGAACCGCCACGAATACACCGGGGAGATGAACCTTCCAATTCTTCTCGTCCGTCACTGGGATCGTATTGGCCGAAACCGCGAAACTGACTGCTGCACCAGTTCCATACGTTTCCTGCGCAGTCGCGTACACCGAATGGACTCTCATTACCCGGAAATAAACCAACACATACGGTTTGTCCGATCCCACCTTCGGCTGTATTTGCTTGTTCCGGGACAAACTTCGCCCCCCAAGGCCATGCACGAACCTCGGCGCCCTTTGCGGCTTTCTCCCATTCAACTTCAGTGGGAAGTGAAATCCGTCTCGCAGTAGTTTGCGATAACCAACGACAATATGCGATTGCTTCAAACCACGATACCCCCACGACCGGATGATTGTCGATTGTCCACGTCGGGTCCTCCCAATATGCCGGTGAACCTATATCCATAACGACCCTCCAATCCCATCCCGTCTTGGTCCAACAATCCCGAGAGGCCGCCGTGTAGCCACCGGCGCTTATGAACTCGCGGAATTGATAGTTTGTGACAGGATACAACCCGATTGCAAACTCCTTGACCTCCATGCCATAGGCTCCAGACTGAAAAGACGGCAGATTGACTCTCTCTTGGTCCATACCATGTCCCATCGAGAATTTTCCTTCCGGGATCCTAGCTACTTGTGGCACCTTTGCATCGACGTCGAGCCGCTTGTCTCCAAGAAGGCCAAGTATTCGTCCCGCGGCCACGCGCAAATCAGCCGGTATTCCATGAGTCGTAGCCCCAAATAGAATTTCCGTGAGCTTCGTTGCCAACTGATCACGCACAGAACTTCCGACCTGCCACTCGACACACGCTTCCCCAACCGCCTCAAGCTGCGCCAGTGCAAGCACATCATCGGACTGATGAAAGTCAATCAAGTATTGCAACAATTCGTGGGCAGTATCTGGACTGGTGCTACTGACGTAGCCGATACACAGGACGGCTGGCTCGTGCCACCACGACCGCGCAATTCGGCGATCCTCTTCCAGGAAAGCGGATATCTTCTCTGGATGTCGAAGCGTCTCGGCAAGATATCGACCTGTGAGGAATTCCTCCAATGCCGGATGGTTGAACTGATACATCCCCGCGCTCTCTTCCAGAACGCCGCCACGCTGACGCGTCGCCTCAAGGAATCTCCCAGTGCTTTCTTGGGCCTCGTGGCTGGTCACACTCAGTGCGAGGTGCCTATATACTACGGAAGTTAGCTCTCTTTCCGAGAGTGCTGGTCGCTCGTGTTCACCTCGTTTGTGCATTTCAAACGCGATTCGGGCAAGCAGGGACCTTTGCGTATACAGTGACCCACCAGCTGTCGAGAGGCGATTGGCAACAACCACATCTGGGTGATAAGTGGCAAGGATTAATGCGTCAATATAGTTTTGATATAACTCGGCGCGTTGATCCGGAATCGATCGCCCGCTCAAGTGCAAGGTGATCACCATTCTAACCATTAGCGGACTGCTAATCAGAGGCCCTATAGTCGACTTCGCAAAGCGTCGGCCTTGTTCCAATGCTTCAATCGACTGAACAAGGCTGCGAAGATTCCGAAGTCGCTCATCTGGATCGCGATAGAAAGCAGTACAAAAGGCTTCGATTAAACCATGCACGGCAGTTGTCCCTAAAGCACGAAGCTTCAGTTCTTCGAATTCAGGTGGAAGCACAGCATCGCCTCTGTAAGCACGTGTCCTCGATGTTGTAATAATGCTACTGCGGAACGGGCTTTGAGCAAGATCCTGAATTGCTCTACTGACTTGGACGCGCTCTGCCTCATCGGCAATCTCATCCAGGCCGTCAAGGAGAAAGACGCATGGACGTCCCTCATGCAACAGTCGCGAGAAAAACTCGGATGGGAGTCCAAGATTCGCTTGCCGCAAGATGAGGTACTCTTCCAGAAAACGAAGTAATGTGCTGTCACGTGGGTCGCCACTTCCAGCTCGAGTGGATAAGTGCTTTGCATATGCATTCAATGGAGCAGCAACAGGAATTGGCATTTCACCAACAACTCCAAGCTTTGTAGTTGCGACACTGCTATCCCCACTGAGCAAGCTTTCAGCAAGCACGAAGGCAATATATTGTAGGACTGTTGTCTTGCCAGAACCCGGACCGCCAGTAATGATTACGGTAGGGGAAATACTCAAGGCCATTTCAGCAAGCACTGTGGCCCTCTGATCCTTGGAATCCCGCGTAGTCTCATCTGAAGCAGGTGAGAGCGCTGAGAAGTCAAGTGGAATTAAGCTAAGCTCCTTTTGATTTAAGTACGGCTCTTCAGAAACTCCGCTCCGTGCCTTCGCAACTGCTTCAAGAGAGACGAACATCGAACTTACCGGAAGTGTTACAGCACTGCCGTTGGCACGCTGCAGGCCTCTCACCGTCACACTTCTGTTAATAGCTCGTACCCATTGAAGATATGTCGCGAGCTTCCCTTCAAAGCCTTGAGCATCGGAACGATCGTTCACGGCGACCTGTCTGAGCGCCGCACCATTCTGACGGGGTACGACGGGAATTGGCTGAACCTCAAGCAGGGCCCTCATATATGCGGCAGCCGCTGCGGCTGCGTATTTTTGCCAATCGTCGTTCTTGAAGCGATCGGCATAGTCGCAGATTCCGCGAATAATCAGGTAATCTGCAACTTCCGTCTGATTCCAAGTTGCATCCGCGACACCTGCACCTTCCATTTCGATTGCCAAAATGCTGAGCTGAGCTGCGAGGCGATCTCTTTCTCGCACATCTTTTAGAAGGCAATTCCCGCTACCTATGAGCCCGGAGTATATCTTGGGCTGCCCGGGAGTCCGTTCGGGATCAACTGGGTGTGCAACTTGTTTCCAGCGGACAACTGTCGTCCCAGTCGGCATTAGCAACCGATCGCTGCTCTCAGGCGGCCGTGACGCGAATTCACGCGCCCGAATGAGGGCCTTCTCCCATGGCCTTTCATTTTTTGCAAGGCGCCCGACCTCTAGGTCACGAACAGCCCCTAGGAAGACTCCAGATGGTGGTGGGAGCATCGAGCGGATCTCAAATGAACCGTCCTGGCGCCGCTTTGTCATGTCGTATTGCACGACGCCCATTCCTGCCGACACCACAACATCACCAAGCCTCACATGCCGGTCTGCTTTGTCTATGCAGGGGACCCCAGCCGCGATGCCCACAAGGATGATGTGCTTCACATGGAAGCTGCGTATCAGGTCCTTTGCGACCATCGCAGCTCCGTTGTTTCCCATCTTTGAACAGAGCGCCAACACAACCTGATAGGTCACAACGGGGGACAGCTTTGTAGCTAACATCCCAATGTAATAACGGTTCGGATCGTCAGATGATGCGGGTATACTCTCGTACTGGTCGAGCATATGAAGGACGGCGCTGCACTCGATTGGCAGCGCTGTAATGATTCCGATATCGGGCTCTGCTGTCACTCGGTCCGCTCCTGCCCGGAACTTTCGAGTTCGGTATCCCAGTCAATTACCGTTAGAAGTCCATCGCTAACCTTAAAGCAGAAACATACTTCGCGAGCGCCAGCATCTCGCATAATTTCGGCCAGCAACTGCATTGATTGAAACCGTGTAGACAACTCGCAGGCAACCCATCGAAAGTCCTCCAAGAACGGTGCCCGTCCTTTGAGGTCCTCTGAACTAGGAATGTGAAATGCCTCAATTGTGAAACTGGTCACAAGCTGCCTTCTCGTGGCACGAAGATACGGATGGTCAAAATTCGGAAGGCTCACAGTTTCGATGAGTCGAGGACTCGCGTACCATACCAATTCGAGTACCTGATCGCGTCCCGGGAGGGGAAATGTGATTCTTCCTCCAAGATTAGTGCCCTTCTGGGCGACAAAGGACTGGCAGCACCACAACTCGTGATCCACGCCTTTGTAAGTCTCCAACAAACTGTCGAACGAAGCGGCGATATCGCTATCGCCGAGAATCCTGTAGTTCCGAAGCTGTGCTCCAGTATCCCACGGCACAACCTTCAAAACGACCATATTACCGCGCGACGGAGGAAGTGTTGCAAACGTTTCTTGAATCCATCTCTTGGCAAGCAGGGCCGTAGAGATGCGAAAGCGTCTCACTTGCTCACCAATAGTCTCGATTGATTCGAGGCCGACTCGGTCCATCACAAGATACTTCAGCCACTTGAGAGGCTCAACGGCAATCTCCTCGGACGTCAGCAGAAGCTGCGAGCCTCCCATCAATCCAATCGAAGGCATGGACAATGATGCCAACTTTGAGCGAACGTCAATGCGCATAAGTCCATCCAATCATTTCTTTCCCGTACGCGAAATCCACAAACGTCAGCTTCGGGATCTCCCCTCACAAAATCGCACAATCGGGGGTACGAGGTCGAGTTTCCGCAGCAGTATCCTATCTACCACCGAGACATTACCGTCGAACTCAACACCGATGGCAGCGCATAGAAGATCTCGCGTGTCACAACTGCAAGCGTACAGCCAGGTCCTCGCATCTATCGGATCTAAAAGGCTAAGAAACGCGTGTTCCGTGCCTTCGGCCTCGAGCAGCGAACTTAACGCATCGCATAGATCTGTGCGGCTGAGTAAGGCCTCCACTCCATGATATTCAATTTGCGAGATTGCGACTCGTGTCGTGCCACATTCGAAAGTCTTTGAGTTAGAACTCACTATTTCCTGAGTTGATCGGCTGGCGCATTGTCCTCGCGCCTCAAACATCCGTAGCGCTAAATCCTTCGGGATATCGGCAATCTTCTGGAGAAATGCTGCGGCAATATGATCCCTCTCAGTGCTTGTCGGAGCGGCAAAGTTCATCGTGTTTGACACAATTGCTGCGTACAAGAGTGCCGCGAGAGACGTTGATAAGGCAACGTCAGCCTCTCGAAAGCGCTCCGTGATTAGGGTCGCTACCGCCCCAACAGCTTCATTCCGAATGTTAGCCCTTGGAAAAGCGGCCGGAGTGCCGGCGGGATGATGATCATAAATCTCAATTACCCGGTCGAGTGGAACTCTTCCTTTTAGTTGGTCCACATGATGTGTGTCGACGAGGAAGTATTGTCCGCGAACAGGGCACTCATTGACGACCTGGGGAAGCTTTAACTTGAGCAAGTCGAACACAAAAGTCGTTTCGGCATCGCACGAACCAAGCGCTAGAGGAGTGCATACAAGCGTCTTCGTCGCTGTTAGCAACGACGACAGTGCGACTGCAGAGGCTACGCCGTCAAGGTCTGGATTATAGTAACTTACGACATATGACATATCGTTCGTCGTCTCTTGATGCATCGCTGCTACCCCACTTTCTCGTATGCGGATTGAAAGAGTTTATGACTAACGTTGGACACACATGTCACATATTCTTGCTCCGTGTCGGACAGACTCTCCTGCGATCCCTTAGCCAGTAAGTCGATTAGCGGTATGCGCCCATTACTGACGGATTCCCCAACAAATTCGGCAAAAGGGAGGTGGCCGATTACCATATCAAGGAACTGGGCCGGAATTCGGGGGCTCCGGGTCGCCCGAGTAAGAAGGAGTCGGAGTCGACTACGCCACACCGGATTCCTGCTCAAAACCGAAGGAATAGCAATTCCATCTTGGAATCGCTGCTCTGAATCATGGCGAATCATACACACTATCTTGGTACAATGATCCAGGCACCACTGTAATATTTTGTCGTCTGCAAGCTTTTCACTGAACAGTCCCGCCTCTGGCTGCCCTTCGCAAGTGAAAACAGTATGAGTTGGTTTAACAGAATCGAGAATGCTCCCAACTGCCGATTCCAGCTCGTCTACCTTCAAGTTTGGAAAGGCAATTCCTCCCCCGGACTGGGCAAGTTGAACGGGTATCAAGTAGGCACGCTTTTGCTGCTTGGCTAAATCGAGAACAATGTTATCGTACGTTTGTTTGGAACTAGGTAGAAGCGTATGGCCAGTGGAGGCCAACAGTTGATCGTATGCAACTATATCGTCGGCCCTTATTACGCCATCCATTCGTACCTGTCCAGCAAGTCCCGGCAGAGTGGACTTATGGGGAAAATGAATGGGTTGGATACGGAAGTGGTTCAGCATCTCATATCGCAATCCAAAGTCGAGCCAAAGGACTGACGCGGGCCCAGGAACGTTGCGCAGGAATTCGAACGTAAGACTCGGTAGGTTTGTCCACACTCCTGCACCTCTGCGAGAGATAAGGAGGCTCACAACATTCAGGGTGTCAGTTACTGTTCGAGGGGTCCCATTAACACTAGTCACCGAAGTTATCCCCTTCTAGGCTGAGTTGGCCAGCGCGAAGCCTGGCTACTGGAATACTTGAGAGCGCACAACTTACGTAATTGACACCAACCTGGCCGAAGAACTCGAGCGCCCTTGGGTCACCGCCATACTCCCCGCACACACCGATCGTGATATCTGGAGAAGCCCTTCGAGCTGACGAGATGGCGAGGGCTATCAGCCGTCCAACCCCGGATTTGTCAAAGATCGAAAATGGCTCGAACTCTTGATCGCAGTAGACTCCTCCCGAGAAGACGCTTCCTTCACTGGAATCCCGAGAGCATGCCCAAGTAAATTGCGTGAGGTCGTTTGTGCCAAAGGAAAGGAAGTCGGCCACCCGCGCAATTTCCTCGGAAAGAATTGCTGCTCGCGGTGTTTCTACCATAGCACCAACACGATATCGAACCTCCCCTCCTCGATCACACAGAACCTCATCGGCAATGCTATTAGCGCGTGATCGTAAAGCGATAAGTTCTCCAGGGTCACTCACAAAGGGCACTAAAATATCGAGGTTTACTGGACACAGATTAGCTGCTGAAGACGCGGCCGCTCGGAAGATTCCCCTGAGCTGTGCGTCCGTTAACTCTGGAGCGCGAAGACATAGACGAATGCCACGCAAGCCAAGCATCGGATTACGTTCACCAACAAAGGCGCGCAGGCGAGTCTTAACAGCCGAGGATAGCGACAGAGACTCGCTTACAAGATCTATGGCAGCTTCATTCAAAAACTCGGAAAGGGGTGGGTCAAGTAGGCGAATCACTACATTCCTGCCAGCTGATACGTCTATTAATCCCCGGATATCATCCGTAAGAAACTCTTCGAGGCACCGCAAATCGGCAATATATGTTTGGTAAGCACGACTCTCTAGACACTTTAACTCCGCCTCTTGTAGCAACTCAGATGCACCTTCGCTCTTCTGATACTGAGAAACCCGCCTGCGCGCCGTATAACGCAGATCCGTTAAATCTTGACATGCGAACAGGGCAACCAAGATCCTTTGCAGCAGGGAGAGTCTTTCTGGGCGCAGAAGCATATGTTCTATGCGGCAAAGACCAATCCCCTGTGCCCCAAGACCATACGCAGCGCCCGCCTCCGAGGCTGTGTCGGCATTTGCGTAAACATGAATACGAGCTAATTTATCGCACTCTTTCAACAGCTGTCGTGTTGACATTGAAGCAGAATCAGGCGGAGGTTCAAGTTCGCCTTTGCCGCGATAAACTGAACCGGTATTGCCATCCATGGCAATCCACTCGCCTTCCCTAATTATCTCGGTACCAAATGAGGCGTAATGTCCCGCGGTGTCTACGATGAGTCCGGCTATGCCCAGAATACATGGCAGTCCGGCGCCACGCGCAATTACAGCAACATGAGATGTCGCACCGCCGGTTCCGAACAGCAGACCCGAAGCCAGGAAGACAGCAGTCATTTGCTCTGGGCCAGGAGTGTTCGCGCAAAAGATCACTGGATATCCCTTTGCCACTAAGGCATTGGCATTATCGGGGTCGCAGCAGAGGACACCTACTGCGGCTCCTTGTGCCGCTGGAAACCCCGTGCCAAGATGAACAAGCTCACGGTCACATCGCTCGGAGAGTTTTGGAGACAACTGTGCCGCCACATCAGCTCCAGAAACTCTCCCAATCAATCCCCTGAACGCGCTTTTCGAGACGCAAGACCGATCCACAATGATTTGAATCATTGCACTAGGAGACAAAAGTGGGATGGAGATATTATCAACTCTTACGCCGTCATCAAGTACGGCGCAGTCAGCTTGACGCACTTCCAGGGTCACCTGAGAGATAAGTTCACAAATCTTCTCTATTCCTGAGTTGTACTCATCAGACAGTGTCGTGGTCGATGAAGATACCGTCACGCCCGCGCGTATCTCCATCAGGGACGCATTGAATGCTGAAAGAATGCGGGGCCCTCGGCCTCCGCTTTCTGGGTCATGCGTACAGACGGAACCTGCACCTAGGAAACTAGCGCATTGAGAGTCAAATTGCTGTCGGATGCTAATTGAGAGCCACGAATCCGCGGAGCGACTGGAGCTCTCGATTCGCCTGGTCCAAGCCCTTAAAATGAGCTCGCTGGCAGCTACAATTTGGTCGAGAAGCGCCTGCGGGAAAAGTTGTTGTGAAGCTTCGTGATACTCCCGAAGATATGCGTCAACTAGGAGATTAAGAGAGCTTTCCGACAATTCATGATCCCTGTCGCAGTCTGAGTCACGTAGATAATTGTGTTCAAGTCGGTGAAAGTCGGGAGCGGAGAAGCGATAGACGTCTCTTCCGAATCTTTCAATAAATCTCTTGCGGTCTAGGGAAGTTGGACCAGTCAAAGGGCCGTTGCCGGTCGTGCTTGTGAGCTCGCGCGCAAGAACTTGACGTGGAAGTCCGCCCAAGACAGCGCTCGATTGCCACTCGACGATTGCTATCTGCGGTTGATCAATCCACTTACACTGCGCTAGGAAAGGCCGAATATCCGCAGCGAACCTCTTCTGGGTGTCGAGACTATCAGACAGAGGATCATGGCCTTGGTGAAAGTCGAGGATGATACCAGGTACCGGCACTAGTCCATATTCGTAGATTTCATCCGCTGGCCATTTGACACTCCAGTCATTCGGTCCGAAGTGGCTTCCGAATTGGCGCACGCTCATTTGGGGATTGAAAATCATCTCAGCATCCGTCCTTAGCGCTTGTTAGCTGCTCCACCAAAACAAATGCATCGAAGTAGGTTGGCAGTCGGACCTTGGACATCTCGTCAAAGCAGCTCACGTACTTTTGCAGTTCGCTCATTTTGTGGGCTCCGATTGTGTGCCCTGATTTCGTCGAAAGGGTCCCAGCTAGGGTAAACAGAAAACGAATATAATCGAGTGAAAAGCTGTCCAATTCAGGTCTTCTACCAGCACAAGTCGGATCAACAAGAGAACAAAGTGGGCGATTAATCCAAGTCCCATACCGAAGGGTCATACTAATTCCACTAAATCCCATGCGATCAAGAGTGTCGGCATCCCGAACGATTAGCGTCTCTTTCGGAAGTCTCTCAGGCCTTGCCTCATCGCCCTCGTGATAGCTGATGGCTGTGATTAGGTCGTCGCTGACCGCCTGGAGGCCTTCGATCTGGCGGATTACTGCGACAGCGATATCCAGTGATCTCTGAATATGATTTCGTCGGCCGTCAGTCAGGTTGAGTCCAACATCCATCAAAAGGCAGGCAGCGCCGGTTATCAACGCATTTGCACCTTCATTCTCGGCGATTTGGACCGCGTGTTGATAGGTGCGGAAGGCGTGATCGACGCCGTGCCCAAAGATTGCATTGGGAGTCCATAATGACTCCACGAGTTCCCATAGTTTTGCGTGAATATCGCGGTAATCCACTTGAATTAGCTCCATTCGATATCTCGCAACGCAGCCATTGTCTCTTCGAGGTTCTTCAGCAAGATATGGTTTCGCCAGTTCCACAATGGATCCGGCAGACCTATCTGCCGCGCTATCTCTATTCGAATGAACTGCCGAGGAATGCCGCGCAACTCATCGGCTACTAACAGTTCTCCTGACGCCGTTTCAAAGAAGACATACGGAACATCTCTATCTGACCATCTTCGGAGATCCCGGAACTGAGCAATCTTCGAAGGATTGTACTTGGAGAGTGCTGGTGCTAAATCGATGGAGCGTGGGAAAAAGTGCAGATGAGCATGGGAAACGCAGCCGCCTCCGGCAGAAATAGAACTTGTGCCGTGTTCCAAAACTATTGGGGGTTCATATCGCCGACTGAGCGTTGTCTTGACGATCCCGATTAGGTCAACAGCCTCAGTCATACTGATCTGGTCGAGTGCACCGAAAGCGACGATATGACTCTTTGGCAAGATCATTACGTGGCCAGGAGTGAGAGGACTGATATCAGGAACGACTACGAAGTGCGGTGTTTCTTTAAGAATTCGTGATTCAAAAGTCGCGTCGGGACAATCCTGAAGAACACCGGTAACGAACTCGCGGCAAAACGGGCAATTCATCGGTCGCATTAGAGCACCGCCCTTCAGATCAAGATCAGTTGTTCACAACCAAGTGCTGGTCTACGGGCGATAGAACTCTGTGCCGGGACTAGCAGCAAGTTCCCTAATGCGGCGGTCAATTCCAAATCTCGAAATCACGTCTGCTGTGGCGCTGGGGACAAGAGCTCTCCAGTCTCCACCGGCGATAATTCGTTGACGGATTTCGAAACCGCTGACCGCTTTTTCTTTGAGCGACCAAAGGACGTGCGTGCGGGCCCCATGTTTTTCTAGCTTGCGGCGCCGCATTTCAAGCCACTTGTCGTCTTCGTACAAGGTTAAAAGAAAGGTTGCATCGCGCGGAATGTAGTAAAACCAGCTCTCCGGGACATTAATGGGAAACGGAACGATATCATATCGATTTGATGGGACCCCGCTCGCCTGCAGTGATCCCTGAACCATTAAGTAACGCTCGTAGTAGGTTGCAGGATTGGACGCAGGTGTCCCTCGTGTGAGGTCGGCCTCCTCGGGCCTGATGTACCAGGGATCGGGATTCGTGATGCCTACAATGACATGATCCCCGTAATCGATGGCCGCAAGAACGTATTTCAAATGATCATTGTGAAAGGGTTGAAATTTTCCACAAGCCGCCACAACTTGGGATGTCTCAGCCGTCATCAGGCACTCCTGTTTAGGTTGGCGGAAGTATAACATCTATCGCCACTTAACGGCAAATTGGTCCCCCTCGGTATTTTGCGGGTAAAGTGTGTGCATGCCACGCGGCCAATGGGCTGATTGTGCAGCAGTGCGCCGTCTGTCAATATAACACTTGAAATGCACGATCACATGTGCTATGTTATCGTGCATATTAATTGTGGCGGAGCCGCAAGTGCAACCCGAACTCCAGGAACTCGAGCGCTATGTTCACGACGCCCTTGGCGCCACGGTGAAAACTGCGCCTTGGCGAGGAGCTGGCAATTTGCCGCACGTCCTCAGGGAAAGGTACAAATTCGCACAGGCGGAGCTGTTCGGACTGCGCGTCCTTCTCGTCATCGACTCTCACCCCGAGGGGCAGCCGCCGGCAACGGTACGCAAGCACATGGACATGCTCCAGGCGAGGCAGCAAGCGGACCTGATCTATGTCCGCGCGCAGGTGACGGCGTACAACAGGAAGCGGTTGATCGAACAAAAGGTTCCGTTTATTGTTCCAGGCAACCAGATGTACCTGCCCATGCTGGCGATCGATTTGCGCGAACACTTCCGCAGAATCCGCGAGAAGGCTCCCACCTTCAGCCCGTCCACGCAGGTTGTGGTCCTCCATGCGTTGCTCCGCGATGCAGGGCAGGAGCTGATTCCTGCCGAATTAGCTCCGCAACTGGGATACTCGGCCATGACGATGACCCGCGCCTTTGACGAGTTGGAGGCGGCGAACCTTGCTGAAGTCACGGTCCGCGGCCGGGAGCGTTGTCTGCGTTTCGTTGGAGGCCGAAAAGAGATATGGGAGAAGGCTCTGCCCTTTCTCCGCAGCCCGGTGAGCAAGCGGCTTTTTATCCGCCGCGCTTCAGGCTTGGAAGGCGCTATGCGAGCTGGACTCACAGCATTGGCGCGATTCAGCATGCTGGCACCGCCAGAGTACACGACCTATGCGCTGAGCCGTGAGGATTGGAAAGCCCTTGGGCAACGGCATAAGATCAATGAGGTTCCGGCGCAGGATCCGGATGCCGGCGAGGTTGAAGTTTGGTGGTATCCGCCAGTGCTCTTCGCCGAAGATGGTATCGTTGATCCGTTGTCGCTCTACCTTTCTCTGAAGGAAGACCACGATGAGCGCACCGAAACTGCGCTGGAAGAGATGATGGAGAAATTCAAATGGTGAAGGGGTTGGAGGTCTTCCGAGAGCACTTCCGGAATTTTGCTGATCGCTATGTGCTCATCGGCGGTGCCGCATGCGATATTGCCATGACCGGCGCCGGCCTCCCATTCAGGGCCACCAAGGACCTGGACATCGTTCTCTTTGTCGAGGCGTTGGATGGCGCCTTTGTCCGGGCATTCTGGGAATTCGTTCGGGCGGGCGGTTACGAGGTTCAAGAGAAGTCAACCGGCGAAAGGCAGTTCTATCGTTTCCAGAAGCCCGCGAACGCGGACTATCCTTTCATGCTGGAATTGTTCTCACGTCAGCCAGATGTATTGCAGGTTGCTGAGGGCAGTCATCTCACGCCGCTACCGGTTGAGGAGGATGCGTCCAGTCTTTCGGCGATTCTTCTCGATAACGACTACTACGATTTCATCCGAGCCGGCAGACAGGAGATCGACGGACTCCCCTGGGTGGGCGTTGCGCAACTGATTGCTTTGAAGGCGCGGGCATGGCTTGATCTGACGGACCGCGCAGGGCGTGGTGAACAAATTGACGGCAAGACGATCAAAAAACATAAAAACGATGTCTTCCGGCTCTACCAGATTCTCGATCCAGCTATTGATCCAGCGGCTCCGGAGACCGTCAAGAAGGATATTGGCGACTTCATCTCCCGCATGCGCGTCGAGGAAGTTGACCTCAAATCCCTGGGTCTGCGCACTGGCACACGCGACAGCATTCTGGAAGAAATCGCCAGAGTCTACCGTCTAATAGAGAGTGAATAATTTCTGGCCTGTCGCTTGCACCGGCCTATTTTCTGAAAGCTTGTACACCAATTTGCCAATATCCGCGCTCAGATTGATCCCGCAGTGGCAGACCGTACATTGCGCGACGATCTTCTTCATTTGAAGAGGCTTGGTCTCATCAATTCTCGCGGGCACGGGCGAGGAGCGGTATGGTTTTTAGCTGCGGAACCCAAGCCGGACCAGAAATCGAATAAGGCGGAATAGGGCAACCTGATCAGACAGTAAACAGATATTGCATTCCATTCGGAAGCCAAGCGTGAGCGCAACTCGGAAGCGTGTCACTTCCGAGTTGCTTCTGAGTAAATCAAGATGATGTGCCGTCGGCTTGATCTACTCGTGCTTTAAGCGCTTTCGCTCAACGCCCAATTACAGTCGCGGGTCAACCGGTTCGCTTTCCAGGGCCAGCACACCGAATACGCACTCATGGGTGCGGCGCAAAGGTTCGCGGCGGTTGAAGCGCTCCAAAGACTCGATACCGAGAGAGAATTCACGGCTAGCCAAAGAGCGCTTGGCACCAACGCCTCTGGCGCGAAGGCGTTCCAGGTTCTCTGGCAACAGGTATTCCGGTCCATAGATGATGCGCAGATACTCCGGCCCACGGCACTTGACCGCTGGTTGCACCAGGCGATGCTTCCCCTTGCAGATGAAGTCAAGCGGTTTGACAACCATGCCTTCGTTGCCCACCGCTGTCATCTCCACCCACCATTGAGTTGCTGCCTCGCAACTGGCGGGATCGTTGAGATCGACGAGTCGGAACGGGGTGGCCAACAGCAAAACGCTATCGGCAGCGCATAGTCTGGATAGCATTTCCATGTGCCAGGTGTGCTGTTTGTCTGTGTGGACCGCGCCCTCTGAGGCGAGCAGATGGAACGGCGCCAACTTCAGATCGTTGATGGACGCCACCGGCCAGCAGTAGCGCCGATAGGAGTCGCGATACTTTGCGAGCGAATCCACCCGCGCAGTGGTCCGATCAGCCAGTTCATCGAGTCCTGCGATATGCGTCCGCGCTTCATCAAGTACTAGCTTTGAAGCAGCAAGCGCATGAATCCCCGCCGTGCCTGTTGGCGCGTATTGCACACGCAGCAGCTCCTGCGCTTTGACCGACCACGGCATCAACTCGCAGTCCAGGCAAAGCCAGTCTGTCTTCAACTCTTCCCAAAGTCCGCTCATGGTGACGGCCTTCTGCACGCGTTCGAGGAACTCGCGCTCCAAAGAGGCGTCTGAAAAGAAGCGACGACCGGTACGCGTATAGACCACGCCCAGTGCAGGCTCGATCACGCCGAATCGTTTCACAGAAACAGATTCGTTGCGGCAAACAATCACCACGGCACGCGAGCCCATGTGCTTCTGCTCGCAGATTACGTGCGGCACTCCCTCGTGCCGGTAATAGGCAAAGGCCTCCTGCGGATGCTCCAGCAAATCCGGCAGCTTCGACGTTTCAGACGGCGACATAGTCGGCGGCAGATAGATGAGCCACTTGGGATCGACTGCATAACGGCTCATCACTTCGAGAGCGGCGATTGCATTCTCTTCGCGAATCGTAATGCGCGGAATCAGGCGCGTATCGACGATGCGCTTGCCAATCACATCTTCAATATCGAGCACGTCGTCGGCTGTCTGCTGCAAGGCGCGCGGGGCCAACTCTTCCGTGGGAAGAAAAGGCTTGCGCGCCTCGTAGTATGTCGCCTTTGCAGGTACGTCAACGATCTCGCGCTCCGGATAGCGAAGCGCGGTCAACCGGCCGCCATAGACGCAGCCGGTATCGATATTAACCGTGTTGTTGAGCCACACAGCCTCAGGGACCGGCGTGTGACCGTAGACGACCTGCGCCTTGCCGCGATAGTCGGCGGCCCAGTTGTAGCGCACCGGCAGACCGAATTCATCGGTCTCACCCGTGGTCTCACCATAAAGCGCGAAGTCACGCACCTTGCCCGAGCCACGGCCCTGCATGGACTCCTTCATGCCAGCATGAGCGATGACCAGTTTGCCATCGTCGAGAACGTAGTGACTGATCAGCCCATCCAGAAACTTGCTCGCTTCGGCGCGAAATTCAGCGGACTCACCGGCCAACTGCTCCAGCGATTGCGCCAGTCCATGCGCGATCTGCACGTTCTTCCCTCTGAGCGCCTTGATCAACTTGATGTCATGATTGCCAGGCACACAGAGCGCCTGGCCGGCATTCACCATGGTCATCACCAAGCGCAACACGTCGGGCGTGGCGGGACCGCGATCCACGAGATCGCCAACGAAAGCCAGTTTACGGCCATCGGGAGGCGTTACCGTGAACTCCTTTTCGCAGCGCTCCACCTGATACCCGAGCGAGGCCATCAGATCCAGCAACTCATCCAAACAACCATGCACGTCGCCAATGATGTCGAAGGGACCATGCTCGTCGCGCTTGTTGTTCCAAAGCGGCTGGCGCTCAATAGTGACGGATTCAATCTCCTCCGGCGAAGAGAGTTTGTGCACGTAGCGAAAGCCTTCGCGCTCCAGCCCGCGCAATGACCGGCGCAACTGCTGAATCTGATTGCGCACGACGTGCGGTCCAAACTGGCGATCCGAGCGCAGGGTATTGCGATCCTGACAGATCCTCTCCGATAGATCAAAGACGAAGGCCACGGGCAAAACGTGGTATTCGCGTGCCAATTCAATAATCGATTTGCGCGACTCAGGCTGCACGTTGGTGGCATCAACCACTGCGAGTTTGCCACGGCTCAGGCGCTTGCGCACGATCTCATGTAGCAGGTCGAAGGCATCTCCGGTTGCGGTCTGGTCGTTCTCGTCATCGGCAACCAAAGCGCGGCAGACATCCGACGAGACAATCTCAGTGGGAAGAAACTGCTTTCGAGCAAACGTGGATTTGCCACAGCCGGACGGGCCGATGAGTATGACGAGCGACAACTCGGGAATTGATATTTTCATGCGCCTTCCACCGTCCTTGTAAAGATTCCCATTTGTGTTGGCGCTCCGTAGGTTGCGTCTTCTGTCCCGACTGGTTGAAAGCGCACTGAGTAGCCAAACCTGGTCGCAATGGCCTCCGCCCACTTCGTAAACTCTGCTCGTGTCCACTCGAAGCGATGGTCGCGATGGCGCAACTGGCCTGCGGGCAAAGTCGGAAACAGACAGTTGTATTCCGCATTGGGCGTGGTCAGAACAATGTTGGTTGGCTTTGCGTACTCGAACAAAACTCGTTCAAAGGCAGCAAGCCTCGCTGCATCCAAGTGCTCGATGACCTCGACGACGGCAGCCGCATCGAAACCTTCGAGACGCTTGTCTCTATACATCAACGATCCCTGAATCAGTTCAATCCTTGCACGCTGCTTTTCTCCGATTTGCTCCAGTTTCAGGCGTTCGCTGGCAATCTCTATCGAACGCCAGGAAACATCCATGCCCAGAATCTGCTCGAACTGGTGATCGGATAATAGAGAGCGTAAAAGCTTGCCTTCACCGCAACCCAAGTCCAGCACACGCTTGGCGCCAACACCGCGAAGAGCGGAAAGAACCGCACCCATGCGCCGTTCGTTCAAGTTCAGAGGGCGCTCGACCTTCTGTTCTTCTTCGTCGCGGTCGCTAACCTTTGCTTCCTCTTCGGGCAAATCATCCTCGGTCAAACGCTCCAGAGCCTCACGCGTCAGACTGCGCTGGCGCTTCAGGTAGCGCTGGACGATCAACTCCTTCTCTGGATGCTGGCTGAGCCAACCCTCGCCGCGCTTGAGCAGTTTCTCGATCTCGTCTTCGCCCACCCAATAATGCTTTTCGTTGTCGAGCACTGGGATCAGCACATAGAGATGTGTCAGCAGTGTTTGAAGCTGGACGTTTGCCGACAACTCAAGTGATACATAAGGCGACTCGCCCCACTCCGGGAACTGCCCATCAAGCGACAGAGTTTCAACGTGAACGGCATATCCCAATGGCTCAAAGAGTCGACGCACAACCGCTTCTCCACCGCGCGCCGCGATCACCGGCAACTTGGCCGTGAGCGGAAGAGCCATTTCTGCAAGCTCAGGCCGCTCTTTGCTCTTGCCACTCATGGCGGTGGTGAAGAGCCTGCCAATCGCCACGCTCATGAAGGAGTTGGCAGCGTAGGGACGATCATTCACATATTGCTGAAGCTGACCGCCCTCGCCTGCTGGACCGCGCCGACCACGCACCAGACCAACCGGGTCCACCTCCAAAAGAACGGAGACGGTACACCGGTTGGCGTTGGCTTCGGGATAAAATACGTATGCCTTGCCAAAGGAAAACTCCTCGGCCTGCATCCGCGCAGGATTCTTGTGCAACAGATAACCGAGATCCGTCGCGGGCTCATGTGTTGTTGTGACAGATAGGAGCATTGGCATCCAGTGTAGAGCATTGGTAATCGTGTGATTGGGTCGGAGCACATGGAATGGAATCGGTCGTGATGTTCGGTATGGATTAATCCTTGACGACTCTGATCCGTATTCCTCGACTGGTTTCTTCCGTCAAAAAGCTCACCGGAAGAAATCTCTTGATAACATCCACGTTGGTTTGCGCGTGCGAACTGATTGCGGCCGTGGTGAACGAGCCTCCGCCCGCCAGAGCCATCGGCAGCAAAAGCTGGTCGGCCAAGTGCCCGCTCACTGCTGCTTCCGATGTGAGATAGGCACTGACCTGCGCTGCGGCGTCGGCTCCCACCTTTTCCGCGCTTACGCCCATCTTGCCGAAGGAAGTAAAGACTTCGACCAGAGAGGCGCTTTCCACTTCGACCATCACGACGTTACCCGGACCCTGCGAGTTGTTCGTAAAAGTAATTTGCTGCTCTTCCTCTACCAGTTGCAGCAAACGTGCAGCGACGGATACTTCCCGTTGAGCGATCTTGCGATTCAGATTGGCGACAATCGCATGAATTTTCGACTTCTCAACCGTCCCACGCTCCTCCAGATGAATCTGTGAGAGCGTACTGCAGGGTTGAATCTCGACCTCGAATCGTCCTCCACCAGCGGGGTAGAATCCATACTTCTCCAGGTTGACCTGCACACGCGGCCCCATCCGTTCAATCTGAGGAAGAAAGGTCCTCGCCAGAAAGTCAAAGGGAGGCGCGGCCTGATTGTGCGTGCCACCCTGTATGGTGATGTGGCTCGGTTCATCTGCCGTCATCAGCGCAGGCAGGATGGTTTGCAGCACCAGCGTACCGCTGCCCGCCGTTCCTACTGCGAAGTTGTACCTGCCCGGCTTGATCGCGGACGGCTTGAAACTGAGCTGTGTTGAGCCAGCGTAGGCGCCTTCCACCTCGGCATCGCCGATCTCGGCCGCTGCCAGCACAGCCGCCAGATGCTGACGAAGCAATCCGGGACGCTCGCGGCCTGCGCGAATCTTCTCAATGAAAAAAGGTTTGCCCGTCACCACGGAAAGGCTCAGAGCAGTGCGTAGAATTTGCCCACCGCCCTCGCCAATCGAGCCGTCCAGAATTACACCCTTCGAACCTGTCATCGTACTTTCCTTGAACACTATTATCTGGGCTTGCACGTCACAGTCGTAATGTGCAAGCCCGGTTATTTATCCCTTGACGCAGACCACCTGGTGCAGCGTGTGGACGATCTCGACGAGGTCAGACTGTGCAGCCATGACCGCTTCAATCGGCTTGTACGCTGCTGGCGTTTCGTCGATCACCTCGGCGTCCTTGCGGCATTCAATGCCCTCGGTCATGCGGGCGTGATCTTCGAGCGTGAAGCGGCGCTTTGCTTCGTTGCGCGACATAGCGCGGCCCGCGCCGTGGCTGCAACTGTTGAAGCTCTCGCGATTGCCCTTGCCGCGAACAATATAGGAACGCGCTCCCATACTGCCGGGAATGATCCCCATATCGCCCTCCGCCGCACGAACAGCGCCCTTACGCGTCACCAGAATGTTCTGGCCATAGTGCCGCTCGCGCGCCACATAGTTGTGGTGGCAGTTGATCGCCTTCAACTCCGCGCTGAAGGCCGGAACCACTCCTGAGTTGCGCACCGACGCTACAACGTTCTCCATCATGATCTCGCGATTCCAGCGTGCATACTCCTGCGCCCAGTGCACGGCTTCGACATAGTCGTCGAAGTGCTCGGTGTTCTCAGGGAAATACGCCAGATCCGCATCCGGCAAGTTGATGAAGAACCGCTGCATATCCTTGCGTGCAAGTTCAATGAAGTAGCCGCCCATGCGGTTGCCCACGCCGCGCGACCCCGAGTGCAGCATGAACCAGACATGATTCGCCTCGTCGAGACAAACCTCGATAAAGTGATTGCCGGTGCCCAGCGTACCCAGGTGGTTTGAGTGGTTGCCGCGATCCAGTTTGGGATGCTTGGCCAGAATCGCATCGTAGCCCGGCTTCAGCGTTCCCCAGACTTCGAGGCTACGACCGGGAATCTCGCCCCATGCGCCGCGATCCCCCACTCCGCCGTGGTTGGTGCGTCCGTGTGGAACCGCCTGCTCAATCGCATCTCGAATCGGCTTCAAGTTGTCGGGCAGGTTGCTGGCCGTCAGGCTGGTCTCGACTGCCATCATGCCGCAGCCAATATCCACGCCCACTGCGGCGGGAATGATTGCGCCCTTGGTCGGGATCACGCTGCCCACCGTAGCACCCATGCCCCAATGCACATCCGGCATGGCGGCGATCCACTGGAAGACGAACGGCATCTGGGCGGCATTGAGCAACTGCTGACGGGCTTGATCCTCGACCTGGACGCCTTTGGTCCATGCCTTCACCGGCCACCCCTTCACGCCAGAGCCTTCTTCGGGCATATATACGTTGTAGTTCTTCTCTGCCATCTCGTCGGCCATCCTGTCCTCCTGATACTTGTCTGAATCTTCTTGCTCTATCTACAAGCAGGACGATGGCCAATCCGTGCAGTATCAATACTTGGCTTTATATGAACAAGATACGCCATTTCCTTGAGTGAGATCACGATTGAATACGATTCAATAGGATAGACTTTTAGAATTATGGATAGCGCCCATCTCCCGGTCGTTGTCATCGGATTGCTTGGCACCACCCTCGATGTCGGCAAGCATCCGGATCGCTGGCAGAACTGGCGGCCCACGGTCTCCATCTGTCGGCAACCGGACCTTGTCGTCAACCGTTTCGAGCTATTGCACGGGAAGAACGACCGCTCACTGGCAGAACGCGTGCGCCAGGACATGGCCTCCGTCTCTCCAGAGACAACCATCAATCTGCATCCTGTCGAGTTTGGCGATCCCTGGGACTTCGAGCAGGTCTACGAGACCCTCTTCAGCTTTGCGCGCAGCTATCCCTTTGACGCCGATGCGGAAGATTACCTGATCCACATCACCACAGGCACACACGTTGCGCAAATCTGCCTGTTCCTCCTGACCGAGTCACGCCATCTGCCTGGCCGCCTGCTGCAATCCTCGCCCGACCGTCAGCGCGGTGGCCCCGGCGAGGTCAAGATCATCGACCTCGATCTCTCCAAATATGACAGCATCGCCCAGCGCTTTCACCAGGAGCAGGAAGCCGGCGTCAGTTTTCTGAAAGGCGGCATCGAGACCCGCAACGGAAGATTCAACCAACTCATCGACCGCATTGAACGAGTGGCCATCGCAACGCGCGATCCACTGCTGCTGATGGGGCCAACCGGCGCCGGCAAATCCCGTTTGGCCAGGCGCATCTTTGAATTGAAGAAATCGCGGCGAGCAGTCAGCGGCATCTTCGTCGACGTGAATTGCGCCACTCTACGTGGTGAGGGTGCCATGTCCGCGCTCTTTGGCCACGTCAAAGGCGCATTCACCGGGGCTGTTCAGGAGCGAGCCGGTTTGCTGCGTACAGCCAACAAAGGCGTTCTGTTTCTTGATGAAGTGGGTGAGCTTGGCCTCGACGAGCAGGCGATGCTGCTGCGAGCTCTGGAAGAGAAGACTTTTCTACCGCTGGGTTCGGATCGCGAGGCGCACAGCGACTTTCAGCTCATCGTGGGAACCAACCGCGATCTGTTGAGTGCTGTCGAAGAGGGCCGTTTCCGCGAGGATCTCCTGGCTCGCATCAATTTGTGGACATTCACCCTGCCCGGCTTGCGCGACCGGCATGAGGACATCGAACCCAACCTGCAATTCGAACTCGATCAATATGCCGACAAGACTGGAACGCGGGTTACCTTCAACCGCGAGGCCCGCAACCGCTTCCTCGACTTTGCTTTGTCCCCGGTCGCAACCTGGAAAGGCAACTTCCGCGACCTGAATGCTGCCGTAGCACGCATGAGCACCCTCTGCTCCGGTGGCCGCATCTCTGTCGAGATTGTGGAAGAAGAGATTGCCCGCCTGAATGCAGGGTGGCGCTCGGAACGCTGGAGCAACGCATCCCAGGCATTGACGAAGCTTCTCAGCGAGGAGCAAAATGCGGAACTCGACCTCTTCGACCGCCTGCAACTAGAGAAGGTCGTCGAGATCTGTCAGCGCAGCCGCACCATCTCCGAAGCTGGCCGGCAACTCTTCAATCGCTCGCGAACCCAAAAGACCACACCCAACGACGCCGATCGCCTGCGCAAGTACCTCGCTCGTTTTGGCCTCGACTGGGCGGTTGTCTCTGCTGAGCATTGACTCGGTCTGTTGCCGCTGGGTTTGAGCGAAGTCGAACGCCACCCTTGCGTTCTGAGAAGAGTACATGTTGACAAGCACATCCCTGAGGTGTACTTTGCAATGTAAAGTGATTCTCGCATGAACGAACTATACAAAGCGCTTGGTGACATCAGCAGCATCCGCAGGCAAGTGGCGCATAGTACGGAGTTTCGCGGCTACGGACCGGCGACTCTGGCTGCCACGTCCGGATTCGCGATTCTGGCGGCGGGGGCGCAGGCCGTGTGGTGCCCGGATGCAGCGAATCACATTGCGGCCTATCTGATCATATGGATTTCGACCGCCATTCTGTCGGCTGGGCTGATCGGTGTGCAGACGGTTACGCGCACCCATCGCATCCATTCAGGCATGGCGGACGAAATGATCCGCATGGCAGTCGAACAGTTTTTGCCTGCCGCTGGCGCGGGCGTTCTCATGACAATCGTGCTGGAGTGTGCGGTTCCGTCGGCACTGTGGATGCTGCCAGGACTTTGGCAGGTGATCTTCAGCCTCGGTGTCTTTTCCTCTTGCCGGTTTCTGTCGCGCCCGATGCTCGCCGCTGGCGTTTGGTATCTGCTCTCGGGACTGACTTGCATTATGCTGGCCGACGTCCGCGCGCTCTTGCCGTGGGCCATGGGTATTCCGTATGGAGTGGGGCAGTTGCTGATAGCTGGGATCCTATACTTCACGGCAGAGGAGGGCGGCGATGAAAGCTAAATCCACAAGCAGCGAGGCTCGATTCGCATACGAGGGTTTAGATCGCGTGATTCATGAACGCGCGCGCCTCAGCATCCTGACATCTCTGATTACGAATCCAAAAGGCCAGACCTTCGTTGATCTCAAGCTGTTGTGTGCACTGACAGACGGTAACCTGAGCAGGCACCTGAGTGTGCTGGAAGTGGCAAAGATGGTCGTGATTGCCAAAGGGCATGATCGCAATCGCCCACAGACTCTTTGCAAAATCACGGCATCCGGTCGCAAGCGTTATCTTGAATACCTTTCAACGCTTGAACAAGTGGTCAAAGACGCGGCAAAAGTCGCTCAAGATGACGCTGCTCCAAGCTCAATGGACGGACTGGTTCCATCGCGAGCCTGACTATTTTTTTGTGTATTAACTTTGCAATGCAAAGTTGTTTTCAGAAAAGGAGAAGACGTGAACGACTCTTCAATGTTGCAGTCCAGTTTGCAAATCAAACTGCGATCCCGGTCCATGGGCATGAAACTCATCGTCGTCTGCGGGTTGGCCTTGCTCATGACCATTCCGGCATTCTTTGTGGAAGGATTGGTGAATGACAGAACCAATCGAGCCGCCGACGTCATCAAAGAAATCAGCGGCCATGTGGGTGGCCAGCAGACCTTCCTCGGACCAACCCTCGCAATCCCTTACAACATTCCATCGCAATCGCAGAGTGATGTTGCAAAGCATGGCATATACCTGGTGTTTCCCGCGCGAGCGTCGGCGGTTTTGAAGACCGCGACGGAAGAACGGCGTCGCTCGCTCTTCAAGGTGCCGGTCTTCCAGGCAGATTTGAAATTCGATGCGGCTTTCGATCTGGCAGGAGTGCCCAGTTCTGCCCCTCAAGGCGCTGAACTTGATTGGAGCCATGCAGAGATTGTGGTTGGAGTGACCGACGCACGCGGAGCTCTGGCCGACGCGTTATTGACAGCAGACGGAAAGACCGTGACGCTGGTCCCCGCTGAAGTGTCCGCGAACCTTATGCTCGGTGGAGAACAGAATCAGCAGACCAAACTGACCCTTTTTGGCGCGAAGGCCGATGCGGTCGCAAAGCCAAACGCGCAGTTCAATGTGACTTCCTCCCTGCGATTCTCAGGCGCACAGCGGGTGGCTGTGCTTGCCTATGGAAAGACGACTCACCTCGCTGTGCAGGGCGATTGGGCAAGTCCGGGATTTGATGGCGGATTCCTGCCGATCAACCGAACGGTTTCCCGCAATGGCTTCAGTGCGGAGTGGTCTGTACCATTCATTGCTCGCGGAGTGCGTGCCGAAGGACAGAGCGATTCAATCACGGGGCTTGACGCAACGGCGCTGGGCATTTCGTTCATCGAAGTGGCAGATCCATATCAATCCGTCAATCGCTCTCTCAAGTACGTCGTTTTGTTTCTGGGATTGATCTTCCTCTCCTACTTCGTCTTTGAGGTTACGACGGGCAAGCGCGTCCACCCTGCACAATATGTTCTGGTCGGGGTTGCACAGATCATCTTCTATCTGCTGTTGCTCTCTCTCGCGGAGAGGATCGGCTTTGATTTCGGATTCCTGTTTGCTGGCGCTGCCACTGTAGCACTGCTTTCAGTCAATGCGGGATGGGTATTCGCGAGCCGTTTGCAAGGTCTTAGGGCTTTGGCCATTTTCACTTTGCTCTATGTGCTCATCTATCTACTATTGCGTCTGGAAGATAACGCCTTGTTGGTGGGTGCAATTACCAGTTTCCTGGCGCTGACAGCCGCCATGTACTTCACACGCGGAATCGACTGGTACAGTTCTCTTCCAGGATCAAGCTCGACCGAAGACCAAACCACCTCTTCGATTTCATAACACAGAGCGCAAGCTTGTAATGCGGTGCGGCATCGGTCCCTGGTAGGTCCAAGAGTAGGTAGATGCCGCACACTCAAAAAGCAAGGCAAATAGTGCGAGGTAATTCTACAATGCAAAGTCTTAACCATGAAGGACTGCATGTGGCCATCATCATGGATGGCAATGGACGTTGGGCTACTCGGCGTGGATTGCCACGCATTGCCGGCCATCGCGCAGGTGTGGCCGCATTGCGTCGGATTGTGGAGCGTGCTCCGGATGTGGGCATCCGTTGCCTCACCGTCTACGCTTTCTCCTCCGACAATTGGCGTCGGCCGGTTGCCGAGGTCGAGAGCATCTTCTGGTTGCTGAGAGCCTTCCTGCGGCTTGAGACTGAGAGGCTCAGGCAGCGCGGCGCACGACTCCAGGTCATTGGCCGACGTGATCGGCTGGCAACATCAGTGCTGCGCGAAATTGAAAAGGCCGAATGCGCAACCGCGGCGGGACATCGTCTTCATCTGCGTGTCGCCATTGATTACTCGTCGCGCGACGCAATTACTCGCGCTGCCGCAGGCGATAACACGGAAGACTTGCATGAGATACGATCCTCCCCATACGAAATAGCGCAGACACTCGCGCAGGCGTTGACCGCAGAGAGCGGAGATGTTGACCTGCTGATTCGCACCGGCGGAGAAAAGCGCCTTTCGGACTTTTTGCTATGGGAATCCGCATATGCCGAACTTCACTTCACGGATCGCATGTGGCCTGACTTTGACGAGGCTGACCTGGAAACAGCATTGAATGAATTTAACCGCAGGGAGCGTCGCTTTGGCGCTGTTTCATCTGGTCAATGCAAGCCTCATTGTGCAAGCGTGGATGTCAGTCAACTAGACCTCCTATCCGAAACCAACTACTCTGGTGACATCCATGCAAACGCCTGATCATCTTCGTCGGATACGTTTCTGGCTCGCCATCCTCATTGTCGGACTGATCCTCAGTGGCGTGACGGCCTTTCCTCTCCAGACTGAGCTTGACTGGCTCGTATCTCTATTACATTCGCGCGGATTGCAGGCAATTGCCCTTTCAACCGGAATGCTCTCGTGGATCGAACGTGTCAACGACGCACTCGGCAATACGAACGCGCTCTATCCCTTCCTCGCCTATGGCACCGATTGGCTCGCCTTCGCTCACATCGTGATCGCAGTTGCGTTTGTTGGCCCCTACATCGATCCGGTTCGCAACAAGTGGGTCATCACCTTTGGTCTGATTGCCTGTGCTGGAGTCATCCCGCTTGCTTTCATCGCCGGCCACTTTCGCGGAATCCCACTTCCTTGGCGCCTCATCGATTGCAGTTTTGGAGTCTTCGGCGCTTTGCCACTCTTGATCTGCAGGCGATCCATCCTTGCGCTTGAACGCCTGCAAGATTGACTCAAGCTTCCTTCGATTCATTCAATGCACATTGCTCACAATCTGCAAACAAATTCGCCCCTCACAAGGTTAGAGAGAATGCGTTCTCGTCCTCTATTACTCTCGCTTGTTCTCATGGCCGTCACATTGATCAGCGGTCTGGTAATTCGTTTCGCACACTTCGGCCTGCCACCAATCGTTATGAAGTACGGTGGATCAATGCTCTGGGCCTTGATGATCTACTGGATCGTCTCTACTCTTTTGCCCTCGGTGCGATTACGTGGTGTAGCTTTACTCACCGCTGGCATCACCATGTTCGTGGAGTTCTTCAAGCTTTGCCATGCGCCTGCACTTGACTCCTTCCGCATGACAATTCCTGGCATGCTTCTGCTCGGACGCTTTTTCTCCGTTTGGGACATTCTTGCGTACTGGATCGCCATAACCGCCGGAGTTCTCCTGGATAAGCGAATCCGTTGCTCCCTCTTTGAAAATATGATCCTTGCCAGCCAAAGCTGGAAATACAAGCAAAGAAATTGAGTATAGGGGGACAATCTGGAACCGCCCCCACTTTTCAGGTGCCTTTGTAGTTGAGCACCAACCGAAGAGCGCGAACTACCTTCACTGATTCCTGCCGCACCTTCAGGACAGCACTCTACGTGGATTGCAGCAAAACCAAGGATTTGTCTGCTATCATTTGCGCCAAATGCAAACCATAAGCAGGTATGTACGTTTTGTCTTTGCGCTCGCTTTGATTGCAGCTTCTTCCAGCCCGTGCCTTTCGCAGAAGACAAGCCTGGTCGTCGATGAAAGCCGCGCGGTTGCGGTTCTCGAAGGACAAGCCATCCGGTTTCGTGTTCCGCTTTTGCAGGCGGCAAAGCCAGGAACGGAAGTGGTCGCTCATCTACTGAGCCCCAACGGTGAGGCGCTCTCCGAAGCCAGACAACCTGTGGCAGATGGTGCTTCTGTGGCCGAGATTCTACTTGATTTTCCGAAAGACAAGAAGGGCGCGCCTGCCAATTCTATCGAGTGGTACCGCGTGGTATACCGGGTCGAGGTCGCCGGCAGGCCGGCGGGAAACAGTATTCTGTCGCTCGGCGCGGTCGCGCAGAATCTATTTCGGCTTTCGGTAGCTCGGCCGGAGAAGCATCTGGAGCCAGGAAAGCAACTGGTTATTCGCGTCTTCGCCGGAAATCCGGTTACTCGCCGCCCTTTCCGGGGCGTCGAGATTCTTGGTTCGCTCGAAATCGGCGAAGCTGGGCATGTGCGGCAAAAGGTCGTTCGTTCGGTGACGACAGACCGAGCCGGCGAAGCGATTCTCACTTTTACAATTCCTGATTCAAAGGTTGTCCTCGCGGGCGCAGCCAATCTGACATTATTGGGCACGTTGCGCGGCTCTCATGGAGAACTGGCAACCAGCCGTCTTGAAACGGAGATCGCCGCGCCGAGCAACGGGTATATCCGCATTCTTGAAGACAAGCAGCTATATCAGCCTGGCCAAACAGTGCACATTCGCGCTCTGGCCTTCGGTGGGTTAGGCAAACCCGTCCCCAATGCCCCCTTGACTCTCACAGTCAAAGATCCAGGGGAGAAGAAGATTCTTGAAAAGACGCTGACTACCGACCGCTTCGGCATCGCGGCTTACGACTGGAAACTGAACAGCACGATCGACACTGGAAACTACAATCTTTCGATTGAATACGCCAACAAGAAGGTCGCGGATTCTTCCTACGGAGCTGATCTCGGCCAGTCGATCAAGATCGAGCGCTACGATCTGCCTGAGTTCACGGTCAGCGCCGAACTTGATCGTGGCTACTATCTCGATGGACAAACACCTGAGGTCAAGATTCATGCCCGCTTTCTCTTCGGCAAAGCGGTCGCAGGCGGTCAGGTGCGTCTGGTCCGCGAAGAGGAAAAGACTTGGAACCCAAAAACACGCGAGATGGAAGAACACGAGGACTCAGGCCAGCGCGGCGTTCTGGATGAGAATGGCGTGGCAACATTTCATCTGGACCTCGGCGAGGAGTTCGAAAAGTTCAGAGACGCATCTTACTTCCGGTATCGCGATCTCACCTTCCATGCCTACGTCACCGATTCGGCGACGGGGAAGACCGAGCCGCGCAAGTTTAGTCTTCGGGTCTCACGCGAGCCCATTCACATATATCTGGAGGAGATTGGCGGAGACGACCAGCAAGGAGAGTTTCTCGTCAACACCGTCTACGCGGATGGTACACCGGCCGCTTGCCAGGTTACGATCGACGCGATGCGGAAGGAAACGGCGCCGGCGCGCATGGCCGCGGTCAATACAAGTCGCTATGGTCTAGCAAAGGTGCGCTTGGCTTATCCCGCTGGTGTGCACACAGCGGAACGGCTCAAACTGCGTATCCAAGCCCGGGACGCAAAAGGACTAAAAGGACAGTTCGACGACCAACTGTATTCCAATTCGACGGCAGAGACCATCTGGATCGAGCCGGGAAAATACCTCCTCAAGCCGAACGAAGCGATTCAGGCTGTGATTCATGGACCGCGGGGAAAGCTGGTTGATCTGGATGTGATCGGGACCGATGGAACTCTGGCTCACCAAAGACTTACTTTGACCGGTGGCCGAGCGGATGTCACTGTTCCGGCAGATGCTCGATTCCATGGAGAGGTTATTTTGGCGGCGTATGCCATGCGCGACTTCGCGCAAAATCGCTACGAGTCACAGCCGCAATCTGCCACAGTGCTCTACCCAGAGGATAAGGAATTGCGACTTCAGATTGCGGGCTTGCCGAAGACATCTCTTCCTGGCGGGGAGATTCGAGGCAGCTTCCGCGTAACAGACGCCTTCGGCGCAGGAATTCCGGCTGCAATCGGTATTGCTGTCACCGATCAGGCTGTTGCTGAACGAGCACGAACAGAAGAGGATTTCGAGGAGCGCTCCTGGGGATGGTACGGCTGGTATCGAGAGCATTGGGAAAGGGCAGGCTTTACTCTCGATGACCTGAACAAGCTCGATATGTCCAAGCCGCTTCCGGACGGTATCGACTTGGTTGCTGAGTCGCTGCTTCACTCTCCAGCGCCTATCGCGATCGAATCGAATAATGAATCCGATACGCGCGATCAGTTCGAATCGCTGATGGAGTCGCAACTGGAACCGCTAGGCAAGGTCCTCGAAAACGCAGGGCTGGTGCGTCTGACAGGCGATCAAGACGCAATCAAGTCCGCAGCACGCAACGCCAAGCTTGATGAAAGCGTACTCCTCGATCCGTGGGGAACCCCATATCGTCCCGAAGTGAACATTGCTGGGGGTGAAGATATTCTCACTTTTATCAGTGCCGGCCCGGACAAGAAGTTCGGAACGAATGACGATTTCTCACTCCAAGCAGCCCACCAAAGTGTCTTCGCGCATCCTGGTCAATTGCTCGCCGCTATGCTGAAGCAGGTAGCCGATGCTGGTCAGCCTCTGCCGGGAACACCTGATCTGCTCCTTGTCTTTGCCAAGGCGCGCGGTCTCGATCTGCCCTCGCTCCGCGATCCCGACGGCCATCCCTTCGTCTATTCGGTGCGGCTGGACCGCCGCTGGCTTTCCATTTCCGTGGCCATGAAAGAAAAAGAGACAGAGATCGGTTTTGTACTGCCATATCGCCCATCGATATGGACAAGTCCTCTCTTCGACTATTTCCATCCTTTGGAAGGGAAGCTGTATGCAGCCATCAACACCTGGATGGTCACAGGACATTCCTTTCCTGATAAAGATTCTGAAATACGCGCGGCACTCTCGAACTCGGCTCTTGATCCCGATATACTTCGTGATCCTGCCGGGCAGCCGTACAAGTTCCGCGGACGCGAGATTGCAGCTTACACGCGCACGCAAAAGGTTACGGGTGGAGAGGCATTGAACGCTGACACAAGGCCCGTGATACAGCACATGCACGCTGTTCAGGTCTTACGTACACCAAGACAGGACGAGGTGTTGCCAAGTGGCGAGGAAATCGTCGGCCAGGTCGTACGCCCTTTCGATGAACAAAGCGGCAAGAACCTTCGGCCGGAACCGGTAGCTGGAATGAACTTCCGGGGCAATACAGGAGCTATCGGAGGTACGGTTACCGATCCATCGGGTGCTGTTATTCCGGGCGCCACCGTGGTTGTCAGCGATGAAGCGACTGGAAAAGAGATCACCTTCACCACTACGGATACCGGAACCTACCTTGTTGCCAATCTTGAACCAGATTCGTATAGCATTCGTGTCTCGGCCAACGGTTTCATGAACTATAAGGTGACGAACGTAGAGGTCAATTCTGCCTCACTGAGCACCGTTGATGTTGAGCTGAACATTGGCGCAGTCGCTGAAACCGTTCAAGTCAGCGCAGATCGTATTGCATCGTTGGAGACCGCTTCTGCGTCGGTTTCATCGATGGCGGCAAATGATCGCGATCCCACTGCTGTCAGGACCTTCCGAACGCCAAGCGGTAAAGCAACGCTTGAGAAGCAGGACTTCACGCCGCGTCTACGTCATGTCTTCGAAGAGACTGCCTATTGGCAGCCATCGCTGGCAACAGACGATTCAGGACGAGCAGCCTTCAACTTCCATCTTCCCGACAGTCTCACTACCTGGAATCTGAGCGCCATGGCCTCAACCCTCGACGGTCGAATGCAGTCTGTCGAGCGTACCTTTGCCTCTTTTCAACCGCTTTTTGTCGATCTCGATCTGCCACAAATTCTCACTGCAGGCGATGACCTTACACTGCCAGTCGCGCTGCGCAACTACTCCGCGCACGCGGTGACGCTGCCTGTCGCGCTCGCGAGCGCTCCCTGGATGACGCCGCTCACTCCACAAAGCGTGCGTGTGTCGGTGCCCGCCGGCGGAGCGGCAACTGCCTTTTTCGGCTTTCGCGCAACCGGCACAACCGAGCAGGGCGCATTCCGCGTAACGGCGGCTAATCGCAAAGAGGGCGATGCCGTCGAAAAGGAGATCCGCGTCCATCCCGACGGCGAGCCACGACAGATTTCTGCGATGGCGTTGCTCCGTGAACAGACGGATACGCTTGATCTCGATCTACCCACTTCCACGATCCCTGGGTCGTTGTACGCACAACTTCGAGTCACGCCGAATCTTGGATCGCGCATTCTCCATAGCATGGACGCCCTGGTTCGCAAGCCTCACGGTTGTGCCGAGCAGACCATCTCATCAACGTACCCGGCTCTTTTGCTTCTGCAGCTTCTTGAAACTACTGGAGGTAAGTCGGCACGATCGGGAGTAGCCAAACAATATCTCCAGCAGGGCTACGACCGGCTCATCGACTATATTGATGCAAGCGGCGGCATCACCTATTGGGGCGGCGGCGATCATCATCCCGATGCGATGCTCACGGCCTATGGAATCGAGTTCCTGCAGGAATCGCTACCGTTCATTTCCGTGCAGCGTTCTCATGTTGCCGCAGCTCGCCGGTGGCTCATCGACAATCAGAGAGCGGAAGGCGGTTGGAGCGCCTATGCCGGTTCTTCCTCTGCGCGCGACGCGCTCTATATTGCTGTAGTGCTAGCCAAATCTTTGCCGCCTGACGCCGCCCCTCAGGAGCAGGAAAGTACGCGCAAGGCAATCGAACGCGCCGCAACCTGGGCTAACAGTTCGGCTTCCTTAGTCCACGATCCCTTTGCCAATGCGCTGCGCCTGCAACTCGCGGTTCTTCGCAAAGACCCGCCAGAGCAGCAGAAACTTGCCGCCGAGTTGATCGCCACGGCCAAGAATGACAGCAGAGGTGTTTACTGGGATTCGGAAGGATCTCTCCCGTTTTACATCTGGGGACAGGCTAGTTCCGTCGAAAGCACTGCTCTAGCCCTTCGATCATTGAATCGAACCAGCCTCACCGATACGCAACGAGACATAGTGGATCGTGCTGTTCTCTATCTGCTCGGGCGTGTCGACTTTGACGGCGTTTGGTACACAGGTCAAACAACGATTCAGGTACTCAAGGCTTTGCTGCCATTCGCGGTTGCCCAGACGAATCATTCGCGTCCAGCGCAGTCAATGCGGATTTCCGTGAACGGCGTTCCGCTGCCTCAAGAAATACACTTCGATGCGCAGATTCTTGATGCTCCGAAATCTGTTGATATCGGCGCGCAACTGCGACCCGGCAAGAATACTGTCACGATTGAATCAGGCAACGCTGCGCCATTTGCAAGTGCCGAGATTGCGGCCGGTTTCTATGTGCCCTGGCATGTGCAGTCAGACAATGCCACAACGACCGGTAAAGAGTACGGGCTCGACTTTAGCTATCATTGCAACGATTCCAACGCGACAGCCGGCACTCCCATCGACTGCGAAGTTCAAGAGCGGCGGTTTGGGTCAGCAGGCTTTGGTATGCTGCTGGCCGAAGCAGGACTTCCACCTGGAGCGGAAGTCGACCGCGAATCGCTTGCCAAGCTTCTTTCCGAAGGAACCGTCAGCCGTTACGAGATCCAGCCCGATCGCATTGTTTTCTACACATGGTCATGGAAACCTGGGGGTCTCCGCTTCCATTTCCGTTTTACGCCGAGATACGCAGTCCACGCCAAAGCTGCGCCAGCGCTGCTCTTCGATTACTACAACCCCGACGAACGTGTTTCGTTGCCGCCTCAAACATTTATAGTTAACGCCTCCGGGAAGGAGTAACGAGGATCTACCTTGGGTGGATTCCGCGAGGCAACCTGCAGTTTCGGGTGTAACGTTCCTTCAGAGCTGCACACGGAGGATTTACGGAATCGAAATTTTCGGGGGTCAGTTCGCTCGACGAGATGAGCATGCACTATCTGCTTGCTTTTGGACGCTGGGTTCAAAAACGGTCATCGCTCCTGATTAATGTGATTTCCAACTGGCGCCCAATCTCTCTTCCTCTAATGCCCGGAGTAGTACGGAATTAGAGGAGGATGGTCCAGATCACCGGCGATCATCAGTCGGTCGCGAACATCAACTCCGCTCGGCGCGGATGCCATGTCAGTATCTGCGATTATTAGCTGTGTTCGGCTAAGGTCAGAGGTTGACAGGACGTAAATATACTTGTGCAGCGAAAGGAAAATATCCTTATTGACATCGTTGCCGATGTTCTTCATCGGTGAGTCAATCATTAGTAATAAAGGTAAAGGCAAACTGAACTTCTCGCTGAGCCGATGGAGTGCGATGGCGTAGCACACTTTGAAGAGCGTCTTTTTGCCACCTGAACTCGCGCCATGGAAGTCGTACTGGATGCTCTCGTTCCCGTCGGGGCATATATATGCCATCCAATTTCTTCTGTTCACGAAGATGGTGTCGCGATCCGTAAGCGATGGGTAGTGAGCCGCTCTGAGGGCTTCAAAGAAGTACGCTTCAAGAACGGAGACTAGTTGGTCATTTGAAGCGAGCTTCTTTCTCTCAGACTCGATTTCGCGACGCAACTCCGCGGCCTTTGCCGTGTGAGCGTCCGCCTCTCGTTGCATCTGCTTCAGGGCTTCTGGAATCCTGGCATCGCGATGCAGTGTGCTTAGCTCTTGCTGGAGGGAGGCTATTTGTCTTTCTAGCGCACGCGCCTGAGAAAGAAATGCAGAATCGTAATTGCGCATTTCTTCTGTAAGCTGCGCGTCAGCGGACGCCTTTCGTCCAACCATTTCATCCAGGTTCCTGACCTGCCTTCGCTTTATCCTTATTCTGAACTTCAGTGATTCCTCAATTTCCGCCAATCGTGAGTCCAAATCTGTCTGATCGGCGTTCATCTTGGCCCTGGGCTCTGGCTGTGTTCCCGCCTCTGAGGCACCGCATAGCACGCATTGTCCGTCTTTATGTTGGAGGAATTCGAGTCCCGTGCCGCAGCGTGGGCAACTCTCGAAATCGACGGACGCAAGAATGGAGGAAGCGCTTTCAAGGCGCTTCAGGCGGAACTTCGCGGATAACAATTCCGCGCGAAGTTCCCGCTCCGTCTGAATTAGTTCATCGGCATCGAAAAGCGCGTTCCTTCGCGCTTCGATTTCCGTCGAGAGTTCTCGTAGCTTCTGTCTCAAGTCATCGCTGAAATGGCTGTGTGCCTCATGCGTTTCCCTGAGTGCCTCCAGATTTCCCTTCGCTTCTGTCAGCGATTGCTCTAACCTTTGTATTGCTGCCGCAATCTCGAGTGCGGAGTCATAGCCAAGGTCCGAAAGAAGTTTTTCAAGCTGTTTCGCGGATTCCCGCTTGGTGGCCGCCTGCTCGACCTCATGCGCTAGCGATTGGTCAAGCTGATTGAGGCGGTCCGTGTAGTAGCCAAGGATGAAGCGCATCACATCCCTGCTTTTTGGCATTCTGTTATCGTCGTTCTCTAGATGAAAGAAAGTTGAGTCGAGACGATCCTGGTCCAAGTAGCAATACCACATGACGTCCCTGAAACTCAGGGGAATCAACGGGGCGTCTGGATCGGACTTGTTTCGTCTTACCTTCATTGGCCCGATTCCGGCAAGTTCAAAAATCAGGTCGCTAAGACCAAAGATATTCTCGCCCCAGATCGGGACCTCTCCATTGTCGATGGGAGCCAGCACCGCCGCTCCCGCTCCGGACGGATCCCTCCAAGTCACTTGAACTTGGTTGGACCCTGCCTCCCGCTCGAATAGGACTTGGTTCTCGCCGATTTGTGCTTCGAGTCGAGCAGAAAGAAACTCTTGTTTGATGGCTGGGTTGCTTGGGAATTTTCCGCCCAAGCAAGCGTCGATCATGTGCAGGATTGTGCTCTTTCCAGAAGAGATGCGACCGTGAAAGAACGTGATACTGGCGCTCAAGTCGATGATCTCGAGAGATCGTCTGAATTGCAACGCTAGTGAAGAGAGCCTAAAGTTCACCTATAACCTCGCCATATTTCAGGGTCAGGAGCTCAGGGAAGGTTTTGTAGACGAACCTCATTAGATTTGTCCCGCTCATTGCAAAATGGGTCTTGAGCAGCCTCGAGCGCATCTTCAAATCATGGAAGCTCTCGTCCTCTTCAAGCCGTGCCGCAGTGGCATGGCCGAGTGGCGTGACACCGATGTGGACTGTCCTGCCTGAGACAAGAATATGCACGAGCCCTCTCGCCACAAGCAGATTGAGGAAGCGTCTGTAACGAAAATCCCAAGGTCCGTATCTGAAGCGGATCATCTTGGACTCTACGCTGCCCTTTTCAAACGCCTTCACGTTGGCCAGCCGGGAGTTCACGCCACGAGCACTGAGGGCGCGTTCCAAGTTAGATGGGTAGCGAAGCAAAAAATCCAATTTTGCGAGCTTAGTGATCCCCTCGACCGCTCCTAACTGGCTCTTGCCCGCGATGGTATCGATGAGAATCAGCAGTCGGCTCATGTGGAAGGAGTCGCTTCGATCTGTCGCCAAAGTTGCCTCAAAGAGCGTCATCGGGGACCTCTGATATCTCAAATGGATCGCTCCACCACACGTGGCACTGCTGTGTGGCTAGGCTTACGAACCCCAGCAGGTGTTCATACTTCAAGCCGAAAACGTGCGGTCTGTCGAGTGAGAGCTTCAGGAGCCGACTCCTCACTTCATTGAGCATGCAGCTCCCGAATGCTGCCGACGCGGAGTAGGTTAGATCGTGTGCCTCGGCGCACTGATTCCGAACTGCAATATCGACGTGTACGCGGCGCCTGCTCGCCTCTTCTCCTCCATAACGAGCGATCCACTGTTGAAGGACATGCTCGGCGGAAGCTTGGAGGTCTTTCGAAATAGTGATGCTGGGAGTGGAGATACCGCCCGTCGCCATCTTCTTTTCAAGTCGGTGACACCCCGCTGGAAAGTCTAGGGGCATTTTATTGCCAAGCGCCGCGGGTGCCAACAACACTTGCTGGGTAGTAACCAGGACAGACAGCAGAACCTCTCGGGTAATCCGCTTGTGCTCGATTATCGTCTGAATGCTGAGGTCTGAAGGAGAAGACGAGAGGACAAAATGGCTTCGAAGGGCCTGGTCACATGGGAGGGCGGAAGCTGCCAAAATTCGATTCAAAAGGGCATCAGCGCACCTTAGCACGTCCGCAAAGGGACCGATTTCAGGGCAAAGGCGGCCGATCTTCATCGCGATGGCACCAAGGATATCCTCGAATTTTGGGTAGTTTCCATCCGGCTTAATTTTGGCAAGGGTTTCCCTGACAAGCCGTTTTGAGCAGCCGCTGGCTTTGCTCAAGTCATCGATGGTCTTCTTCATCGTCCCATTGAAAGTCGCTTCCCGGTCTGCTCCTAACTTCCGGATTACGTAGGAGAGATTTGTTTCGGCTTCTTGGGCATCGTAGAAATCACAATTGGCCGCCAGAACAAACCGCTCAAATTTGTTTGGGAATTCAATCTCCAGAGCCACAAACCGCCTCAGGGCGTTGAGGACCGCCTCATCATTCGCCTTGAACGGACCTAGCCCTAAAAGCTGTGTCTTGACCTGGACACCGATGAATGTGCCGTCCTTCCTCTTGATGAGAAAGTCCTCGTGATGCTCACAGATCAACGTGTCAAGATCGTCAAGCACAAGCAAATCGAGGCACAGGATTGCGCCACACGCCGCTTGGTATCTGACGCGGCGCTGCATATCGTCGCCCCTGTCCGTAACTGATAGTTGCGTTTCAAGATCCGGCATGGTGGAGACGGCAATTCTACGCTTTTGCAGCCAAAATGAGAAGACTTAGGTGGCGGCTCCTGAAATTATGAAGAGCCGACTCGCCAATCCGATGTTCCAGATCGAATGGGACATTAGGTCCCCGCAAGGTCGCCAAGTATCCGTCGATCTGCTTGGGTATGATCCTGGAGTGACGAGAACTGAGCAATGCTTGAACTGTCAGTCCAAGATCGAATCATATTGGCAGAGCAACTCCATTGAGTCACTGCGCCGACATTTGCTTGAGACACCTTCACAGTCCTGTCCTGATCAATTCGAGGTTTATCAGTCCAACGGAAGGTGATTTTGCAGTTGGGTGGGACTCGCTGGATCGAGAAGAGCCACGTCATTGTTCCGCACATTGCCCACCCGGTCGCTGACCGGCCAGGCGCACATGCGGTCGGCAGGGTAGGGACGGAGAAGATCGACGGGAGGCCGCGCCGGGTCTCCGGTGTCGAGCCAGCGATCGAAGTCCCTGGGGTCCAGGATGACCGGCATCCGGTTGTGGATCGGTTCCATCACCCCGTTGGGATCGGTGGTCAGGATGGTGAAGGTTTCCAGCGGCTCGCCGTCCTTGGGGCGCCAACTCTCCCAGAGACCGGCAAACGCGTAAGGTTCGCCGCTTTTCAGCGCGATGACGAAAGGCTGTTTTGTCTTGGCATCCAGACGCTGCCACTCGTAATAGGCATCCGCGGGCACCAGGCAACGGCGCTTCTTGAGCGCCTCCCGGAAGGCTGGCTTAGTGGCAGCTTCCTCGGCGCGGGCATTGATCATGCTGTAGCCGATCTTGACATCCTTGGCCCAGAAAGGTACCAGTCCCCAGCGCATCAGGGCGGCCGCGCGCCGGCCGGAATCGCGATTCAGACGGATGACGGGCTGGATGCTCTGCGGTGCGGCGTTATAGGTGGGCGCAAACCAGGGCATCTCCTCCAGGTCGAGGCCAAGCCATTCTGCAATAACCTCTTACGTCGATTTTCGAGCGAAGCGTCCACACATGGCTCCCTCAGAATAGCCAACTTGCCGCCCTCGATCCCAGACAATCTTTGACAACCTGCCCGAATCGAGAGAAGCTATAAGCGAAGAAAAAGCGAAATTTGGTCCACCATGCCCTCCGCCTCAGCTTTACGTCTGGAAATTGAACGCACTCTGGAACACCGCTTCCCGGCGGCGCTGACGCCTGCGCCGAAGACCATTTATGAGGTAGCGCCGATAGGCGTTGCTCCGGTGGATGCGTTGCTGGAGGGCGGTTTGCCGGTAGGAGCGATCAGCGAGGTAACCGGGCCGGAGTCGTCGGGGCGTACCAGCCTGACTCTGGCATTTCTCGCCAAGAGGACAGAGGGGGGTCAAGTTTGCGCCTGGGTGGATGCGGGCGACGCCTTCGATCCGGAGTCGGCGGCGGCCAGCGGCGTGAGCCTGAAGCAGCTGTTATGGGTACGCTGCTGCAATGAGAGTGGATTGACGCGGTCCAAGCCGTGGACGCGGCTCGACCAGGCTTTGCGCGCGACAGACCTGTTGCTGCAGGCAGGCGGATTTGCAGCGATCGTGCTGGATCTGGGCGATATGGAGCCCGCTCACGCCATGCGCATTCCGTTGACCACCTGGTTCCGCTTCCGGCAAGCTGCCGACAGAACCCGATGCAGCCTGGTGATTCTGGGCAAGACGACCTATGCGCAATCTAGCGCGGCGTTGGTGCTGGAATCTGCGCCGTTCCGGCCGGAGAACGTGGGCGGAACCGTATGGCGCGGCTGCAAGTTCGAAGTGCGGCGCGGACGGCAGCGCTTTACACCACAGCTTGCCACCTCGCGCAAACCGCCCGCCTCAGCGTGGTCCGCAATCTCCGCGTGGGAAGTCAAGAGGCGCGCATGAGCAGTGAACTCTACGCCTGCGTTCATGCCGCGGAGTTCCCCGCGCAGGCGCTGCTGCGTTTGCGTACGGATCTGCAGACCCAACCCGTCGCCGTGCTCGACGGCCCGGCGTTACAGGAAACCCTCTGCTCTCTGAACCGGCACGCTGTGCGAAGAGGCGCGGTGCTAGGCATGACGAAGCTGGAGGCCGAAGGCATCGGCGGGTTGCAGCTTCTGTCGCGCTCGACCGAGGTCGAGGCTGCCGCGTACGCCGTTCTGCTGGAGTGCGCAGCGAAGTTTTCGCCCCGGATCGAAGCAGCCAGCGAGGGAACTGGATGCGCGTTCGTGCTCGACATTGCAGGGATGGAACTGCTCTTTGGCCCTCCCGAGAAGCTTGCCGAGCGGCTGCGCGATCAGATGGCAACGGCGGGCTTTCGCGTCTCCATTGCGACGAGCGCGAACTTCCATGTGGCACAGATCAAGGCAACCGCAACGCGCGGAATCGCAATCCTTCGAAAAGGAGATGAGGCACACGCACTGGAAAAGCTACACATTGCTTTGCTTGCCCTGACGGAAGAGCAGAAGGAGACTTTTGCGTCATGGGGCATTCGCACGCTGGGCGAACTCGCCGCCCTACCAGAGGTAGAGCTAGTCAAGCGGCTCGGCGCTGCGGCCAGCGATTGGCGGGCTCTAGCCCAGGGCGTGGCGCGGCATACCTTTCAGCCTATTGAGCCTGCATTTGCGCTCAAGGAGTTCTACGACTTCGAAACGCCAGTGGAGCAACTCGACTCGCTGCTCTTCATCGGTGCGCGCATGATCGACTGCCTGGTGGCGCGTGCGGTGGGGCGAGCCATGTCGCTGGCCTCGCTCAGCGTAGACATGGCGCTTGAAGGCGGACAGGTTCATCACCTTGCGATTCATCCTGCCGTGCCTTCCGTGGATCGCAAGTTCCTGCTCAAGCTGCTGCATCTTGAGATGGGCGCGCATCCGCCGCTGGCCGCGGTCGTCTCGCTCACGCTCGCGGCGGAAGCAGGGCAATCGAGCAAGATGCAGTTGGGCCTTTTCGCTCCGCAGACGCCGGAACCTTCGCGGTTGGACGTGACGCTGGCGCGGCTCAAGGCCATCGTGGGCGAGGATCGTGTGGGCACGCCGGTGCTCGAAGATACGCACCGCTCCGGCAGCTTCCGCATGGAAGGCTTTGTGGTGTACGCGAAACCTACCGTGCAAGAAGCAGGAAACCCGCGCATGGCCCTGCGCCGTGTGCGGCCTCCCCATCCGATTCAGGTATCGCTGCACGCAATGAAGCCGGTGTGCTTTCGCGATGGAGACACTCGCTTCGAGATCACTGCGGTCTACGGCCCCTGGAGAACCAGCGGCTGCTGGTGGTCTCAGAATGGATGGGACACGGAAGCGTGGGATGCAATGGCCGCAAGCGCGAATGGCGAAACGTTTGGCTGCCTGCTCGTTCTGGACCGGATGCGGAACGAGTGGCGGCTGGAGGCGTTCTATGACTGACCACGTCTCCCCTGTTCCCAACACACGCTCGCCGGGAACGCCGGTCTGCCATCCCAACGATGCTTATCTACCAGCCTCTCAAGAGTCCGCGAGCATATCCATCAGGAGGCAATCAACGGTCATTGCGCATGACTGCGAGTACATTGAGCTGCACGCAGCCAGCGCCTTCAGTTTTCTTGCCGGAGCCTCACAACCGGAGGCGCTCATTGAGTGCGCCGCAGAGCTGGACATGCCGGCAATCGCATTAGCCGACCGCAACGGTCTGTATGGCGTAGCGCGGTTTCACACCGCAGCCAAGCGGCTTGGAGTGCAGGCGCACATTGGCGCGGAGATTGCGGTGTCATCACTCGGCCAGCGGTTGCAGCCTCCCGCATGGCTGCCGCATCAGTCTTCCGCGGAGCCCTCGCGCCTGTTGCTGCTCTGCACTTCGCAGACCGGCTACCAGAATCTCTGCCAACTCATCACGCGCTTCAAGATGCGCGAGGCAACAAAGGCAGAGGGAGCCGCAGCGCTCGAAGACCTGGAAGAATTTTCGGCAGGATTGATCTGCCTGACCGGCGGAGAGGAAGGACCGCTTGCATCGGCGCTAGCACACGGCGGAGACCCGGAAGCACGCAAGGTCGGTGAACGATTGACTTCCATCTATGGCCGCGGCAACCTCTACGTTGAACTCCAGCGCCACCACGAACGCAACGAAGAGTGCCGCAATCAATCGCTGCTGAGCCTCGCCTCTGACTTGCATCTGCCCGTAATTGCCACCAACGGCGTACGCGCTGCAACGGACAAGGACCGAGAGTTGCTCGATGTACTCACGTCGATTCGCTTTCATACTTCGCTCGATCAGGCGGGCCGCTTGCTCACGGCAAACGCTTCGCGCTCCTTGCGATCGGCGCGCGAGATGGCCGCGCTCTTCCGCGACATTCCTGAAGCCATCGCGAACACCGGCATCGTGAGCCAGCGGCTCGAATTCACTCTCAACGATCTGGGCTACGAATTCCCTCACTACCCCGTTCCCGACGACGATACCATGGACAGCTTTCTTGCCAAGCGCGTGGAAGAAGGTGTCCGCAAACGCTACGGCTCAGGTGCCAAACAGCCTCTGCTTGCAAAGGCCCGCGCACAGGTTCAGCACGAACTCAAACTCATTGCCAAACTAGGCTTTGCCGGATACTTTCTGATCGTTTGGGACATTATTCGCTACTGTCAGCGGCAAGGCATTTTGGTGCAGGGCCGTGGTTCCGCAGCCAACTCCGCCGTTTGTTATTCGCTCGAAATCACCGCGGTTGATCCTGTGGGCATGGAACTTCTCTTCGAACGCTTTCTCAATGAGAATCGCGGCGAGTGGCCTGACATCGATCTCGATCTGCCTTCGGGCGACCAGCGCGAGCGCGTGATTCAGTACATCTACGAGCGCTACGGCGCCCAGGGCGCGGCCATGACGGCCAACGTCATCAGCTATCGCAGCCGCTCGGCTGCGCGCGAGGTGGGCAAGGCGCTGGGCTTTGAGGAGGAGCCGCTTGCACGGCTCTCCAGCCTCATGGGCCATTGGGAGTGGCGCGGCGAAAACGACACCCTGGCCCGCCACTTCGAGCAGGCCGGCTTCGACATTCGTCATCCGCGCATCGCCCACTATTTCGATTTGTGCCAGCGCATGCAAGATCTTCCGCGCCATCTCGGCCAGCACTCCGGCGGCATGGTGATCTGCGCCGGAATGCTCAACCGCGTTGTCCCCATCGAGCGCGCCTCCATGCCAGGCCGCACTGTTATTCAATGGGACAAGGAAGACTGCGCCGACCTCGGCCTCATCAAGGTCGATCTCCTCGGCCTGGGCATGATGGCCGTCCTCAAGGACTCCATCGAACTGATCCCGCGCCATTACGGCACGGAGGTCGATCTGGCCACATTGCCCGAAGACCCGCTCGTCTACGATACGCTGCGCAAGGCAGATACTGTCGGCATGTTTCAGGTGGAGAGCCGTGCGCAGATGGCCTCAATTCCGCACAACGCGCCCACGCGTTTCTATGATCTTGTGGTGCAAGTGGCCATCATCCGACCCGGCCCCATCGTGGGTAAAATGATGCACCCTTACATGCGCCGCCGCCAAAACAAAGAGGTCGTTACGTACCCGCATCCGTCGCTGGAGCCGGTGCTCAAGCGCACGCTGGGCGTTCCGCTCTTTCAGGAGCAGCTTCTGCGCATGGCGATGACTATTGCCGATTTCAGCGGAGCGGAAGCGGAAGAGCTGCGCCGCGCTGTCGGCATGCGCCGGTCAATGCAAAGAATGAGGGATCTGGAGGGCCGTCTCCGTTCGGGCATGACGCGCAATGGCATCAGCGCCGAAGCACAAGACAACATCGTACAAAGCATCTCGTCGTTTGCCATGTACGGTTTCCCGGAGTCGCACGCGGCCAGCTTCGCGTTGATCGCCTATGCTTCTGCCTATCTGAAGGTGCATTATCTGGCCGCCTTCACATGTGCGCTGCTCAACAATCAGCCAATGGGATTTTACTCCCCCGCCGTGCTCATCAAGGATGCACAGCGCCACGGCCTGCGCGTGCGGCCGATTGATGTGCAGTGTTCCTTGGCGATCTGCTCTCTTGAACACGAAGATCGGTCAATCTCATTGCGCATCGGCTTCAACTATGCGCGCGGTATGCGCTCTTCCACAATTCAGGCCCTGTTAGACGAACGAATGCAGCATGGAATCTTTCAGTCCGTCAATGACCTCACTCTGCGCGTACCCGCATTGAATAGCCGCGAACTGGTCATCCTGGCGCGCATCGGTGCGCTCAATACTATCGACACTGTTGCGCACCGCCGCGATGCGTTGTGGCAGGTCGAGAAGGCTGGTCGCCCGGTGGGGCCGCTGCTGCGTGGCATTGCGGATTGTGAGCAAGATACGATGCCGCTCGCAACCATGACCACCGACGAGCGTCTGAGCGCGGACTTTTCCGGTATCGGCCTGACCACCGGGCCACATCCATTCGCTTATCAGCGCAGTTCTCTGCGTGCAATGCGCTGCGTGGCTGCTGCCGATCTAGTCCACTGCCCGCAGAACGCGATGATCCATATCGCCGGATGCGTGATTGCGCGCCAGCGTCCTGGAACGGCCAAGGGATTTGTCTTTCTCTCGCTGGAGGACGAGACCGGCATCGCTAACATCATTCTCACGCCCGATCTATTCGAGCGTGAGCGACTGACCGTAACGCACCATCGTTTCCTTCATATCCACGGCTTACTCCAGAATAATGATGGCGTAGTGCACGTGAAGGCCAAAACCATTGCTCCATTCCAGATGCCAGATGTCGCAATCTCGTCCCATGACTTTCACTAGACTGAACACTGGGGCGTTTTTCAGTATCTATCCAGCAAAGAAGCGATTCTATCGGCCTCAAGTGTAGATGCTTGAATTATTTCCGAGTGGGCGACGACCCGCCCAGAATACAATATTTGGGGCCAATAGCCGGTATGCTTAGCCAAAAACGTTAAAATCGGGGCTAATAGGATAGCTTTGAGCCTCTTGCTAAAAGTGACAAAGTGGGGATGCTATCATGACCCCACCTTCCTGTTGCCCAGCAAATCGAGAAGGTCACGGAAGGGTGACATATGGCTCCAGCGTTCCCACACGTCGTCGCAAGCTCTCAACAAGTCTGGAAGCTAATCGAGAAGGATTACACGCTTAGGCTCTCGCTCGTTGCGACCGGATGGGCCACGGAACATCTAAAGGCTTGGAACGCGGTATTCGCCGAGGGCCGCAAACGGGGAAATTCTGCCTACTACGGTACCGCGCTGGTCGATATGGAAATTGCGGATATGGATAAGCGCGCGCAGTGGGCTTGCGACATATTTGGCGAAATATGGGAAATTCAAAAACGAAAGAAATGCAGACCGTTTTTCCGAGCTGTGTTCGACCAAGGCATCAACCCAATGCTTTTGATCCGTGAAGGGTGCTTTCGACATGAGCTAGAGCTTCATCTAAAGCGTACCGGAAGCGGGCTTTCCCCAGACCTCTCCGCCGTCATGGGTAGCATGAAGAGGCACACCGCTCAACTCAGGGCCAAATGGAATACAAAACTCGAAATTGCCGCTCGTGATGCTGAAATCCAAGAGAGTTTGGTTCGTGAGCAGGAAACGGAAATAGCGTTGGCGCACACTCCGAGCATGGGGGGCGCTACCAGTGACCTCGGACAAACTAATGATTCACCTTGGCAACAGCTATCCAACGCTTTCGCAAAACTCGCAGAGGAAGAGAAGGGTAAGCGTTGTCTCGGTGTGATGGCTACTCAAGAACTGAATCATTCGGGCGAAGTAGCCGTTTGGACAATCAATGACAGTTACACTGATAACTTCAAAGCACGATTTGAGCTGTTAGCATCTCAAGCTGGCAAATCGCTCGGCCCGTTGCCTGATGGATCCACCCCCTTTTCCTACTGGTTGCACAGGCTATATCAGCACCTTCGTGAGGAAAGGAGCAGTCTGAGCCGGTTTCGAATCTACACAGCTAAAACAGACGCGGGAAATCAAGTTAGTTTGGAATGCCCCTTAATAGAAAGTGCGTGCGAAGCGTCCAGTACCTTTTGCCTTCGCCTTCAGAAACGCGAGATCGATACCGGTCACGAGGGGAAAGAAATCTCGGTTTGTTTCCAAGACTGGATCGAGAACAACGTTGTCTCAGTGTCGATTCCGGCAGAAATCTCAGAGCGCAACAGCGTGTCCCTAGTCGCGGAAAGTGCCCAGATCTCAATTCCTATTGTGTTTCTATCAAGTTGCCTGCAGGAGATTAGATCGCTGCGAGGAAGTACGGTGTCTGGTTCGCCTCGTAACTTCCTTGACGAAGTTGCCGAAACGCACGGATTGATTTGGGTAATTACTCGATACGGGTTGTGGATGGCTCAGCAGCCGCCAAGCACCGGAGTATATATCGATGCAAATGGAATGCCGTTCGGTGAAAATGGTCTCAATCAAGGAAAGTTCTCGACTTCATCGGTTGGATCAGATCAATCTCATAAAGAGACGATTTGGACTAAGATGTGGTCTTGGGTTGTTATTGGCACCATTGACGTGTTCGTGTTGAGCATAGGTGTTGCTTTCATGACCTCAGGACATCCTCATGCTACGGACATTCTCCTCTCTGCAGGTACGCTACTCTTCGTTGCTAAGTTCTGGACGTGGGAAGAGGCGAGGCGACAGCCAATGTGGAAGCGATGGCTGCTTCAAGTTGGAGCAATGCTGCTTTCGTGCTCTGTATGCATATGCGCCCTCTTCTGGAACCATGCCATCAACAGCGCAGCGGCCTCCGAACAAGCGAAGCCCGCCCCACCTCAGGCGCAACCGGCACAGCCCGCTGCCTCCACGATTGATAATCAGCCAAAGAGATCCGCTACGATAGCGGATGAAATCACTGCTCTTCTTTCTGAGCAGTTGCAGGTTGACAAAGCAGAGATCAAGCCCGAAAAGGACTTGGTGCTAGATCTAGGTGCCACCCCTCTGGATAAGACCGAAATCGTGATGCAGATTGAGACAGCTTACAACATACAGATTCCCACCAAGGATGCAAGGAAACTCAAGAGTGTCGGAGACATCATCAATTACGTGGAGCGTAGAGCCCATACGGGAAAGACATCGACATCTGTTGCACCGCTTGGGCAGTCTTCGGTTTCGTCCAACCCGAAGACTGTCCAAGCGCCAACTTACGAGCAGAAATGCGAAACAAGCGCGTGCGCCCAAGGCCCCGGAAGTCAGGCAACTTTCAATCAGTACGGACCAGCGAAATTAACGATGACCCAAGAACAGCAAGCCGCCGTTACAAAGGCAATGCTTCCATATGCTGGACTAGAGTTTACAATTGAGCGTCACGACGCGACCAAAGATTCCAGTGAGTACGGGGATAAAATCAGAGATGCACTCAAGGCAGCCGGGATATTTTGTGCGCGTGATAGTACCGGAAGTCGAATTCAGCCTGGAGGGATTTCCGCTGGTGTTTCGGTAATCATAGGCAGAGGTAATCTCGATGAACTCAAAGCTTTGGCGAAAGCATTAAGAACTTCTGGAGCTATCGCTGGCAAGGTTTCTTATGTTACCGATAGAGGAAGGCAAAATGCTTTCGACATCCTTGTCGCCCCAAACCACTGAGACCATGCTGCCGAGGCTTTGGGCAAGCTCGGGTGTCAGGAAGTAGTACCAGATCTCGTCGACCTTCGCGACATGCTGGGCGAGTATCCCGTCCCGATGGCACAGAAGGCTACGTTGGAAAACGCCCTGAGGTAAATCCAGCAGAAATATGCTGAAACGCGCTAAGCAGCGTGGATTTTACTGCGCGACGATTCCTGTCGCAAAATCCCCAATGCGCTCACAGGCGGACAGATAGGTCCCGATAGTCGCCAGCGTGATGTAAATCACCTGCACGAAAAACATGTGCAATCGGCGTCCGGGGACTGATCGTGGCAATTGACACTCGCAGTGAAGCAAAAACTCAGACACGAGCGAGGCTGCCAAGGTAGACGCAAAACATATCGGCCATGGCTTCGGCAAAGACCTCGATCTCTGCGGGTGTTCGAGAACTTTGCGAGAAGTGCTTTCCAACATCGCTCAGCGTCATCGCTATCAGGTTGCCCGCCAAAACACGAGTCGCCACTGAGGTCTCGGGCAGCGCCTCTCGCATAAAGACCTCGACAGCGCCTTCTCGCGAGGCTCTCGCTTCCTGCGCCTCAGGTGCGTCGCGATAGAGAGGGGCGGAGTCGTTGAGCGCAATGCGTACTTCTGCCTCATCGCATTCCGAGCGGATGAAGGCGTGGACCAGGGTACGCAGCCGCTCAAGCGGCGGTCTCTGGGCATCCTCGAGAATGATGCGCCGCAACTCGGCCGTCTGTCGCCATTCATCGCTCTGAAGCCGGAAGAGGATGGCGGCCTTGTTCGGAAAATATTGATACACCGATCCGATACTGACTCCGGCCCGCTCGGCTACGCGCGCCGTGGTGAACCGTTGCGCGCCCTCTTTTCTCAAAACCTGAACAGCAGCTTCCAGAATCGTCGCGACAAGCTCTGCCGAGCGAGCCTGTTTGGGCTGTTTTCTTGAGGAAAGCGGCGGTCTGCTGTGATTGATCATGGGCGGTCAGAATGCGAATAGTAAACGCGAGTGTTTCGTCATATTCTACGACAAGAGAAACCAACGCAAACGGAGACATGAATGAATACTCTTACCACTACCCCACTTGCACCCTTGCTGGACCGTCTGTTCGACGAGGCTGCCACGGCCTGGGACAGGGCGAAACCCACAATCGGCGAGATCTCCCCTGAAGAACGGGATCGCTGCATGCGAAGCAAAACCGAATACCTGGACTTCTACGGACGCCTGAAAGATCTTCCGCTCTCTGTCTCGCGAGAGACCGGAGTGCTGCTCTATATGCTGGCGCGCGGCTGCGGAGCGCGCACGATCGTCGAGTTCGGCACATCGTTCGGCATCTCCACCTTGTACCTTGCCGCGGCTCTGCGGGACAATGGCGGCGGCCACCTAATCACCACCGAGTTCGAGCCTTCCAAGGTGGAGCGGGCACGAAACAATCTGTCAGCCGGTGGGCTCGTTGATCTGGTGGAGAGCCGGGTGGGAGACGCGCTGCAAACATTGAGCCGCGATCTGCCCGAAACGATTGACCTGCTTCTGCTCGATGGAGCCAAGTCTCTCTACCCCGAGATCCTGGGCCTGGTGGAGAGTCGCCTCAGGCAGGGTGCGTTCATCCTTGCCGACGACGCGAATCACAGCCCCGAGTATCTGGCTTGGGTGCGCTCGCCCGCAAATGGCTACCTGTCCGTTCCATTCGCCGAGGACATCGAGTTGTCTATAAGAATCAATTAGCCAGGGGCATACGATTTGTTCGCGTGAAAGCTTCCAGTTTCAAGCGCGCAAACACAGAAGCGGCAGGGATGCCGCCCTGCCAGTCTCCATGACCGCACTTGGGGGAGTTTGCTGTTTAGCTCCATATGCCCTGGCCGAGGTAGTCACCGCCAAACATAAAGGCCCTGAGGTCGATAGCCTCGGGGCCTTTATGTGCGCGTGTGAGAGCGGGTTACTCTGCTGCGGGGACGACCAAAGCTGCTTTGGCCGCTTTAGCTGCCTTGTTCTTTTCCCGCTTAACCTTGGCCCAACGCTTTTGCTGAGCAGCTGCGATTCTGGCTCTGCCCTCATCGCTCATGCCGCCCCTGGCGGCCTTTTTTGCTGGCGCCTTTGTTCCCTTGGCTGTCTTAGCTGCGGTTGTCTTAGCCTTCGGTGCAACAGCCTCACCTTTCAAACACAAGACACGTGCCTTCTGCAAGGCATTGATGCCGCGATCGATTTCGGCCAGTAGTTGTTTCGTACTCATTCAAAATCCTCCCTTTTGAGTCTACACGGGGTGCAGATATGGTTAGCCTTCTGCTCAGGCGTGGTGATTGCCATCGCCGGCTTGACGCTCTCCAGCCTGCAATTCCGGCCGCTCACGGGTTCGCTCTTGTCGGCGCCGGGAATGATGGGGATTTTCTGCGCTGTCGGCACACTCAGCATCTATTTCACCGTCAATCGCACCTCGGCCAAGAACGTCTCGCAGTATCACTACACCCAGTTGCTGGTCGGCGCACGGGCTCCTACCTAGTCTGGCACGACAAGCCGGACCTGCCCATGTTGTCTGATGGATCGCTGATCATTGGCTCCGGCTTGCTGATCGCCCTTGCCGCACACAATACCCAAGTAGCCCTACGCCCTACTTCGCCAGCAGATGAAGCCTGCGCCCGGTTTTCCAACTGCCAGTCGGCGGCACCCCTTACCCGGCCAGGGGGGCGTTTGTCATTATCTATCCTTCTTATTTGGCATTTTTCGCTTGGAAATGCACTTTGGCGATTTGGCTTAAATCCAGAAGCCATCCTGGCGACATGTGTATCCACGGGATCATCCTGGACGATGCGTCCGCGGCGACCGTCTGCTTCAGTCTTTGCTTCTCTAGGCACCTCCGCGACCAAGTAATTGGCGTCATTCCAATAGTTCAATGAGTTCGTGCAACTGGATTGAACGAGGGTTCACTGAAATCATCATTTCGCCCTGAGGAGAAGAACGGGCACACTGACACTGTGCTGAACTCGGCTCGCTGTGGTGCCGAGGAATATGTCGGCGAGTAAGCGGTGACCGTGTGTACTCATGGCCACCAGGTCGCAAGGATTCTTTCGAAGCCATTTGATGATTTCCTTGTGCGGAACGCCGTAAGCCAGCTCGATCTCAGCAGGAATGCCCAAGGATTGAAACTCCTTTTGGACTCCATCCAAATACGCGGTGTCTTCGGTGATTTCTGGACTGACCGCATCGGGGCCATACGTTCTGGCAGCCCATCCATCGGCCACGTGAAGCAGCACTAAACGGCTCTGCGCGAGCTTCGCAAGTTGTTTGACATGCTCGATAATCGCCCGGTCCGTGGGCGTGCAGTCCAATGTCAGCAGAATGGTCTTGTACATGGTTATTCCGTTTCTGTGGTTCTTTTCGCCAGGCGTCATCCGCCAGTGATAACCTGCCATGCAGCTTTGAGCGAGTCCGGAAGACCGTAAATGTCGAGGACGGTGATCAGGATAGCACTGCCCCACCCGGCTATCAGCAAGAACCAACCGTTCTTCCATCTCCCCATTCGTATGCGGGAACTTGTGAATTGCAGGAGTGGAAACATGGCGAATGGCAACTGCAGCGCCAGCACCACTTGACTGAGGGTGAGCAGATCGGTAACGCTGCTGTCGCCTCGCAGGCCGATGATAAAGACGGCCGGCAGGATGGCCAAGGTGCGTGTGATGAGCCGTCGTACCCACGGCAGGATTCGCCAGTGCATGAAGCCTTCCATCACGACTTGCCCGGCGAGTGTGCCGGTGATGGTGCTGCTCTGGCCACTTGCCAACAGCGCCACTGCAAACAGCGTACTGGCAACAGTCGCTCCCAACAACGGCGCCAGCGTCAGGTAAGCAACCCGAATCCAATCGCTATCGGCGCTGAACTTGACTACCAGCCCGCCCGGCGCGGTGACGCTCGCTTTTCCAAAGAACACCATCGCCGCGAGCACCAGGATTGCGGCATTGACGAAGAACGCAATGGTCAGAGCAACGACCGAGTCAACGGTGTTGAAGCGAATCGCGCTACGAATGGATGGTTCGTCTTTCTGGAACTTGCGGGTCTGCACCAGGGCCGAATGCAGATACAGGTTGTGGGGCATGACTGTTGCGCCGATGATGCCGATGGCGAGGTATAACAGCCCGGCTTGACGGATGTGCGGCGAGATCATTGCCCGCCCCATTTCCACAAAACTGGGCTGAGTCTGGGGCAGAATGAAAATCTCAATAAAGTAGCACACACTGATGGTCGCGACCAGCAACAGGACAAGAGCCTCGATGGTGCGCATCCCAAACCGCTGCAAGCCCAAAAGTAGCAGCACGTCCAGGCCGGTGAGAATGACCGCCCATAGCAGGGGAATATGAAACAACAAGTTGAGTGCTACGGCACTTCCCAGCACCTCTGCCAAGTCGCAGGCCGCAATGGCGAATTCGCTCATCAGCCAGTTGGGCCAACGGGTCCACTTGGGATAC
>Ga0255355_1000083_pt1 | contig 61172 bp, 54 predicted proteins | sample HBST75metaG_FD_189943 | JGI IMG/M metagenome (GOLD analysis project Ga0255355, IMG submission 189943) | Peat soil microbial communities from Stordalen Mire, Sweden - H.B.S.T75 | ecosystem: Environmental > Terrestrial > Soil > Wetlands > Peat | place: Sweden: Norrbotten County, Stordalen Mire...
CAACTACCGGTTCAGGGTTCTCAGGCCGCTTGCGGAGAAGCTGGGAATCGAAAGACTGAACTTCCAGATTCTGCGCCGAACGATGGCAACTCAGGCGCAGGGCATGGGCTCGATCAAGGACATTCAGACGCACCTGCGGCACGCCAAGGCCGACACCACGGCCAACGAATATATGCAGGCGCTGCCAGAAAGTGTTCGGGAAATGGTCGGATCGGTGTACCAGATGTTAGCGAAAGGAGGGGAGTCGAAAAAGCCTTTTGAAGAAATGCCACAAAACGCCACAAACTTTATACAGTAACCACCTGTAAACTATTGATTCTATGGTGGGCGCTGCAGGATTCGAACCTGCGACTTCCACCGTGTGAAGGTGGCACTCTACCGCTGAGTTAAGCGCCCCAAAGTTGGCTGGCACAAGACCGCGCCAGCGGGGCATCCCGTAGGTTAGAGTAACACCAGCGGGGCTTTGCGGCCAACCCTTGCAGTCAAGCTGCCTTGGCAGCCTTGGTCCGCGACCAACCACCGATGCGCTGGAGAACCAGATCGATCCGAGAAGCAGCCGACTTCCCCCACGACGGGGAGGCGGCGTTGAGCCCTGTTTCAGGCCTCGGCGGCGTGGAACTGGCAGGCGCAGTTCTGGGCGGTTCGGGGCTGGTTGGCTCAGGGATGGCAGGCTCGGATGTGACGTCTTCCATGCTCAGGTTCTCCGGCTCCCGTCCCGGTTCGCACTCGAATGGTGGTGCGCCTCCAAATTCCGGCCCTGAAACTGTGCGCCGGACGCAACCTTCCGTCCCGGATCGGGTTCCAGAGGATATGGCAACCCTGGTCCTGGACAACTCGGCCTTGGGAGCGGGCGCGGCTTCACGGCCGGACTCAGGATTGGACGCGGATCCGGGCGCAATTGCCGGTGCGGAAAATGGCGCCCGGCCAGCAGCGGTGGACCCTGCCAGCGATGCAGCTATCATGCTGCGCGTAGCCGCGGGCGACGAAGCGGGCTTCAACTACCTGGTGGAGAAATATCACCGGGCCATGATTCATTTTCTGTTCCGGATGGTTCGTAACCAGGCGATTGCCGAAGAACTGGCGCAGGAGGTGTTTCTGCGCGTCTACCGCTCGCGCGAGAGCTACCGTGCCGAGGCCAAGTTCACCACCTGGCTCTACCGGATCGCGACCAACCTGGCGGTGAACCATGCGCGCGATACCCGGCACGAGCGGGCGGCTCAGACCCTCTATCTGGATGCTCCGGACGAGGAGACTGGAACAAAGCCGGACGTGGCCGACGAAGAACCCTCGGTGGAGCAGCGATTGCTGCGCGATGAGCGGATGGCCGCCATTCGCAAGCATGTGATGGCCCTGCCGGAACGGCAGCGGATGGCCGTGCTGATGCACAAGTACCAGGGGATGGATTACCGGCAAATCGGAGAGGTGCTCAAGTTGAGCGAGTCGGCGACCAAGTCGCTGCTCTTTCGTGCCTACCAGACGTTGCGCGACAAGTTGAAGGATTTTGTGTAAGGGGAAACAAGCCGGGCGACACCGGCGGGGAGTGGGGTGGCAAGATGAAACGGATGCCAACAGAACGGATGAAGGACAATTGCACCGGGATGGACTCGAAGCTGGCGGATCTGCTGCTCGATCCAGCCGCGGCGCCTGCCAAGGTTCAAACTCACGTTGACGGGTGTGACCACTGCCGCACGGAGTTGGCGGAGCTGCGGGCGGCCATGGCCGTGCTCGATGCCTGGGAGGGTCCGGAGCCAAGCCCCTACTTTATGACGCGTCTGAATGCGCGGATGCGGGAAGAGCGCGAGGCAGAGCCGGCCGGCTGGCTTGCGCGGCTGCGCGCCCGCTTCGTCTACGGGCCACCGACTCACGTTCGTCCGCTGGCGGCCATGGCGCTGACCATCGTGCTGCTGCTGGGTGGAGGCACGTATCTGGGCGTCACCGACTGGAACCAGGCGGCCAATCCTCCGGGACAAGCCGCCGTGGTGCATGATTTGCAAACGCTGGACAACAACGCCCAACTGCTGGATCAGTTGGAAGCGCTCTCCAGCACCAACAACAACGGGGACTAGGCGATTCAGGCAGAGATTTGAGCGGGGCGGGAGCTGGGGAAGACCAATGACCGGGGAACACAATACGGGGAACGCGGTTGCGATGCGGCAGGTGGCCATGGCGGCCTTGATCGCGCTGCTGCTTGTGCCCGCGGCCTGGGGCCGGGGCCAGCGCGGAGGCGCGCCCGCATTCCATTCCGCGCCGGCCAGGCATGCTTCCGCAGGCCCATCTCAGGCAGCCCGCTCCCAGGCCGGCAGAGTTCAGTACGCGAGGCCGCAGAATCAGGGCCAGACGCAGGGATACGCGGTGCAGCGTGCCGCGCCCAGTTATCCCGCAACCGCTCCCCGTCCCGCTTATCAGGGTTCGGCAACCTCCGGCCCGGCCTATCCCGGTTATGCGCGCCCGGCATACTCCAATCCCGGCGCGGCACCCCCGGGACACTTGGGCGCCTGGCTCAATGAGCATCGGAATGTTCCCGTCCAGGAGCAGGAACGGATGCTGCGCAGCGATCCCAGCTTCAACCGGCTTCCCTCCGCCGCCCAGCAGCGGCTGGTGCAGCAGTTACACCAGGTGAACCAACTGCCCGAGGAGCAGCGGCAGCGCCGGCTGGCTCGCGCCGAGGCGTTGGAGCACATGTCACCCCAGGATCGCATGAGGGCGAATCTCTCTGGACGCCGCCTGGCCACGCTCCCTGCGGATCGCCAGGCGCTGATGAGCCGCGCCTTCCAGGATTTGCGCTCGGTTCCTACTGAACAGCGCCAGATAGTGCTCAACTCCAGCCGTTACCAGAGCGCCTTCAGCCCCGAGGAGCGCGGCATCCTCTCCGACCTTTTGCGCGCCGAGCCCTACGAGCCCGCGCGGCCCTGAAAACCTTTCCAGAAATAAGCCGGGCACCTCAGGTCTGTTTCGGAGACTTGGGATTGAACCGCTTCGGAACCGCCCCTACGCTACAATGAAAGATGGGCCAAGGCCAGATTTCTTTGCGCCGTGAGCGCAACTAAAGCAAGGAGATTTAATTCTTATGGCGATTCCCGCCACTCAAATGCGTCCGGGCATGATTATCAAGCACAACGACCAACTGCATTTGGTCTTCAAAGTGGAGCACCGCACGCCGGGCAATCTGCGCGCGTTTATCCAGGCCAAGCTGCGCAACCTCAAGTCCGGCGCCATGTTTGAACACCGCTTCCGCTCCGGCGACGCCATTGAGAAGGTGGTTGTGGACGAGATTGCCATGGATTTTCTCTACGCCGACGGCGACGACTACTACTTCATGAATCCCGAGGACTATGAGCAGACCGTGCTCAAGGGCTCCACGCTGGGCGATGCGGTTGAATACCTGACACCCAACCTGCAGATCAAGGTCAGCTATCATGACGGCCAGGCCGTGGGAATCGATCTGCCGCCGTCGGTCGAGCTTGAAGTCATCGAGACCGAACCGGGCCTCAAGTCCGCCACCGCATCGAGCGTGACCAAGTCCGCCAAGACCGAAACCGGCCTCGTGGTCCAGGTGCCGGCGTTCATCAACGAAGGCGAGAAGATCCGCGTGGATACCAGCGAAGGCGCCTACCTGAGCCGGGCATAGGGCGTTCCGCGTCGCCAAATGAAAAACCACCGCTGGTTGGCGGTGGTTTTTCATTTGCGCAGCTGTATCGACTACGACCCGCAGCTTCAGAACCCGGCTTCGGGCAACACGACCAGTTTGGCTTCAAGCAGCGCCTCGATGGTTTGCAGAGCATCCAGCACCTTGCCGGAGACCGGCGCATCCACCTGGACCACGGCCAGCGCCTTCACGGGCTTTGCGCCCGCGCGCTCGCGACCCAGGGCGAAGTTGGCGATGTTCACGCCGTGCTCGCCAAGAATCGAACCGATCTTGCCGATCACGCCGGGGACGTCGAGGTTGCGGCAGACCAGCAGATTGCCTTCGAGCGGCGTCTCAATGTCGATGCCGTCGAACTCCAGCAGCCGCGGCTGTTCGCCGTGGATTACGGTTGCCGTGGCGTGGCTCGTACCCGCCGCTGCATGAAGTTCGATCGTCAGCACGCTGGCCGCTCCGCCGCGATGGCCTTCTTCCTTGTCCTCATGAATGCGAATGCCGCGCTCCTCGGCAACCGCCGCCGCGTTGATGCGGTTCACGTTCTCAGAGCCTTGCAGCAAGCCCTCGATGGCCGCGTTGCGCACCAGTTCCGTTTTGGCGTCGGCGAGTGTGCCGCCGTAGGTGAGATGAATGGCCTCGATGCCGCTTTTTCCGGCCTGCGCCAGGAACGAGCCCAGACGCCCCGCAAGGTCGATGTAGGGCGATAGTTGGACGTACTCCTCATGGGTCAGCGAAGGCAGGTTGATGGCGTTCTGCACCACGCCCAGCTTCAGGTAATCGCGCACCTGGCGGGCGATCTGGATTCCCACCGCCTCCTGCGCCTCGGCTGTCGAGCCGGCAATGTGCGGGGTCAGAATCACGTTGTCCAACTCCGCGTAGGGCGTGTTCTTCGCCGGTTCAACCGCGAAGACGTCCAGCGCCGCGCCGGCCACCTGCCCGCTCTTGAGGGCCTCAACCAGAGCCGCGTCGTCGATGAGTTCGCCGCGCGCGCAGTTGATGATGCGCACGCCCTTCTTCATCGCCGCCAGCGTCTTGGCATTGATGACTCCGGTCGTCTGCGGGGTCAGCCCCACATGCAAGGTGATGTAGTTCGATCCGGCAATCAGCTCATCCAGCGTAACCAGCTTGATGCCGTTCTCGCGCGCCACGGCTGCCGAAACAAACGGGTCGCTGCCTAGAATCTCAAGCCCAAAGCCCTTGGCCCGCTTGGCTACTTCCAGGCCGATCCGCCCCAGGCCCAGAATGCCCAGCGTCTTGCCGCGCAGCTCCGCGCCCTGCAGAATCTTCTTTTCCCATCTTCCGGCGTGCATGCCCGCGTTCGCGGCAGGCACTTTGCGGGCCAGCGCCAGCATCAGCCCGATGGTCAGCTCGGCCACCGCCACCGCGTTCGCGCCCGGCGTGTTCATCACCACAATGCCCCGCCGCGTAGCCGCATCGGCGTCGATGTTGTCAACGCCCACGCCGGCCCGGCCAATCACCCGCAGCTTGGGCGCTTGCGCCATCAGCGCGTCGTCGGCCTGCACGGCACTGCGCACTACCAGCGCATCGGCATCGGCCAGCGCCGCCGGCAATCCGTCCGGCAACTGGTCGTGCGTAAGAACTTCCCATCCCGGTTCGGCCGCAAATACGGCCAGTGTTGCCGGGGAAACCTTCTCTGCCAGAACGATCTTCATCGCATCTCCCTTGCTCTGTTGCGCGGTTGTGTACTCGTCAAAGCGGATGCCGTGCTTCTCGCACAGCAGGTCGAAGATCCGCACCACGGCCGCATGTGGCTTGCCCTCGCCGCGCTCGTACTTGGTGAGCGAGTTGGCATGCACGCCCAGCCGCTCTGCCATTTGGTATTGATAGAGGTCCAACTGCTTCCGCGCGATCAGCAGCTTTTCCCCAAAACTTAGTTCGGCCATGAAAAACAGCTCCTAGCTGCCAGCTTCCAGCCTCTAGCCAGAGGCTTGGTCTTCCAACTTCAATCGGGTGCCCCAGGTCCCGCTTTTGGGACCTGGGAATCAACACAACATGCGGACCAGCTAGCAGTTAGAAGCTAGAGGCCAGAAGCTGCCTTTGCATATACCTGCTGCGCCGCCGCAACCGCCTGGCCATAAACCACCGGCAATCCCAGGGTGTCTTTGGCAATGTGCTCCATCGCGCCCAGCAGAACCATGGTGTCGAGATAATCGAAGAAGCCCAGGTGAGCCACGCGGAAGATCTTGCCCTTCATCGTGCCCTGTCCGTTGGCAATCACCAGGCTGAAGCGAGTCTTCAAAGCCTTGACCACGTCGCTCGAATCCATGCCCTCCGGCACGGCAACCGCGGTTGCCGCGGCCGAGGGAGAAGTGGGAGCAAAGAGCGTGAAGCCCAGCGCCACCAACCCTGCGCGGGTCGCCTTGGCGTTTACCTGCGCGTTGTCGATCAGCGCGATGCGGCCCTTTTCCATGTCTCCGCCCGCCTGCCCGGCAATGTAGTCCAGAGCCGCGCCCAGGCCGGCAACCAGCGCCACGGCCGGCGTATACGCGGTTTCGCCCTTGCTCTGGTTCTTGCGCTCCTTGCGCAGGTCAAAGTAGTAGCGCGGATTCTTCGAGGTTTCCATCGCCTTCCACGCCTTCTCGCTCACGCTCAGGTAGGCCAGGCCCGGCGGAATCATGACCGCCTTCTGCGAGCCGCCGATCAGCACGTCGATGCCCCAGCCGTCCACGTCGAAAGTCATCGTGCCCAGGCCGGTAATGCCGTCCACAACCAGCAGCGTGTCGGTGTCCTTGACCAGCTTGGCCACCCCTTCAACGTCGTGGGCAACCGCCGTCGAAGTCTCCGAGGCCTGCATGAAGATGACCTTGTGCTCCGGCTTCAATGCCGCCTTCACTTCGGCCAGATCGAAGGTCTGCCCATAGGGCTTCTCCACCACATCCACCTGGCAGCCGAAAGCCTTGGCCAGGTCCACCCAGCGCTCGCCAAACTTGCCGGCTGTGAGCACCAGCACCCGGTCGCCCGGCGAAGTGAGGTTCGAGACCGAGGCCTCCATGGCTCCCGTACCCGAAGACGAAAGCAGCAGCACGTCGTTCTTGGTGCCGACAAATACCTTCAACTGGCCAAGCACCTTCAGGAACAGCGCGCGAAACTCTGGTGTGCGGTGGTGAATGTCCGCCGCCGCCATGGCGAATTGGGCGGCAGGCAACAGCGGTGTCGGACCGGGTGTAAACAAGCGTGTCTTGCGAATCATGGTTCTCCTCGTTTCTCGCCGGGGCCTGAACCTGAGACTGAAGCCGGGATTAAACCCGTCCAGTAGATTGGCGGCCTTCCGTCAATCACAGAATACACTTTTGTGTGGATTATGTGAATTATCTTCTGTGGAAATCTGCGCTGTAAGCCAAATCATCCTAGAACCCCTCAATCCGCCACAACTCTTTTATTCCTCCGCCCACGCCTCAGAATCGGTTCAATGTTCTCCTGGCTTGTTTGAAAGGCCGTAATCCGTACACTTCGTTCAAAACCGAGCTTCAACACTGTTCTTCGCTGTGTGACTTTGCGTTGAGAGCCGGTCAAGGAAAGCAAGAAAGCTCGCCCATCTCACTTTGTGGGCCGCCTCGCAAGAAGATGAATCAACCTTTCTTGTGTTTTTCACGTCTTATGTTTATCGGCGTGCGATCCCCTCGTTCGCCGGATCCCCGCAAGACCCAAAGAAAGCAGGAGCCTGTGGCTCAGTACAAAGGGAAGGTCAAGTGGTTCAACAACGCCAAGGGCTACGGATTCATCGGACGTGAAGACGGGCCGGATGTATTCGTCCACTACTCGTCGATCCAGTTGGATGGATACAAAACGCTGAAAGAAGGCGACGATGTCGAGTTTGACATCGTCGAAGGCCAGAAGGGTCCCCAGGCGGATGCAGTGATCCGCTTGAAGGACGCCGCCCACAACGCGGCCTAGCAGCGTGTAAGACTGGGCGTTGCCGTAAGGCTGCCGCAAGGTGGTGCGGAGGAGGTGCGCCCGGATCCCCTCCACTCGTCACATTGCAATCCAAACCGCCCGGCCCAGCTTTCCGACCGGCTGCCTGAGGAGACTCTCGCGATGGACAAACCCGCCATGGCCGATCTGCCGGTCGAAGCTGCCGATCTGCTTGAGGACATCGGCGTCGGAGTCGTTCGCGTCCGCAGCTATCGCCGCACCTTGGCGGCAGCGATGAACTGGAGAGGAAATCTCCGCTTTCAGCGCAGGTTCCGCCAGCCCTTAAATTTTTTCTGGATTGCACAACCCATTCAGCTCTGGAAGGAATAAGATAGGGGCGCTATGAGCCTACTCCAACAGGAATCCCCGGAAATCGACGATGCCTCCCTCGGTGAAGAGTTCACCAAAGGATCCAGCCATGTGATTTGGGCCAGCATAGCAGCGACAGTGCTGGTTACCATCCTTATCGCTGCCTATGTGATAGCCGGACAAAAGCCGCCCGCGGCCACCGGTGAGATTGTCGGGGTCTGGGCTCACCCGATACACAACGAGACCTCGGGTGTAGACGCCAACGGTGTCCCCATGCCCAAGGAGACCTTTGACCAGGTGCTGGTCTTCACCAGGGTGAGGCTGCATAACCAGAGCAGTCAGCCGCTCTTTCTGCACCAGATGCTGACCAATGCCACGCTTGATGACGGCATCCACTCCAGCTATGCCGCCATTCCGGCCGATTACGAGCGGGCCTTCGCCGCCTATCCGGAACTGGCCCCGCTGCATGGCCAGGCGCTGCGTCCCGAGACGACCATCAACCCTGGACAGACCGTCGAGGGGGATATCGTCTCGGCATTCAGACTGACCAAACAGCAGTGGGACGCGCGCAAGAACCTGAACTTTACCTTCGCCTTGCGCTACCAGCCGAACCTGGTGCTCGCGCCCCACACCGCGGTTATCGAGCAGTAACCGGAGCCAGCGCGCTCTTGGGCGTCGAAAGATATCCGGAGATCTGATTCTTCGAGTTGATGGTATTCACCACAATCTCAAAGAGCCCTGGCTCCTTGCCGCTGTAGAACTGCAACGGCTCGTTCACATTGCGGTCTTTCTTCTCGTACTTCTTGTCGTCGGCATAGACCATGAAGGTGAACTTGCTCTTCTTGAGATCGGCCTTTTTCAACTCCAGGCTCACCGTGCCCACGGGCTTCTTGTCGCCCTTGTTCAAGGTGAACTCGTAGTAGTTGCGATCTCCCCTGTGCTTCAGAATCTCGAGTTCATCGTGGTTGCGGGCGATCAGGCTGCTGTGGTCGCTCAGATCTCCCTTCATGGACTGCAACTGGCTGATCGTCGTGGCCAGTTCGCTCTGTGTCTTGGCCACGTCGGTCTTCACACCGCCCACGTCCGTCTTCACGTCGGAGACCTGGCTGGAAACGGCGGTTACAGCCTGCGCAGTCTGCTTCTGGGCGGTCTCAAGCCGTTGGCTGTTGGCCTCCTGTGCGCTTTCGCGGCGGATGATCTCCTCGGCCTTCGCATCCATCTGCTTCTGCGTTAATCCCAGCGATTTTCCCAACTCATCGGTAGCCACCCGAAGGCGGGCGTCGGTCTCGCGCAGGTCGGCGGCCAGCTTCTTGTTCTGGTCCTTGGCGTCCACCAGCGCGGCTTCCTGGGTCGTGAGCCGGCCGCTGAGCGTGAAGGTCCAGATCAGGCCGCAAACCGCCGCCAGCAATGCCACGGCGATGGCCGCCAACAGCGCGCCGGAGTAGGTTCTGGGAGTTGTATCGAATTCACTCATGATTTGCCTTTCTTCTCTACTGGCGGCCCGCCGGGGCGAACCGCTCTTGTGTGATGGCGCCATCCTGTCCCGTTAGACGCTGCTACGAGGATAGTCTCTCTGGAACTTCTCGTGTTTTCGCGGAGATTCAGCCCACAATATAGGACTCCGGAGACTCCGCACCGCGCGCTTCCAAGGAGACTACAGAATTTAGAAATAATCCAGGCCGTGCAGAAAAAGCTGGCCGCGCCGGGCCGGAGTCGCACCTTCCAGCCACTGTCGCAAGCCCGGTTCTGCACTCTTTCGTCCCGCACTCCGTGACAAGCATGGAATCGCTACGTTATAAACATCTTTACTGCAAATTCAGGCGCCGGTCTCTTGTTTTCAAGTCCAGGGTACCCAGCAAGCGGGGTTTCCATGAAGCGAATTTCGATTTCCAGGGTGGTGGCGACAGGTCTTCGTCGCTGGGGTTCAAGGCCGGACATCCGCCGCAATCGGCGAGAATCATTGCAAGAGGGAGATCCGAAAGCTTATGTCGACTGCTGTCGCTGGTAAGGGTCTGGAAGGAATTGTTGCGGCGAACTCCGGAATATGTTGGATCGACGGAGAAGCGGGCGTGCTGGCCTACCGCGGCATCGACATTCACGAGTTGGCCGAGAACTCGACTTTTGAGGAGACCACCTACCTGCTTTGGAACGGCATATTGCCCAACGCGTTTGCCCTGCGCGAGTTCCAGTCGCAGTTGGCGCTGGCCAGGGGGCTCGATTTTCGCATCGTCAGCCTGCTGCGCAGCATTCCCGCCTCGGCCACCCCCATGGAGGTGCTGCGCACGGCGGTCTCGGCGCTCAGCTTTTATGACGCGGATGAGAAAGACAACTCCCACGACGCCAACGTGCGCAAGAGCTATCACCTGACCGCGCAAATGGCCATGATCGTGGCCATCTACGACCGGCTGCGCAAGGGGTTGGAGATTGTGCCGCCCGACCGCTCGCTGAACCACGCGGCCAACTTCCTGTGGATGCTGAACGGCGAAAGGCCCTCTGAAACGGCGGTCAGAACGCTGGACATGGCCCTGGTTTTGCACGCCGAACACGAGTTGAACGCCTCCACCTTTGCCGCCCGCGTCATCGCGGCGACCCTGGCGGATATTCACTCGGCCATCACCGGCGCCATCGGCGCGCTCAAAGGCCCCCTGCACGGCGGCGCCAATGAGGGCGTCATGCGGCTGCTCTACACCATCGACAAGGCCGGAGCGGATCCGGTCGAATATGTGAAAAGCATGCTGGCCGCCAAGCAGAAGATCTCCGGCTTCGGCCACCGCGTCTACAAGACTGAGGATCCACGCGCCACACACCTGCGCAAGATGAGCGAGCAGCTTGGCAAAGATGCCGGACAGCCCAAATGGTTTGAAATGTCCCGCGCCATCGAGCTCTACATCAACGCCGACAAGAAGCTGAACGCCAACGTGGATTTTTACTCGGCCTCCACGTACGCCACCCTGGGCATCGACATCGACCTTTATACGCCGATCTTTGCCATCAGCCGCATCGCCGGTTGGGCCGCCCACGTCATTGAGCAGTTGGACGACAACCGCCTCATCCGCCCCCGCGCCGAGTACATCGGCCCCGTCTACCCCTCGCCTTACATTCCCATCGAGGAGCGCGGGTAAGATTCAAGAGAAGTGTCGCGGGGTGTGCAAATGCCGTCTATGCGCCAGATTCCTCTGAGTTTCGCGTGTAATATCGATACGTTCCGGCTGTGAACCGAGCCGGCTGCGAACCGAGCCGGACGCGAAAGGACGCGCGCAATGATTCTCGGCATCGGTGCGGCCGCCTTTACGGTGGTGCATGTCGTTTTGAGCCTGGTGGCGATTGGCTCGGGTTTTGTGGTGGTATTCGGGTTGTTCACCGCCCGGCGGCTTCCCGCTTGGACCGCGATTTTTCTCGCCACAACCGCGCTTGCCAACCTGACCGGGTTCCTGTTTCCGTTCCACGGCATGACGCTGAGCATTGAGATGGGGATTCCGTCGCTGGCCGTTCTGATGCTGGCAGTGATTGCGCGTTACAGCCGCAAACTAGCCGGCACCTGGCGCCACACTTACGTAGTCAGCGTCATGATTGCCCTCTACTGCGAGGTCGCTGTCTTGGTTGCAAAGGTTTTCGCGAAAGTTTTGGCGCCCACTGCCCAGAATCCGGGATTGTCCGAACCGCTGCTCAATCTCACTCAGTTGGCCGTCTTTGTGGCTTTCGCCGCAGGAGTGCATTTCGCACTGAAACGCTTCCGGAGCGGTCCAGGCCACAGGATTTGATTTCGCGAATCAGAGCGGCGCGGGGCTGCTATTGCCGCGCCTTCCACAGCAGATAAAGCCCCCACGCCGATACTGTGCAGTTGTCGCGGATGACCCCGTTCAGCATCATCTCCTCGAACTCCGCCACAGCAAACGAGCGCACCACCAGGTCGTGCTCCTCGGGGTCGGGATCCTTTTCGGTCGCGGTCAACCCGGTGGCCAGAAAGACGTGCTGCTTTTGCCGGGTAAAGCCGTAGGCAATCCACTGGGTTCCCAGGCAGGTCATACGGGCCGCGTTCAGGCCCAGCTCCTCCTTCAGCTCGCCGCGCGCCAGCTCTTCGGGATTTTCAACTTCCATCTCCCAGCCGCCCTGCGGCAACTCCAGCGCCCGCTCCTGGATGGTGTAGCGGAACTGCTCCACCAGCCAGACGCGGCCGTGGTCGATCGGCAGGATAATGGCTGCGTCATCCTTCTCCACCACGCCATAAATGCCTTCCTTGCCGTTTGAGCGAAGAATCCGGTCTTCGCGCAGACGCATCCAGTGGTTGCGATAGACCTCGCGGCTGGCCAGGGTGGTGATGGTGCGGTCTGTACTGCTCTGGACGGGTTTAATGGGAAATCCTTTCAATAAAACAGATTCATATGGCAAGCGGGCTTGTTGCGGCTCTGCTCAGCCCAGCGTTCCAGCGGCCACCGGCGAAAGCGCCCGCAGGTGTTCGACGGCAGCTGGAACCACCTTCAATACATAGTCCACATCGGCCTGGGTCGCGGTCTTGAGCAGGCTGAAGCGCAGGCTGGCGCGGGCCTTGGTCTTGCTGAGACCCATGGCCATCAGCACGTGGCTGGGCTCGGTGGCTCCGGAGTGGCAGGCCGACCCGCCGGAGACTGAGACGCCCTTCAGATCCAGCGCGATCACCAGCGCCTCGCCTTCCAACTGGTCAAACCAGATGTTGGTGGTGTTGGCCACGCGGGGAACGGGCCTGCCGCCTTCCCAAGCGCCGTTGACGCCGGTGCCGGGGACGGCGAGAATCCCCGCTTCCAGCCGGTCGCGCAGACTAGCCAGCCGGAGCATGGTTCCATCTTCCAGCGAGTGCATGGCCAGTTCAGCGGCCTTGGCCAGACCCACGATGCCCGTCGTGTTCGACGTGCCCGCGCGCTGGCGGCGTTCATGAGTTCCGCCCACGATGAGCGGCTCCATGGGAGTGCCGCGGCGCACGAAATTGGCGCCCACGCCCTTTGGCCCGTGCATCTTGTGGGCGCTGATCGAGAGCAGATGGCAGCCGAAGCGGCGCACATCAAGCTTGACCTTGCCTGCTCCCTGCACGGCATCGATATGGAAGAAGGCGCCTGTGGCGCGGGCGATCTCTGCGATTTCTTCAACGGGCTGAAGGACGCCGGTCTCGTTGTTGGCCAGCATCACGCTGATCAGCCGGGTCTCGGGGCGGATGGCGCGGCGAATCTCTGCCGGGTCTATGAGGCCGCAGGGTTGGGGCGCTACAAAGGTCGTCTCCACGCCGCGCTGGGCTATGCGGTTTGCAGCCTGAAGAATCGCCGAGTGCTCAATCGACGTGGTGATGAAGTGGTCGCCGGGTCGCAGCAGGCCGAAGATCGCCGTGTTGTCGCCCTCGGTGCCGCCGGAGTTGAAGACCACCTCGGCGGCGTGGCAGTTGAGGAACCCGGCCATTGTTTCGCGGGCCCGGTCAACGGCAGTGCGGGCCTGCTGCCCGTCGAGATGGATCGAGGAGGCATTGCCGAAGTGCTCCATCCAGTACGGGCGCATTGCCTCCATGACCTCAGGCAGTAGGGGCGTGGTGGCATTGGCGTCCATATAGGTTCTGGGCACGGCGCGGTTCTCCTTCCGATAGATTGTACGGGCAATCGGGAATCAGGGTGCAGCAGTTCGTGCTCGATGGAAGATTCGCCGGGCTGTACTGCGGTGAAACGGCGCTGGTTCGGTACGGCAATTCACTCGGAAGGAGAGAGGCTCCGCAGCCAACCCGGCGGCAAGCCGGCTTTCGCTTTTGCCAACGCAACGGAAGCCTGACGCCCATGACTGCTTTGCCGTTCCCGAATCTTCTGCTCAAAATGCGCAGGCTTTCGATTCGGGCGGGTTGCTTTTGGCATGTAGGCAATTGCTTGCAGGCGATGATCGGCAGGGGGAAAGGTTGTAAGTGTCCGCCATTTTTATTGAACTTTGTTGACTCTAAAGTAATGAATCAATTCTTCTTAATCTCATAAAACCGGTTGACTGCGATGGCATTGCTGCTATATTGAATGAACTGGTACCCCTTAACCAGGATACGAAGAAAATCATGGAAACGGGTGAAGGCGCTTACTTTCATCCAGGAAACTGCGACTCTGTTGGATGTGATTTGGTCCCGGCCGAGGGGTATGTGGAAAAGCCCCACCCAAGTGAGGATGGCGAAGCTTTGCAAAAAATTGCACATCGAAGTGCCTGGCCCGAACGCAGCTTGATGCCCGACGGTACGTTCGATGCGCCGCGTCCGGCGAACTGGTTTGCCGTTTACACAACCCCCCGTCACGAAAAACGTGTTGCCCAGCATCTGAGCCAAAGGCAAATTGAGTTTTATCTGCCCCTCTATCGGTCAGAGCGCAAATGGAGCGATGGCTCGAGGGTGACTTTGGATCTTCCGCTGTTTCCTGGCTACCTATTTGTCCACATCGGGCGGGCCGAGCGTGTGCGGGTGCTGGATGTGCCCGGCGCACTGGCAGTTGTAGGTGGAACGGGAGGCCAGCCTGCTCCGCTGCCGGATGCCGCAATCGACGCGCTGCGATCCGGGCTCGAACTGCGGCATGTGGAGCCGCACCCCCTGCTGACAGTGGGGCAGCGGGCGCGCATTTTGTCGGGAGCCTTCGCCGGGATGGAAGGCATTGTGGTGAGGAAGAAGAATAGCTTTCGCGTGGTCCTCACGCTGGAGCACATCATGCAGAGTATCGCCGTAGAAGTCGACGAAGAAGACCTGCAACCACTGCAGCCGGAAGATATCATTTGTGCCTGAAACTCCGAGTTATATCTTAGCGATCTCGTATTAGGATCTGTTTACACTACCCGGCCGTCCGCTGGGGCAGCGTAAACAGACCCTAGAAAGCTCACATGACAGGAATATCCAATCTAATAAAAGGCGACGCTGAAGCGCGCATTCTGGCCAGCGCTGCGGGGCTCTTTGCCAATTTTGGCTACAACGGTGTCAGTACACGCGACATCGCTTCGGAAGCGGGAGTCAACGAGGTCACTATCTACCGGCACTATCCGCGCAAGCGCGATCTTTATATTGCGGTGCTCGATGCGGAGCTGCGGCAGGTGAAGCTGCGTGGCGATCTGCTGGCCCGGATTGCGGAGGCCGGCGATGGGAAGATAGTGCTTTCGCGCACCTTTGAGCTGATTGTTGCCACGCTGACGCACAGGCCCGAACTGCTGCGCCTTGTGCAGTACAGCACCCTTGAGCTGGGTGAGGATATCGATCCACTGCTGCGCAAGCACCTGGGCGAGTTGGTCGAGGTGGTTGCCCGGTATCTGGAACCGTGGGTCGAAAAAGGCGAGTTACGTTGCACCAGCGCCAAGGCGCTTGTGCTCGCTCTGATCGCCATCATTCTGAGCCACCGTTCCCTTCATCGGGTGTTTCTGTGCGATGGGTCCGGCCCGGAAGCGATGTTCAAGGCTTACGCTGAGTCGTGCGGAATTTCAGTGGATCGAGCGGAATGAAGGTTCGCAATTGCATTTCAGGCTGTAAAGAGCATTAATTCAAGCCTCAATTTCACAACAGTTTTTGCGGACTTTCATGCGCATACTTCATATCATCGACAGTCTTTCCCCGGCGAATGGCGGTCCGCCGGAGGCCGTGCGCCAGCTTGTAAAGGCATATCTCGAAGTGGGCGACGGGATCGAGGTCGTTTGCCTGGACAAACCAGACAAGCCCTTTCTGGCGGGCATTTCTTGCCCAGTGCATGCTCTCGGCCAGTCTATTCTGGGTAGGTATGCATTATCACCGAGGCTCTGGTACTGGCTGGCGGACAACGCAGTTCGCTTTGATGGAATCGTAATGAACGGGATATGGTCATTTCCCGGTGTCGCTTTACGTTTTGCGGCGCGCCGCGCTGGAAGGCCCTACGGGGTTTTTGTTCACGGCGCGCTCGATCCCTGGTTTAACCGGAAGTATCCGTTCAAGCATCTCAAGAAGCTGATTTACTGGCCTTTGCAATATGCCGTTCTCCGCGATGCGCAGGCGGTCTTCTTTACGACCGAAACGGAGCGCGATCTGGCGGAGACCAGCTTCCGTCCGAGCAAGTGGAACAGCGTAGTCGTACCGTATGGGATCACCGATCCCGAGGGGCCCAGGACAGATTCCGCCAGTCAGATCGAGGCGTTCTACCGCAAGTTGCCGGAGCTTCGCGGCCGCCGCTACCTGCTGTTTCTCGCGCGCATCCACGAGAAGAAAGGCTGCGACCTGCTCATCGAGGCATTTGCGAAGATCGCGGCCTCTGTGCCGGAAGCGGACCTGGTGATAGCCGGCTCCGGCCAAGCGGGATTGCAGGCAAAGCTTCAGCGCCTGGCCGAACATCTCGGTGTTTCCGGCAGAGTACACTGGCCCGGCATCATCGGCGGTGACCTCAAGTGGGGCGCGCTCCGGGCCTGCGATGCCTTCGTCCTGCCATCTCACCAGGAGAACTTCGGCATTGCGGTGGTCGAAGCCCTTGCCGTAGGGCGTCCGGTGCTCATCAGCAATCAAGTGAACATCTGGCAGGAGATCGAGGGCGATGGTGTGGGCCTCGTCGATGACGATACGCTTGAAGGCACTGAACGCCTGCTGCGCCGCTGGTTTGATCTGCCTCCGGCAGAACGCAGCGCCATGGCCGCTCGCGCGCGGCCCAGTTTCGTCGCGCGGTACGCAATGAACCGAACGGCGGCAGCCATCAACCGGCTGTTTTCTTCCGCGAAGCTTGGGGCCTAGGGCGTATCGACATATACTGGCACGTCAGAATATGTCGATACGCCGTAGAGGGCAGGTAGCACCAATGCGTCGCGCTCAATCAACGAGGGAATTTGCAGTCTCTTCGGATTCCCCTAAAATCTCATTGGCCGGCGTCTGCGCCGGCGCCTTGCGAACGCACAATCCCGATCGGTACGAAACATATCACGGGGTCTGCGCGGCGATGGCAGTTTGAACTGGCACCAAGCAATTCCAGGAGTGCAAATGTCCCTTGAACCCCAGCCCGATTCGCAAGCCGGCCAGATAGCTCGTAGCCGGGCGACCATCGTTCCCTCAGATGATCGGCTCACCATGATGGATGTGTGGCGCGTCCTAATGAAACAGCGCTTCATCATCCTGGCGGTGACATTCGTATCCCTTGGCGCGGCGGCCATCTACTCGTTCCGAACCAAGCCTGTATATGAGAGCGTCTCGCGCATTGAGATCAATCCGAACAATACGCCCAATATTGGGCTACAGAGTTTGGTCGAAGAGGAGCGCAGCGGGGAAGGTACCGCCGCCCTGCAGACGGAAATGCTCGTACTCCAGAGCGATTCGGTGATGCTTCAGACGGCACAGAGTCTGGATATCATCAGCAAGGTACGCGCTGCCAGCCATAAAGACGGCAACGCCGGCGGGCCCTCTTCCTCCACCGAGATTACGCCAAGGGAGCGTCTTGCCCTGATTGGTTTCGTCAAGGGCGGATTACATGTCCGTATTATGCCGACAACCCAGATGATCGAGATTCGTTATCGCAATAACGACCCGAAGCTCGCCACTGAGGTGGTCAATAAGCTGGTGGACACTTATATCGACGAGGATCTTCGATCGAAGTTCGACCGTACGATGCATGTATCGATCTGGCTGCAGAAGCAGCTCGAGGATCTCAAGCAGCAGGCCACGGATGCGCAACTCCGGCTTGCTGACTTCCAGAAGCAGCACAACATCGTCGGTACGGACGAGACCTCGAATCTGACAATGCAGAACCTTGCACAGATCAGCGGCGATCTGGAGAGTGCCGAAGCAGACCGGATCATGAAGGAAGCGCGGATGCGCGAGCTTGAATCGCAGCCTCCGGACCTGGTGGCTTTGATGGGCGACAATCCCGCGCTGGCCGCTCTCCGCAGCCAGCTTACGGATTTGCAAACGCAGCGTGCGCAACTCTCGGCCAAGTATGGCGAGCGCTATCCAAAAATGCAGGATTTGAAGTTGCAGATCGACAAGGTTCAGGCCAGCATCAACCGTGAAGTCGAGCTTGCCAGGCGTCAGGTACACGACGAATATGAAGGCTCGCTTCGCTCGGAAGCGATGATGCGCAAGCGCCTGGATGCGCAAAAGGAAGATGCCTACCGGCTGAACGAAAGCGTGGGCCAGTATGAAATTCTGCACCACGATGCGGAGCTGAACCGCGATCTCTATGACGCTCTACAGATGAGGCTGAAGGAGGCCAGTGTTACGGCGGGGCTGTCGGCGACGAACATTACGGTTGTCGATCGCGCCCAGATTCCGGTGGTACCAGTGGCGCCGAGAAAAACCCTGAGCTTGCTGCTGGGACTGATTGGCGGGCTCGTTGGTGGCGCCGTTCTCGCATTCATGATCGAATCGATCGACGACAGGCTCCAGACATCGGAAGAAGTCGAAAGCGTATCGATGCTGGCATCGCTGGCGACCATTCCGCACATATCGGGCGAGGCGGGCAAGCGCAAACGCAACGAGGCGGAAGATATCGCCTACAATGCTTACCACGTCCAGCAGCTAACCGCTCTTCGCAGTCCCAAATCGGTTGCCGCCGAGGCTTATCGCGGCCTGCGCAGTTCTTTGTTGCTCTCTTCTATTGACAAGCCGCCGCGCGTGATCGTCGTAACCAGCGCCTTCCCAGGCGAAGGGAAAACGACCACCGCCGTGAATTGTGCGATCGTGCTTGCACAGCGAGGCGAGCGGGTTCTGCTGGTGGATGCCGATCTTCGGCGCGGAAGCCTCGACCGGGCATTCGGCCTGGAGGACAAGAGCTTCGGCCTGTCCACCGTGCTGGCGCAACCGGCAGCTCACAAGAACCTGCCTGTTCCGCTGCCGGAACTGCCGACGCTGCATGTGCTGGGAACCGGGCCGCGGCCTCCCAATCCAGCCGAGATGCTCTCTTCCAATCGCATGGAGGAGCAGTTGCGTCAGTGGACACAGGAGTACGACCGGGTGGTGCTTGATACTGCTCCGGTGCTTGCCGTGTCTGACACTCAGGCGGTTGCCGTACTTGCGGATACAGTCATACTGGTTGCCCGCGCGGGGATGACTCGCAAGCGTGCGCTGGTTCGGGCGCGCGATCTGCTCTGGCGGATCAATGCGCCCGTTGCCGGGGTGGTCGTGAACGATGTCGATATGCGACTGGAGAACTTCTATACATATCGCTATGGCATGTATGGCTATAACTACGGATATGGGTATCGAGATAGTCCCTACTCGAATAAGGCATACGGATATGAGGATGAGGAAAAGGGAGAATAACATGACTAAGACAATCGCGTTCGCGGTGACAATTTGTGCCGTTCTCCTGATGCAGGCAGGCGCCGGCCTTGCACAGCAATCCGGCAATCCCACGCTATATTCGGCGCCGCCACTGAAGATAGGCTCCGGAGACATGATTGAAGTAAGCATGTTCGACAACCCGGATTTGTCCGGCCATTTTCGGGTCGACGAGAAGGGCGACATCACCGTTCCGCTGCTTGGCCGAGTGCATGTGGAAGGCGCAACCGCGGAGGAGGCAGGGACAACGATCGAGCATCGCTACGTCGAGGCCGAGATTCTGAAACCGGCCAACGCCAGCGCAACTGTTTTCATCTCGGAGTATGCGACGCAGGGGATTATTGTCAACGGGGAGGTAAAAACGCCAGGATTGTACCCCGCTCTGGGTGTTCGCATGCTGAATGATGTGATCTCCGCTGCCGGCGGGGTGACGCCGACTGCTTCGTCGAAAGTGGTTATTACCCGCAAGAGCGATCCGGAGAATCCTGTTTCGGTCGACTATAATCCCACGGCTCTGACCCCGGTGATTCCTCGGGTCCAGATATTTCCAGGCGATACGATTGTGGTTCCCAGAGCAGGCATCGTTTATGTGCTGGGCAATGTCAATCGCCCTGGAGGCTTCGTGCTCGATGGCCGCAATTCTCTGACGGTGGAGGAGGCCATGGCGCTGGCCGGAGGCGACAGACATGCCGCTGCCTTGAGCCGTGTGCAACTCGTGCGCACCCTTGAGGGAGGCCGCAAGGAGGATATTGTCATCTCCGTCAAACTGATCCAGAAAGGCAAGGCTCCGGACGTGGCCATGAAGGATGGGGATATCCTGTACGTTCCCACGAGCGTTGGCAAGCTTGCGTCCGAACAGGCCATAACTTCCGCGCTTGGCATCGGTACTCAAGTTGTGACCTATCGAACTGCATACCAGTAGCGCCTCGGGTGCGTTTGTTCCAGAGCTAGCAGGAGAATCGCAATCCGCCGGGCAGGTTTCGATTGAGTGTGGTGAAAGGCTGTATGGACGATATTTCCGCGACTTCCGACAGAGATAGTTCCGTTCATCGGCGGCCGCTTTCTGTTGGCGTCCTGGTGCTGAACTACAACACTTGGGATCTCGCGCTACGGGCCTTGAACGCTGCTACCGCCATCGAGTCCGACAGGATATCGGAGTACGTTCTGTTCGACGATGGGTCCCCGGTTCCTCCGCCGGATGAAATAGATCGGCGCATACGTCTCATTCGCGGCGATTTCAATCGCGGATTTGCCAGTGCTTTAGTCGTGGCGTTCGCCAGCATGAAGAGCGACATCGTTGTGCTCTTCGATTCCGATGCATATCCGCTGACGCCCTTCTCCGCCAGAGTTCGAGAGCGTTTTGAACAGGATGAACGCCTGGGTCAATTGGGCTTTATGGCTCAGGACCACAACGGAATGCAGACCGAGTCGTTTCTTAGCGAGCCGACTCAATGGAGCCTGATTCTGGGGCAAAAGCTCTCCGCGCGGCTTCCACGGCCAGCGCCTCGGCCTTCCAATCTCTGCGTGATTACAGGTTGCATGGCCACCCGGATGGAATCCTATATTCAGGTGGGCGGCGTGGACGAGAAGCTCGGCTTCCTGGATGTTGATCTCGACTACAGCATGAGACTGCGCAGGCGCGGGTGGAAAGTAGCAACGGATACTTCGATCAAGGTCTTCCATGTAGGAGGAGGAACGCCCCAGCTCCAGAGGCATCGCGTACTTCATTTCTACAAGAGCCGATGGTACCTTCTTCGCAAGCATGGGCTCATATGGAATGCGGGCTTGGCGCGGGCTCTTATCCTCGCGAGACTGCTGCTTGAGGAGAACATTTTGCGAGTTTTCGGCCGGTTTTTATTCAACAACCAGGAAGTCCTGGCAGATAAGATATTAGGGCGGCAAGCGTTGATCTCCTATTGCCGTGAGAACTACCGATAGGCGGACAGCGCTCATCGCGACCGGCTTCGCCTGCGGCGCGCTTTCAGGCGCGGGAATCCACGCAGAAGCTCGGATTGCCGTTCTTGTCGCGTTTTGAGTTCGCGACTCTGGCGCTGACCAACACATAGCCCACAAATCCTCGTGAATTAATCGGAATCGGTGGCTTTTCATCCATTACTGGTCGATTATCGGGAAATATCCGGTGGTCGGCTGCCCCCTCTGGACCTCGGATGCGTCTATGCCCCCCACGAATAGACTGCTGATTCAAGTTGTTGCCCAGCTAAAGCCCGAGCGCTGCGGCGTCAGCGATCATGCAATCCTGCTGGCGCGGGAACTCGAAAGCGCATTTGGGATCGACACCGCATTTGTCGTGTTGAACTCAACTGAGCCGTGCGACCTGCCTTTTCCCAGGGTCTACTGCGCGCCATCTCAACTGCTTGGTGCTTGCCTTTTGCTGAGCAAAGGCCGGCCGGCAGCGCTCCTCGTCCATTACAGCGGATATGGTTACTCGGCGGATGGCGCGCCGTTTCTCCTTGCCGAAGCGCTTGAGCGCGTCCACGGGAGCGGGCAATTCCGAATCGGGGTTTACTTTCATGAGTTGTTTGCAGCCGGAATGCCATGGAAATCGGCATTCTGGTACCAGCGCCGGCAGAAGCAAGTCGTCCGCAAGATCGCAGGGGAATGCGATTTCATTGCCACCAACCTGGGGCGTCATTTTGACTGGCTGAAACGCGAAGCTATCCAAGGCGCCGACTTTCCTCTTCAACGGCTGCCTGTGTTTTCCAATGTTGGGGAGAGCCTGGAGATTCCACCCATGCGCGCCAGGCGGCCGGCAATGGCGGTTTTCGGTCTTGCGGGCACCAGACGGGAATCCTATAAGCGTCTGTTCCGTCTAGGGAAGATGCTGAACCACCTTGGCATCGAGGAAATCATCGATATTGGCCCGGAATTCGATGCTCCCGCGGATCTGATGGGGATTCCAGTGAAACGCAAGGGCGTCGTGGCTGCGGAGGATCTGGCCAACCTTTTCTCGCAGACGATGTTCGGGTTTGTACCGCGTCCCTCGTTCTGCCTGGCTAAGTCCGGAATCTTTGCGGGCTTTTGCGCCCACGGTACGATTCCAGTGCTTCCAGATTCCTTTTCAGGTGAAGTGGACGGACTGAGAGACGGGGTTCACCTGGTGAGTCCACTGACGGCGCAAGCTGCTCAGGCCGCCGGATGGGAGCGCTGTTCAACGGCGGCCTGGCAATGGTATTCGCAGCACCGGTTGCAGATGCATGCCGCGACTTATTCGCAATGGTTGTTTCAGCCGTCAATTGAAGCTGAAGCGGGAAAGTGCATAACTCCAAAATCCGCCGAAGTGTAGATCGGACATACGTTTTGTTGAGGAAAAGAGACTGGTGACGACGACCTCGTGTACAGGCAAGCCTGCCGTCCTGATGTCCCATCCGACGGGCAATCAGAACGTCCGCAACGCTCTGCGCAGCCTTGTCGAGCACGACATGCTTGCGGAGTTCTGGACGACCATTGCGTGGAATCCGCAGTCGCGATGGAATCGGCTGGCGCCGTCCAAGATGCAAGTCCAGTTGGCGCGGCGTGCCTTTGCGGGCGTGCCTAGGGAACGCGTGAAGTGTGTTCCATCGAGAGAAGCTGTCCGGCTGGGCGCAAGATCCTCGCCGCTGGAGAGTCTTCTTTGCTCGGGGGAACGTCCGTTTTCAATCACAGGCATATGCAGCCACTTCGATGGCAGGGTAGCACAGCGTCTTCGGGAAATCAGCGTAGACACCGTGTACGCCTATGAAGACGCCGCACTTCAGACCTTCCGCCAGGCCAAACGGCTGGGCATTACAGCTTTGTTTGAATTGCCGAGCAGCCATTGGTATTGGAAGAACAAGCTGCTATCGGAAGAGGCGGATCGCTATCCGGAATTCGCCGGACTTCTTCCAGAACTAATGGATTCAGTTGTGCGAATGGAGCGTAAGGACGAAGAACTTCATCTTGCGGACTATGTTTTCGTGCCCAGCCAACACGTACGGCATACTTTGGAGGGGGTTGTTCCGGATGAAAAGATCCGAATGATTAGCTACGGAGCACCGCCCGTAAGAGAGCAAAAGCAAATCTCATACGATCCAAGCCGGCCATTGAAGGTTCTCTATGTTGGAGCATTGGCCCAACTAAAAGGTATTGGATATCTTCTGGATGCTATCGATCTGCTCGGCTCGCAAGTGGAACTCACTCTCGTAGGAAGGCGGATCAAGGCGAATTCCAGAGTGGACGAGGCTTGCAGCCGCTGGCGCTGGTTCGAGACATTGCCGCATTCCGGTGTTATCGATGTAATGCGGGAAGCGGATGTGCTCGTTCTTCCATCGCTTGCTGAAGGCTGCGCCCTGGTGGTGCTGGAGGCTTTGTCGTGCGGTTTGCCGGTAATCATAACGCCCAACACGGGGTCACTCGAGTTTGTGCATGAAGGATGCGAGGGGTTCATTGTCCCGATATGCCGATCGGACGCAATAGCCGACCGGCTGAACGCACTGAACCGGGATCGCGAGTTGCTGGCTCATATGTCGCGCAACGCTCAGACAACCGCGGCGGGAAAGTCCTGGGAGAACTACCGAGAAACCTGGGCGGAAACTGTGAAGGTCGCATCATGTTACTGACAAAATCGCGAGGCCAAACGAATTCAACTCCCCGAATGTCCTTGTTGAAGCGGCTTTTCTGGGTTTATTTTCTGCTGCTGATTTTTGAAGGCGCACTGCGCAAATGGGTTCTGCCGCAGCTTTCCGCGCCGCTGCTGCTTGTTCGCGACCCGGTCGCGCTGGCCATAATTTGGGAGGCTTATCGCACGCACAAGTGGCCGAAGCGTTGGTCGGCGATCACCGGAATTCTTGCCGCCGTGCTGCTGGGGCTGTGTGTGGTGCAGATGGTCGCAGGTGATAATCCCTGGTTCATTGCGCTGTATGGATTGCGTTCCTACCTGCTGCCGCTTCCTGTTGCTTTCATCATGGGAGAGAACATCGACGCGGAGGACTTGCGCAAGTTCGGCGTCTGCACGCTGTGGCTTGTCATGCCGTTGGTGGCATTGTCGGCCGCGCAGTATTACGCCGGCCCAGCTTCTTGGCTAAACGCAGGCGCGGGCAAGGGTGCGGGACAGATTGGCTATTCGGGAGGGCACGTCAGAGCTTCAGCAACCTTCAGCTTTGTGACCGGCCCGTCGAATTTTATGCCCCTGGCAGCGGCATTCATTTTCTATGGCATGGTCAATAGCAAGTTTGCAAAGAAATGGCTGTTGTGGGGGGCAGCCGGCGCGGTGATTCTTTCGGTCCCGATTGTCGGGAGCCGCGGGATGCTTGTCTTGTTGTTTGAGGTGCTTGCATGCGTGGCAGTGGCCGCAATGTTCGGCATATCTCAGCTAGTGAGTTCAATGAAAGTCATTGGCGCACTCCTGGTCCTTTTCGCAATCGTTTCACAGTTGCCTGTTTTTTCCGAATCGATGGTTACGTTCGAGGATCGTGTCAGCACGGCCGACGAGTCTCAAGGCGGTAGCGCGAATGAGGTTGACCGGCGTATAGGCGGCCCTATAATCTCCGCAATCGAATCCGTCGCTTCGTCGGCACAGTGGTATGGGAACGGAATGGGCCTCGGCAGCAATGCGGCTTCGACTCTGTTGACAGGAACCCAGCAGTTCCTGGCTGGAGAAGGTGAGATGGATCGGATTATCATCGAATTCGGGCCGCCGTTCGGTGTCGCTTTCATCCTTTTTCGATCTCTGCTTGCGCTCATGATTGGAGCCAAGGCGTTCTCGCGAGTACGCGATCACCAACCCCTTGCGTGGTTCCTGTTGCCGATGGTGTTTAACGGGTTGGTATGGGGTATATTCGAGCAGCCTACAAGCCAGGGTTTCATGGTGGTTACTCTCGCCTTTGCCCTCGCGGCGCTGAACCGACCTGACATTCCTGCCGAGCCGATGCAGGTTTTGAATCCGCGCTTGGGCCAGGGACACTACGGCTTGCGTGCGTGAAAAGAGTGAGCCGCCTGTGTCAGGCGGATTGAATGCCGATAGGTTCAGTGCAGTGGTTCCTTTCAGGGGAGAGGCTTATGAGGATTCTTTTCTGCTCCCACGTCTTTGCGCCCAGCGTAGGCGGAATCGAAACTGTGGGGAGCATTCTTGCGGAAGAGTTTACCCGCCTGGGATCGAGCGTCACGGTGGTGACGAGTACGCCAGGAGATAAGGATTCCGCAGCATATGAGATAGTGCGATGCCCTTCTGCAAAGAAGCTTTGTCAGTTGGCTCGCGATTCAGACATTATCTTTCAGAACAACATCTCTTTGCGGACGCTTCTTCCTCTGCTCTTCTGCCGCAAGCCGATCGTCGTCGTTCATCACGGCTGTTTGACACGCACGAACGGCAAGAGAGGCTGGCAAGACTATCTGAAACTGGCAGTGCTTCCGCTGTGCCGTAACATCGCGATCAGCAAGGCGGTGGCGGCGACCCTGCCTGTGAAGTCTGTCGTCATAGGCGACCCGTTTGAGACGCATGAGTTTGCAGGCCTTCAAGACACTCCCCGCATAAAAGACATAGTATTTCTGGGGCGATTGGTTTCTCAAAAGGGGTGCGATCTAGTTCTTCGGTCCCTGTCGATTTTGAAGCAGGAAGGGATTTGCCCGTCGCTCTCAATCATTGGAGATGGCCCTGATCTGGCGGGCCTGAAGCATCTGGCAACAGAGCTTGGCCTTTCAGATCAGGTAGCTTTTCGAGGAGCCATTCGGGATGGGCGGGGCAGAGTGGTGGCCCAGCACAGAATCATGGTCATTCCTTCGAGTTATGCGGAACCCTTTGGCGTGGTCGCGCTTGAGGGACTTGCCGCCGGTTGTGTCATTGTTGCTTCCTCGGCAGGCGGGCTGCCCGAAGCTGTTGGACCATGCGGCATTCTTTTCCCCAACGGCGACGCGAAGGCTTTGGCTTCGGCCCTCAAGCAACTGCTCACAAGCCCATCACTGCGAGAGAGACTTACGAGCGAAAGCCATCGACATCTGGAACGGTTTCAGCCTGAAATCGTTGCGAAGAAATATCTGGATGTTTTTCAGTCCGCTCTGCACAGGTAGGAGCGTTCTTCCCGCAAAGACGATCAGACTCGTCGCGCGACTCCGCCATGAGCAGGAAGATCGGGCTCTTCACAATTGCCAAGGATCATGCGATAGCTGGCGGTCTCCTGGTCCTCGGCGTTGCGACCGGCGTGTAGCTTAGCCATGTCATCCGTAATTGGAAGGTCAATATATGAAGGTCATGATTCTAAGCATCAATTATTGGCCGGAGGTCACCGGGATTGGCGCTTTCACGACTTATCGCGCGGAATTTCTCGCCGCCGCGGGACACGACGTGGAGGTATGCACAACCTTCCCGTACTACCCGGAATGGAAAGTGCCACCAAGCTATGCCGGCAGACTTGCGGCAAGCGAAGAGCGCAACGGAGTTAGAATCCTTCGCAGTTATGCATATGTCCCGAATCCGGCAACTCCTCTGAAGCGCATCCTGCACGAGGCGAGTTTCATCTTTTCTTCCATGCTCCGAGCATTGGCGGGGAAGCGGCCCGATCTGTTGCTTGTGGTTTCTCCGCCGCTTGGACTTGCGGTTAACGCCATTCTGCTGAGCCGCTTTTGGAGAATTCCCTATGTTTTTGACGTGGAAGATCTGCAACCGGACTCGGCAGCGGAACTCGGTATGCTTCCAGCCTGGGCGCTGAGACTTCTGTATAAGGTGGAGAAAGCAGCGTACCGCCATGCCTCGCTGGTTAGCACGCTGACGGATGGCATGAGAAAACGGATTGTCGAGAAAGGCATTCCGGCGGATAAGGTCGCACTCCTCGAACCGCGCATGGATGACTCGCTGATCGACATTGGGCCGGATGAGGGAAATGTATTTCGACAGCGGTACGGTCTGGAAAAGAAATTCATTCTAACTCACAGCGGCAACATGGGAGTGAAGCAGGGCCTGGACGTGATAGTGGATGCCGCTGCTCTGAACCGCTCGGATGAGTCGGCGGTGTTTCTGCTTGTCGGGGATGGCGCGGTGTCTGCAAGGATCCAGCGCCGGGTTGCCGAACTTGATTTGCATAACGTGCGGTTTTTGCCGCTGCTGGACGCGGCGGAGTTTCGAGGGCTGCTGGCGGCCAGCGATGTGTGCCTGCTGACGCAGCAGAAATCGGTTTCGGAAATCGCATTTCCGTCGAAGATTGTGACTTATCTGGCAGCCGGACGCCCGGTGATTGCCTCGGTGAATCCCGACAGCGAAATTGCGCAAACCGTCCGCGAATCGGGAGCCGGCAGGATCGCCGCTCCTGAAGATGCTGAGGCCCTGTTAGCAACAATTCGGGAGTTTCGTTGCGAGGATAAGCTGAAATACATTGAAAATGCGAGGGAATACGCAAGCCGTCGTTGGTCATCCGCGCGCGTCTTGGGACATCTGGAAAGAAGCCTGGTATCTGTCGCCACATCCGCGACGAGCCCTTTGGCTCAGGAAGGAACCTCTCGATGAGTTGTCTAAAAAAGATGAGTGCCGTCTCTATCTCTCTATTCGCAATCGCGTGCTCCATCAGCCTGCACGCCGCGCAATCCGAGCAGGCCGCAAGTTCTGTCCGTGCCGGCACAAGCGCCTCGCGCTCGACGGCCGGTACGACTACAGCGAGTCATTCCACTGCGTTTGGCGGAGGCTCCAGTTGGACAGCAGGAAAAGGCAGCTTCGGATCTACTAATCAGACAGGCGGAGTCTGGCGCGCAGAGTCGGCTCCCAGTGCAGTCCCTGGCGCCGTTCGCGGCACGATGCCAACTGCCAGCTCCGCAGTGCGCGCTTTTCCGTCCAGTAATACTGTCGCGTTGGGGGCCTACAGCCCGAAACCAACGAACGCCAAAAGCGGCGTTTCGCACGGCACAGCGCATTTCTCTCGTCCTTCCTCGGGCTCGCACTATGGAATTGCAGCCGGCGGTCGCGGTTCTCTTTCCACATCCTCAAGCAAGAGGCGTGTCGCGACCGGGTCACAGAGCCGGATTGGCTTATCGAGCAGCGGAACCGGCGGTGGAAAAACCGGAACAGCTTCAGGCCTGGCCTCCACGACGATGCGGCTTCCGTCCGCGCGGAAGCCGATAGTCAGTTCCCCCCATGGCAGTTTGCCCAAGGTGGGGGTGAGGCAACGCATTCCGGGAACGCTGCCCTAACTGGCGGTTCCCATGGATCTCGATGCGGCCGAGTTTTAGAGAGATTTAGACAACATGGAGTGACGACCGAATGGCCAGGCAGATTCACTACAATGCGGCGGAGCACATCTCGGCAGATACGGCAGCGGACCCCTACCTCCGCCCGGCTTTCCAAAGCGGGAGCCGCCTCAGGCGGCTGGCATGGAACATTTGCTGGCGGCTCTTCTATCGCATATCGCCGCGCCCAATGCACTCCTGGCGCGTCCTGTTGCTTAGGGCATTCGGAGCGAAGATGGGGCCGAACTGTCACTTCTATCCCGGCTCCAAGGTTTGGGCTCCATGGAATCTGGTGTGTGCCGACCAGGTTACGGCAGGCGATGGCGCTGAAATTTATAACCCGGCGCCGATACACTTTGGATCGCACGCGATTGTGTCGCAGGGCGCCTATGTTTGCGGGGCGACGCACGATTTCGAGAGTCCCGCATTTCCGCTGCTCGCTTATTCCATGGTCATCGGCCCCTATGCCTGGATATGCGCACGGGCGTCGATTGGCCCCGGCGTCAACGTGGGCGAAGGCGCCGTGCTTGGAATGGGGTCAGTCGCGACGCGCGATCTCGAACCATGGGGAGTGTATGCGGGAGTGCCGGCCGTCAAAGTGAAAGAGAGAAAGAACACGATTGCTGGCGCAGCAATTCCGGCACAGCGTCAGGCCAACTGATTCCATCCCGGCCTTGACTGTCGGCGCGGTGCGCGTTCTCGGCACTTTATTTGAGATGGTCTTGTACATGAAGTCACATCAATGGCCATCCGCCCATGGGCAGCAGCTCGGTTGGGAAGGGTTGGCCTACAGCTCTTTGTAACAAACGCAAAGAGGATCACGACGAAGACAACTGGTTGTAAATTGCCGCGTAGAAGGGGAAGCAAAATGGAAATTTGGGATAGGATCACTTCTATAAGTCGAAAAGGCCTGGCGGCCATTCGGCTATTGGGTTCACAGGGCCCTGAGAAGGATGTTGCCAAGCACTGGCTGTTCCGTACGGGCAGCCGGTTGGATCGCAAGTTTGCGGCAACCGCCCCATATTCCTTCAGCGACTACGGGGATTTCGAGCGAATCACAATCTATGACCAGACCTTCTTGTGGCCGCGGAATGGCCCCAAAGCAAGTGCTCTTCAAATTCTTTCTGAAATAATGACTCCCACACATCCACATCAATATCTGTATGGCCCGACCATGGTCGGGATCGACGATGTTGTCTTGGATATAGGCGCCTGCGAGGGAGCCTTTTCAGCACTTGTTACTGCTCGGTGCAAACGAGTTGTCGCAGTTGAGCCATCCCGTTCGATGTGCCGGCTCATTGTCGAACTCTTCCAGCTTCGCAATGAGCCTTGCCCGCAGATTCTGAATTGCCTGTTGGGAAGCGAGTCCGGCAAAGCGTACTTTTTGGAAAATGCGCGGAATCCTGGGGCGAGCCGGATCACTTCCGGGCCGGTGCCAGGTGCTTATGAGGTGCCGGTGATGACGATCGATGAAGCAGTCGAAATGATGGAAGATAAGCCGACTTTTATCAAATGTGACGCTGAAGGAGCAGAAATAAAAATCTTTTCCGGCGGCAAACACTTCCTGCAGCAGTTTCATCCCAAACTGGCTATCACCACGTATCACAATCCAAAAGACTTCGCCGACTTGCACGCTCTACTCAAGTCGTTCGGCTACCGCGTCGAGGGCAAGGGATTCCTCTACGCCGGAGACGCCCTTCGTGTGCAGATGATTCACGCGTGGTAAATCTATGGCATTCATAATCTCGCCGGGGAGCGAAATCAATTCTGGAGTTTGCGAACATGTCTGCAATGACCGGGTCTGCCTATGCGAAAGAACGGGTTGCGGCGGTAGCATTTTGCGCGGACCAGTTCATGGAAGTTCCGCTCCATGTCGCGGCGTCCTCGCTGCTTCGGAATCTCCACCCGGACTACACGGCGCATTTTTATTTTCTTCTGACGGGCTTTTCCGAAGATGCCATTCGCCTGTTGCGCCGCACTCTGGATGGAACCGGGCGCAATTACACGTTCGTGCTTCTTGAGACATCGGATGTCACTCAGTTTCAGGGCTTTCACTCTCTGCATGGAAGTTACGCGATCTACTACAGGTTGCTGCTGCCCGACCTTGTCAACGAGGACCGCCTCCTCTATTTGGATTCCGACATCCAGATCAAGGTGGATGTTTCGCCTCTGTTTACAATAGATATTGGATCCAAGGCGGTGGGGTTTGTGGTCGATGGGACCGTATCATCGGGACTGGACGCGAAGTTCCTCCTTTCTCTCGGCAAGTCCCTCGACGGGCCCGGGTTCAACTCAGGGGTTATGCTTCTGAACCTTCCAGAGTGGCGCCGCCAGGAGTGCTCATTGCGCATCTTTGCCTTCTGCCGGCAGTACGGCGCGCAGTTGATCAACAACGATCAAACCGCGCTGAACGCAGTGTTCGCCGACGAGTGCTATCGCCTCGATCCTCAGTACAACGTGAAGCTTTATCCGAACAGGGACCGCGAAAGATGCCGAATGATGCCGAATGATGGAATCTTCCATTTCATTGGAAGCCCGAAGCCTTGGGATATTGGCGGCCGTCTGTTGTTGCCGCACGCTGGGCTATGGTTTGACGACCTACGGAAAACTGCCATTCCCATCTACAAACGCATCCCCTGGTTGAACCGCGTATCGTGGTTGCGGCTGCCGAAAATTCTTGGGGGCTACCGGCTCATTGCCAAGCAGAAACTCTTCAAGCGTTAAAGAAAGCCATTTCCTAGCCTTCTCCGTTAACGGCAACTCCGGCGCCGCCGTCAGCACAATCGCTCCCGTCCCAGTCATAGTTGTTTGTCCTGTGCGCATGGGCAGCACTTAATTTCAAGGAGCGGGCTTGACGGTCGCATCTCCGGCCAGGCGCGCGGCGTGGCGCTTCTCCCATATCTTGGCATCCACCAGGAAGCGGAACCAGAAGGTTTGCAGCACCCAGAAGATCAATCCTTCAGTCCCGTCCAGGAATCCCAGGCGGAAGAAGTAGCGATAAACGAACAAACCGAAGGGGCGGATGAAGAGCGGCAGTTGGTTGTACTTCTGGCGCAGGAATCGCTTGCGCTGAGCAGGGTTGCCATGAGCGTCGGGCAGGAGTCGCCCGGAGGTCTGCTTGGCATCCAACTCGGCTACCTCGCCATCGGACCAGCGGTTGTGCCGCGCAGTCCACTCGGTAAGCGGCATGCGAATGTCGTCCACCATGATCCCCGGCAGTTGGCCGCTGGTTCCGTTTTTTAGGATGAAGTGCTGGTCGTACTTGCGGTCTTCACAACGGCCTGTGCCAGTGCGGAAAAGGCGCAGATGCCAGGTTGGGCTCATGCCTCCGTGGCGCAACACGCGGCCCAGAAAGCGCAAATACCGGGGCAAAAAGTAGCCGGAGTCTTCGGGCTCATCGGGCAGAGCCTGGATAGCCGCCACCAGTTCGCCGTCCATCAACTCGTCGGCATCCAAATGCAGTTGCCAGGGCCTGGTGATAGGCAAGTTATCGATGGCCCAGTTGCGCTGGGCTCCATAGTGCTCGAACGGGTGCTGGACGACGGTCGTTCCAAAGGACTTCGCGACCTCAACGGTTCTGTCTTTGCTGTAGGAGTCCACCACGAAGATTTCATCTGAAACCAGGCGGGCGCTGCTGAGGGTGGTGCCGAGCGTATCTTCGGAGTTGAATGAGAGCACGATGACAGTGGGTCGCATAACAAACATGGTAGCGCATACGCGGGCAAAAATCCTGGCTGCACCGGGGCAAAGGGCAAAGCCTCGCCAGAGATGGAAACAATATGGATTGGGCGTGCTATGAGGGTTCTGTTGGTAGGAAACTATGAGTTCGACGGAGCAGCGAGCATGAAGATATTTGCGAGTGCTTTGCGCCGAGAGCTCATTTCGCTAGGAATCGACGTGGACTTGATTGCCCCCACACCTGTATTTGGGCGGGTCAAGCGATCCGCAGTCGGGCTAGGCAAGTGGTTAGGTTATATTGACAGATTCCTGCTTTTCCCGCTGAAGTTGCGCGCTGCGGCGGCCCGGGCAGATGTCGTTCACCTCTGCGATCATGGCTCCTCTATGTACGCATCCATGGTAAAAGGTAAACCCGTTGTAGTTACCTGCCACGACATGCTTGCGGTTCGCGGCGCACTGGGACAAAAGACGGACTGTCCGGCGTCGTTCTTTGGACGATTCTTGCAGCGTTGGATCGTGCGGGGGATGCGGCGTGCGGCCCGGGTGGCCTGCGTATCCCGGTGTACATATGAAGATGCGCGCCGAATTCTGAAACAAGACAGAAATCTGTGCGTCGTCCTGAATGGACTCAACTACCCGTTTCAGCCGCTTCCTCCCAGCGAAGTCGATCGGCGATTGGCTGGTCTGTCGGAGATTCAGGAGGCGTTCATCCTTCACATCGGCGCTAACCTTGCACGCAAAAATCGTGAAGGCGTACTGCGGATATTCGCAAAAGTGCAAAAGGAAACAAACCTGCAACTGGTATTTGCAGGAGCCGCGTTGAGCGCAGATTTGATACAGCTTGCGGATGAGCTCCATGTTGGCAATCGCATTGTCCAGGTCGTCGCGCCGCGCGTGGAGATCATAGAGGCGCTCTACAATCGTGCCGTGGCGCTGCTGTTTCCCTCGCGCTATGAAGGCTTCGGGTGGCCGCCCATCGAGGCGCAGGCTTGTGGCTGCCCGGTTGTTGGAAGCGAGATTCCCCCGCTCATCGAAGTACTCGGCCAATCGGCGGTGCTCAGGCCTCTCGAGGATGAAGCCGGCATGGCCGAGTCCATTGTGAGACTCGCCACGGACGGAGAGTACCGTGATCGGATGCGACAGCGCGGTTTCGAGAACGTCCATTTACGGTTTCAGACATCGCGCATGATCGGCGAATATGTGTCGCTTTATGGGGAGTTAGTATGTCAAAGATAGCGATCTTCGCATTTGCCGTTGCCGCGCCTTTCCCCTGGAGTGTGCGGCGGCTCATGTTACAGATCCTTTGCGGATTCAAGATCCACAAGAGCGCCTTCATCTCCAGATTCGCGCTTGTACTGCCGTCCCGCCTGGAGATGGGGCCCAAGGCGTACATTGGTTCTTTCACCGTGTGTAAAGGACTTGAATTGCTTCGGCTCGATGAGAACGGGTGCATCGGCGCGTTCAACTGGATCACCGCGTTTCCCCTTGGAACCGGAAGCCGCCACTTCGAACTGGACCCCGGGCGCAAGCCGCACCTGACTGTTGAACGGCATGCTGCGATTACAAATCGTCATCTTATCGACTGCACCGATGAGGTCAGGATGGGAGCGTTCAGTACGTTCGCTGGATACCGCTCGCAAATACTCACTCATAGCATCGATCTGAACGAATCCCGTCAGCGCTGCAAGCCAGTACAAATTGGCCACCATTGCTTTGTGGGGACCAATTGCGTGTTACTCGGTGGCAGTTCACTGCCGGATTGTTCCGTGCTAGGCGCTCATTCTCTCTTGGCCTCGCGAGAGGAGGCTCCGGGGTATCTTTACAGCGGAGTACCCGCGAAGCCGATCAAGGTCATTAATCCGGGAGCGAAGTATTTTTTCCGCCCTGAGGGATGGGTGTGGTAGCAAGAAAGTCTCTATCTGATCGGCCTCTGTAGATGAAGGCAGTAACCTGGCGAAGCAGGAAGGCAGTTCAGACTCTGGGATGTAGCCGCGCAGTTTTTTAGGGAAGAACGGAGGCCTTCGATGGAACGGAGAAAATCTTCCTTCAACTCAGCCGCATTGCTTAGAAACATGGTGCATTGTTATGCAAGAAAGCCGTGAATCGTTGCGTTCTGGAACCGGCGCAGAGTTCTTGGATATCGCTCCGGGAAGCGTGAAAAGGGTTCTGATTTATCGTCTGGGAAGTCTTGGCGACACGATCGTTGCATTGCCTGCGCTGCATCTGGTGGAACGTACTTTTCCGTCCGCGCGAAGGTTGATGCTCACCAACATTCCAGCTCATGCCAAAGCGGCTGCTTCATCGGTCATCCTCAGCGGCTCCTGTCTGGTGCATAGCTACATCAGTTATCCGGTTGGGACCAGAAGCATTCGCGGCCTTGCGCGAGTGTGGTGGCAGATACGGCGTTTTCGTCCAGACCTGCTCGTGTATCTTGCATCGTCGCGAAGCGAAGAGATGGTGAGGCGAGATTTAAGGTTTTTCCGGCTTTGCGGCATTCGCCGCATTGCCGGTCTTCCGTTGGGGAACCTTGCGAATAATTGTTACAACTCCGCGACCGATCTGTGGGAGCAGGAAGGCGCCAGGCTCCTTCGTTGTCTACGGCCGCTTGGCGAGGCAGACGCGAACGATCTGCGTAATTGGGATCTCCGCCTGACCGAGGCGGAACGCGCAAAAGCTCGCGAAGTATTAGCTGCTGCCGCGGGCAGGCCGATCGTCGCCTGCGGTCCGGGAACGAAAATGCAGGCAAAGGATTGGGGGCAGCAGAATTGGCGGGCACTGCTCGATAAACTCAGCGTGGCATTGCCGAATCATGCACTGGTCCTCGTCGGAGCGAAGGAGGATGCGGCGGCAAGCAAATTTGCCGCAGCCGGATGGAAGAGCACTGTACTGAATCTATGTGGAAAGCTCACTCCGCGCGAGACCGCGGCTGTTCTTGCGCACGCGGAGTTGTTCGTCGGTCCGGATAGCGGTCCGATGCATCTTGCGGCAATCAGTGGCGTACCGTGCGCAATTGCGTTTGCTGCGCGCGATTACCCAGGGCGCTGGTTTCCCGCCGGCATCGGACACCGGATCGTGTACCACAGAGTGGAGTGTTTTCACTGTAGACTCGAAGTCTGCATTGAGAAGAAGAAGGACTGCCTCACCTCAATCACAGTAGAGGAAATGTTCGCTGCGGCCATAGGCGCATGGGAAAATGGTCAGAGAGAGCGGACTTCGCGGATGGCCTAGTTGCCATCGAAGGAAAAGAATATGTATATCGTTACGGGCGGTGCGGGATTTATCGGCAGCAATCTGGTCCATGAGTTGAATCTGCATGGTATTTCCGACATCCTTATCGTCGATAATCTTGCCGATGTGCGAAAGCTCTTCAACCTGCACGGCGCCCGGTTTGTGGACTACATGGACAAGCGGGAGTTCCGGCGCGCGCTCCACCAGGGGGAATTGCGAATTCCGCATATCGAGGCGATCTTTCATCAGGGGGCGTGCTCGAACACACTGGTAGACGACGGCGTCTACATGATGGACAACAATTTCACCTGCTCGAAGGAGATACTCGACTACGCCATTGAGCAGGGCGCACCGTTCGTCTATGCTTCGACGGCAGCGGTATATGGGCTCAGCGGCCAAGGCCACTTTACATCCACGCTGGAAAACGAGAAGCCGCTGAATATATATGGCTTCTCGAAGCTGGCATTCGACAATCATGTACGCCACCGGATTGCCCGGCAGTCGCTGCCGATCACCGTGGTAGGCCTTCGGTACTTCAACGTCTATGGACCGCGCGAAGATCATAAAGGCCGCATGGCCTCCGTGATCCACAATTTTTCAAAGCAGATACTGGAGAACCGCAAAGTTTGCCTGTTTGAAGGCTCCGGCGGATATGGTAACGGCGAACAGCGGCGCGACTTTGTTTTCGTTCGCGATTTGGCGCGGCTGAATCTGTTTTTCGCTCAAGCGGGGCCATATGCTCCGGCGAAAGACCAGCCGGCAAAGACTTATCAGGCCGTGGTGAATGCCGGATCGGGCCGGGCGCGCACCTTCAATGAAGTTGCAAAAGCCCTGATGCAGGTGCATGGCGAAGCCAAGATCGAGTACATGCCCTTTCCCGCCGATCTCGAAGCACGCTATCAGCACTTTACCGAGGCCGATCTCACGGGATTACGGAAGACGGGATGCGGCATTCCCATGACCACGCTTGAAGACGGAGTCCGGGAAACCTTTGCCCAGGCGGAGACGCCTAGCGCCTGACATTGCTTACTATCACCTGATTTGCCCCGTCGGCCTTGCTCCACTGGCCGCTAAGGAAGGACACACTAGACCTGCGACCCATGAGCCACCTGCATTCCTTGAAAGCCTTTCTGGCTCCCAAACTGCAACGTGTCGTCGAGTTCCTGGCTGCCCAGGGAGTCACGATGGCGGGCAATCTCCTCTATGGTTTGCTATGCGTGCGGCTGTTGCCTATCGCCGGCTACGCCAAGTTTGCGGTGGTCTTCGGATTTCTAGGCACACTGACGCTGCTCATGGACATCAACTTTTCCGGCACGCTGATTCCGCTCGTTGGGGAGCGGATCGACGATCGTCAGTTGATTGCCGACTATGTGGCTTCGCTCCGCCAGTTGGCTCACCGGCTCTACATGGTGATGGCGCCGGCCGCAATCTTGGTCTTTCCCTTGCTGGTCTACAAGCAACAATGGAGTTGGCAGGTTGTGGCGGCCATGGTGGCGATCCTGCTGGTTGCGGCTTGGTGCGCTCGGGTTGGCGGGGCCTATGGCGCGGTGCTGATTGTGCGCCGCGACCAAAGGGTCTGGTACCGGGCTCAGATGATATCGAGCCTCGGCACTCTGGCGCTGCTGGGCGTCTTCTGGGCCGCTCACTGGCTTAGCGCCTTCTCCGCCATCCTCATCAATGTGGCCGGCATCGTCTTTGTCAGTTCGTCCTACTTCTTCCGGGCACGATACCTGTTGGGGGGTGCAGGCCATCCCTCCAAAGAGAAGCGCAAGGCGATTGTGCATCTGGCTCTGCCAAACATGCCCAATGCCATCTTCTATGCGCTCCAGGGGCAGGTGTCGCTGCTCCTGATCACCATCTTCGGCCACACCTCGGCGGTGGCCAGCATAGGCGCTCTGGGTAGGCTTTCGCAGATCTTCGCCCTGTTTGCGCAAATGAATCCGCTCCTGGTGGAACCCTATTTTGCCAAGCTGTCGAGAGCCCGGTTGAAGGCCAACTACCTGGGTGTGCTCGCTGTGGTTGGCGTCCTCTGTCTGTTCGTCACCGGGTTGGCCCGCTATTTCCCCCAACTCTTCCTCTGGGTGCTCGGGCCCAAATACTATGGTCTACGCTTCGAGGTTCTGCTCTCCATCGCCACTGGCAGCCTTGGTTACCTTTGCGGGGTGCTGTGGGTCATTAACTCCGCTCGCCGGTTCGTATACTGGTGGAACGGAGCGTTGACCATCACTTACAGCCTCCTGGCTGAGGTGCTGTTTCTATGGAAAATGGATTTGTCGACGGTGCGAGGTGTACTGACATTAATGGTCGCGCTTGCCTCGGGCGGCTTTCTTATCAATGTTCTTACTGGCGTCTACGGCTTTTTGTGGGGTCCGCGGAAGACCGCAGGGGCTTGACGACAACCAATGAAGGAGGCGAGCATGAGCGAGCATTTCACCACTATCCCTATCCCGAGTTTGGTTAGTAACGCGGGGATCTGCACTCTCTTTGAAGGCGACTACCATTTCGGAGTGGCGGCGCTTGTGAATTCACTGGTGCGCGCGGGATATATGGGCACGGTTTGGGTGGGATATAGAGGGGCGCTGCCGCCTTGGCTCGATCAACTCAAGCATCTTGATGTTCAGGGCAGTGAGTATATGGTTACGGATCAGGTCCGACTGGTGTTTCTGCCGCTCAAAACGGATACTCACTTCACCAATTACAAGCCTGAATTCATGATTGATCTGCTCGCAAACCAAGCTAGCGCGTGTGATTGCCTCTGGTACTTCGATCCGGATATTTTTTTGCGCTGTGGCTGGTCCTTCTTTGCGAAATGGCAGCACTACGGCATCGCCTTATGCGAGGATATGCTCTACCATCCTCTTCCTGAGAACGATCTGCTTCGGCAACAATGGATAGAGATCGCAACCGGCATGGGACTCGGCAAGCCTCGCGCACTCATACAACATTTCAACGGCGGTTTCGTGGGTGTCCCTACCGCCTATGCCAGCTTCCTTCACTTATGGAAGCGTGTACTAGACCAAACTGCGGCGATGGGCTACGATCTGACGGGTTTTTTACCCGGTACCCGTGAGATGCCTCTGCACGCAACCGACCAGGATGCGCTGAACATTGCCACTATGTACACGGAGCATCCGCTGTCTACCCTGGGGCCGGAGGCGATGGGATTCATTAACGGTGGATTCACCATGTACCACGCTGTGGTTCGGAAACCCTGGAGAGGTTTGATGGTGCGGAGTGCGCTGGCTGGTGTGCCACCTTCGAGTGCGGCCAAGTTCTTCTTCACGCAGGTTTCGTCTCCCATTCGTGCCTACTCCCCGATGCGTTTGCGCGGCAAAAAATTGGCTTGCGCAATCGCTGGATTTATTGGGCGCTTCTACGCCAGAAGGTGAGCCACGCTCCCTCGAACGTGGTGGAAACCTCTGAAAAGGATGGCCTTCCACCAAGAGAAAAGGTTTCATAGTCTCTGAGAATCTGGCGATGATTGCCGATGGAGCCAAATCGCAATCGGATAGGCATCAGAGGGCCGTCCGCCTTTCTTGCGATAACCAATCTTTGCGTGTTGCCTGCTAAGATCAGAGGGACTTGATGACAGTTACCAGAGGAAGATGATGATGCGTGAAGTTACCAACTCAAGCCCTCAGCCTGTCTGTAACGTGGCCATCTGTACGCTCTTTGAAGGAGATTACCATCTCGGATTGGCAGCCTTCGTCAACTCCCTGGTGCGCGCGGGCTTCGCGGGAACAGTCTGGGCTGGATATAGAGGGGCGCTGCCGCCTTGGCTCGATCAACTCAAGCATCTTGATACTCCGGGCAGTGAGTACATGGTCACGGATCAGGTTCGGCTGGTGTTTCTGCCGCTCAAGACGGAGATTCACCTTACTAATTACAAGCCTCAATTCATGCTGGACCTGCTTGCGGATCAGGCCCGCGATTGCGAGTATCTATGGTATTTCGACCCGGATATCTTTCTGCGCTGCAGTTGGTCTTTCTTTGCGGACTGGCAGCGCCATGGCATTGCCTTGTGCCAGGAAATCGTCAATAACATACTTCCTGAGGACTCTCCTCTGCGACAACAGTGGATGGAAATTGTCAGTGGCATTGGTCTCAGCAAGCCGCGGCCTCTCAACCACTATTTCAACGGCGGGATGGTGGGTCTATCCGCGGAACGTGTCAGCTTTCTTCATTTATGGAAGCGACTGTTAGAACATGCGGGAGCGACTGGCTGCAATCTGAATGGCTTTATGCAGGGAACCCGTGAAATGCCTTTTCTCGCCAGCGATCAGGATGCACTGAATATTGCCGCCATGTATACCGAGCATCCGCTCACCACCATGGGACCGGAGGCAATGGGATTCATTGGCGCTGGATTCACGATGTATCACACCGTGGGCCAAAAGCCTTGGAGGGGTTCACTGTTGCTGAGGGCACTGGCTGGCGTACCGCCTTCCAATGCGGTCAAGTTCTTCTTTACCCAGGTTTCGTCGCCCATTCGCGCATACTTCCCGTTGCGTTTGTGCGCAAAGAAGCTTGCTTGTGCAATCGCCGCGTTTATTGGCCGTTTCTACAGAAGGCAGTGACGCAGCACCTGCACGAATGAACATACTGCACGGTTGTGGCAGTGCTCCAGATAAGTGCCGGCCATCGACTCAACCACTGGATGGTGCGTTGTGTCGCTTCTTTCTCTCGCCCAACGAGGCAGGGATGGTAGTCTTTAATCGCTGCAACCACTTGCACTTTGAAGAAGATGACCAATTCACCGGCGGTTCAACTGCCGTTTTTAAGTTGATTAGTTCAATATATTTTGTCAGCCGAGCAGCCCGACTTGCCGCTGCAAGTTACTTCAGCAATGAACCAGCTAACTTGCCAACTCGCCATCACCGCGAAGCGGTGGCTAACCGGCTAAATAGTTAACCAGTTCTCAGGTGGTTTGGCGAATGGACGGAGAAGACCAAACTCTCAACCAGTTTTGTTCATAGGGAGCGGAGTTTGGCGCGCTTTTTGCGCCAAACGCAGTCGAAAGCCTGCCCTGATCGCAGTCGAAGGGGATCTGCGGTTGCGTCCCCAAATTATGCGATGAACCTCGGGGACACAATACTAGACGCTGGGCGAAGATCGACGGCAGCGCCCCTCTTTCGACCCCATTGCCGATAATTATCGTCCCCTGGCGCACACTGGTAGATGGGAAGAGATGGGAGCAAACTCCCCGCATCGGCCTGAAATAGTGCGTACCCCCACCCCCCCCTCTCACTTTTAATGCAATTTCCGGCCAGCACATCCTGGTAAACATAAAGGAATAAACAACTTAGAGAAAACTACTATTAACTGATCGGTAAACATCGAAGGCCGTTTTTGCCCATTTTTGAGCAGTTTTTAGCCCGTTTTGAGCTAAAAACAGCGTTTTTTGCTTCAAATTTCAATCGCTGCAACCGCTTGCACGTTAAGAAGACGACCAATTCATTGCCGGTTCAACTGCGGTTTTTAGGGTCAAAGAAACATCTGAGGTGAGCTATGAGTCAAACGGTCTGCCCAGCTTGTGGCCAGGATGCATTTGAGCCACGCGAATTTATCGATGTCGCCGAACAGCATAAACTCTATGCGCCGGACAACCAAGAGACGCAGCAGGAACTTACTGCCGCTGCGTCTGAAACTGCGTCAAGCTATCAAATGTTGAGATGCCATCACTGTGGTCTGGAGTTCTGCGAACCACTGCTGGCTCCATCGGCGGCGTGGTATCACCTCGCGTATAGAGCGTTGGACCTCTACTCATTTGACCGATGGGAGTTTTACGAAGTACTTCGCCGTATTCCTAAAGGTGCAGATGTGTTCGAGTTTGGGTGTGGTTCAGGCTTATTTTTGGCGCATTGCCTGGAATATGGTGTATCTGCCTCGGGAGTGGATTTCTCAGAAGACGGCGTCGCCAGTTGCGTGGCGAAAGGTCTTGCCGCGCGACATCTCGATCTCAACGAGGCCGCTTCCGTATCCGATACGGATCGCTTCCCCCAAATGGCTGCGTTCCACTTACTTGAACACCTCGACCGTCCAGTAACATTGTTCAAACAGGCTGCTTCGAGGGCGTTGCCGTCCGCCCACCTCTGGGTGTCGGTTCCTGGTGATCGCCGGACAACTCGTCGCTTCGGAGTAAGGGAGTTTCTGGATCAACCGCCGCACCATATGACGCGGTGGACATCGGAGGCATTTCGTGAAATTGGAAGACGCTACGGCTGGCGCCTCGTGGAGACGCTTTATGAGCCCATACCGCTTCGCACTACTTTGTGGTGGATTTCGGTTAATTCCCCAACCTACCAACGGTGGAAAGCTGCAGGGCGGTTTCGGAGCCGATTTGTGGAAAGAGCCTATCGTGCCTTGGCTTTGCCAGCAGCGTTGATTCATCGGCTGACGGGCGACAGGCACTTGAGCGGTTACGCAATGTTAGCCCATTTTGTCTTTGACATCCGCTGATAGGCGACCGCTGCTTCTCAAGTCCAGGTACTCCAGGATTTTCAGCAGGCGTAGCTAGCCTATGAAACGTGAGGTCAACGCTGGAGCGCGACGGCCATTGCTCTACACTGACAATCTCACCGACACGAATATTCTGGCCGGCCAATTTCATTCAACGAGGACACATTCATGCGGAAAGTAGCTTTAATTACTGGCAGATTTTGAATAAAAGGTATCAAGTTTGTAACACAGTAGTACTAGTGACACACTGTTGCAAGAGGGAGAACCCGACTTTGCCGGGGCGGGAGTTTAGGTCTCAGTCTTGGACGATACGAACGGTGTAGGCAACAGAACCATCACCTACACCGGCGTCAAATCTTACAGGCCAACTCCGATATAGCACTTTGAGTTGGTTAGCAAATCACTTCGGCTATTGCAGTATCAATACGCCCCCTATCGGCGCCGAGCCCGATTCCTCATGAACGCTATCAAGACCGCTTATCTTCCAACTGTGAATACCGGGATGATAGCCCTCATCGCTGGTATACAGATAGATGTTGCCGTTGACGGGAACCGTTGCCATCGTTAAAATATTCCCAGCAGCGCCTGGCACCAGTGTTCCGGAATTGCCTCCTGATTGGGGTGTGTTACCGAATTGACCAATTAGTAGCCCATCTTCCGACCAGTGCATCCACTGACTCGAAAACGTGCCCCAATTTCCGTTATATCCTTCAAAAACATTCGAACCCTCAACCAAAGCAGTGATACCATCAAGGCCGCTGAGGTTACTATCTGAGAAGGTACCTTCCCCGTCCGGAGAACTCAGCATTCCGCCAGGGCTTGCCTTCCAGGACCAACTTGACGCTCCTGCTTTCACTCCTCCAATGTGGTGATCCGAGCCAGCTGTAGAAATGGTGGTGTTGAAGGAAACGTAGAAGCCTCCACTTGTTGCCTGTGGTGTCTCCTCCATACCCCCTCCCGGAACAGCAAGCGGCTCAGTTGAATTCCGAAAGGTCGTGTCGCCGAAGTTAGAGGAAACAGAGGCAGATGCCTGAGTATCGCCCCATTCAGGGAATCCGTTTTCATCGTATCCTACGAAGATACTCTTGTAGGCCGTATCTACAATGTTGTTGCCAGTCTGTGTTACTTTCCAATAAGCGAGGTTCCCATCGTTGTCGAAGATTTCGCTATTTCCAGAATCCTGTACGATACTACCACTAAACCTAAGCGGGCCGGATGTGGGCAGTTCTGCGACCTCAGGCATCGCTGCACCGCTCAGTTGGCTCCTGACATCATTGTTATATAACTCCGCATATGTGCGCCCATTTCCATATGTATCAACTGCGACAAACCAAGGATCGTATTGTGCTGGAACGCAAACAGACCAGTTCTTGGCTAGCGACCAACTTCCATTCCCTCCCAAGTTCGGGTCGGGATCACCCGGGAGCAAAGGTTTCGAATAGTCCACCTTGAATTCGAGAAAGTCCGCGAAGATCCGGCTTGGATCACCGTGATCAGTGGCAACCCTATAGAGGTACCTCATGAACGCAACTTGGTTGAGATATTGCCCATCCTCAGATACGTGAAGCATCCGATCATTTCCTAGGTCGCCAATCCAAAACGACCCATCCGGTTGAACAGCGAGCCATGTGTGTGGCGTCTGGTTATTCCCTGCCCCGCCTCCGGCAGTGCTGTCAAGATACAGCCGAGTATTGGTAACGGTAGGATTGCAATCTGTATATCCGCCGAGGTCGCCATAGGTCGAAAGTAATTCTCCAGCGGAAGAGAAGCGTTTGATTTGCTGAACTGTACCACCATCTCCGACTAGTACAACGCCTGTTTTCAAGTCCACTGTAATCGCTACGGGCGCCGACACGTCGGGCAATGAGCGAACAATATTGTTTTGTTGGCCCACCGAAGCGATCTGCACTACGGTGCCGTTTGAAATTGCCCATAGAGTTCCATCGGAACTGAACGCAAGTTGTTGCGGATCGCGAATACTGACCATGCCCAGGAATGCTCCTGATATCTTGTCGAATAGTCGAATTGCGTCCTCCCCTGGAAGCAGCGTCGGAAGATTGTCACCATAGTACGTCCCGTGAGAGACTGCAAGTATGTTCCCATTCGCCTGCACAGCTATTCCGGTCGGGATATTGGGATCGATATCGATTATCCCACTTACAGGGGGTCCGCAGTTTGATGCAGTTGCACCTGAAGGGAATTTATACTGACTGCCAGTTGTACCATCAACAGCAATTACGAAGGAATTGCCGCCTGATAACGCGTCTCCGACGTTGCCAAAGTATACACGCTCACCATCACTGGTTACGTATCTGAACACATTGCAATAACCGATGTTTAGAAGAGGCAATGGCTCCTGCGGCGTAGCGGTATTGAAGTATGATGAGTTTGGCCTACCTTCCGAATAGCCGTTTGACATGTAAGCGTTAGTTTCAGAGAATGCCATTCCCTCCGGAAGGTCGCTCAGAGCGTCCCAATTATCAGGACCACCCCAGGATGTCGATGTATCACCGATTAAGCCCCACTCGTATGTAACATTGCTATAAAGAACTTTGACCAGATATGTGTCGGAATCTACAGGAGTCCCGTAATCATCTTGGCCATCCCACGTTTCAACGTGTGCTCCCGCAGCGTAGGACTGGTTACTCCAAAGCGTTCGGAGAAGGGTTCCCTGCGAGTTATAGACGCCGGCACTGGTTGCAGCTGCAGTTGGAAGAGTGAATGCGAATCCAATCTGCCCAGGCGAACTAGCGGGCCCGATGATGGAAGTTTCCGTGTACCCTTGTATTGTTGGGTTCGTCTGAAGTGCGGCGCTTATGGCCACAGTTTCATTTGCGCTTGGGGGCGCTGTGTAGACGCCATTCACCGCAATTGTCCCAGCTTGGGGGGTTCCGCCAACCGTGCCGTTGACCGCCCATTCAAGAGCTTGGCTGGAACTCCCGCTCACGGTTGCGGTGAAGGGGTAGGTAGTCCCAGCGAGGATGGGTGTAGCTGGGGGCGTAACGGTAATGGAAGGATGATCAACGGTCAAGGTAACAGAGGCAGTAGTGGTGCTGTAGTCCTCTGTGTCGGTTGGGGTGAAGGTTGCCGATAGCGTCTGTGACCCTGGGTTTAGGACCGTACCCAAGGGAAGCGAATATACGAAGGTTCCTGGCAAGGTGGACAAGGCGTCGAGTTGGGTCGTGCTGAGCGCAGTGCCGTAGGTAATTGGTGCCGGGGCAGCCCAGACAATGGTCGGTATCGCATCGTTGATAATCTGAGTAATGGGGCTGGAGGTGACGGAGTTGTCGTTGTTGTTACCTGCCCAGGATGCTGTGATCGAGTGAGTGCCGACCGCCATCGTGCTCGTCGTGAGTGTTGCTGTGGTGCCGCTCAATGTGCCGGTGCCAATAGAACTGCCTGCGTCGGAGAACGTCACTGTGCCTGTGGGGCCGTTGGAGACCGTCGCCGTGAAGGTGACCGCGCTGCCATAACTGGAAGGTGTAACCGATGTTGTGACTACTAGTGTAGGTGTGACCTCAAGGCCTTTCGGCGATGTGCTTGAGGCGGAAGAAAGATATGAGACAGACTCGCAGCCCAGTAGGAGAAAGGCCGAGCAGAATGAAATAACAATTAAGAGGTTTCGGGCGAGCCGGTATGAGTGGAAGACAATTTGAAGGCGCATCGGCCGGCCTTTTTTCGTCAGATGTGACAGTGGGGGTAATGCAATTGAGAGAGCGATGATAAATGGGGACATTGAGGCAACAGCCTCGCTCTTTTTGCAGCTCATTTGTCGGTTCCTTTCTAAGCTAAAGAGTTGGTCGCTAATAACGATCCGGTTGCTTATCGCGTACTGCCTGACGACCGCAGAGGCCAGATTTCCTTATTAGCTGTATCGGCGGAGGAGGTGGAGTCTCTAGCCGAGTTTTGGCAGAGTTATTTAGAAAGTTTTTAATGTTCTGCTGATATGCAATAGACAGAGCAAATATCGGGCAGGAATATATGAACGCTGATGATCAGGATGGGGATCGAGGCCATCTGTTGCAAACTCAACACCTCGAAGCCTTTGCCGGGACACAGAATTTGTTCCTGTCGGCTGCATAATCTGCCCATTATGCTGAGCGCTATGTGAATGGCTCTGTTGCCCCATTTTTGGAGACAACCGGTTAAGACTCGATCCATTGAATGGAGAATTGAGCCATGGGATTGTCACGCAGGCAGTTCACCAGAGAGTTCAAGCCGGCTGCCGTTCGGGGGCTGGAAGCAGGGGCCTCGATGGCCGAGTTGTGCACGGGTTGGAGGTCAGCCCCAATGTGCTGCACCGCTGGTAGCGTGAGTTCGGACAGGTGCCGGACTACGCCTCTCAGGCCACGGGTGGCGCCGCTGGTCCGAGGGCCAGATCGCGGAACGCGAACGTAAGATCAGTCGGCAAGCGGTGGAGATCGATTTTTTGAAGGTGTGCTTGTCGCACAAACAGCCGATATACCGTTATATGGTATATCGGCTGTTTGTGAGTGTGATATCAGCCAACTCTTCAATGGCTTCGATGATTTTCATGAATCTGTCTCGATATTTTGCTTGACAAGAAAAATTGACAGACCTAAAGTGAGGATAACTTTTCCCCTGTGGAAAATCTGGTGGAAATCTTGTGCCACGCAGCGCGAGGTGTCGCCAAAGCTTGAAAGTGTTTTCTTGGACATCCAAATGAGAAAGTTCCCATTAATTGTGATTCATTTGGACCGTCGAATTGCTTGCTGCAATCCCAAAGATCAGCGTGATGGAGGAATTGTCTTCATCCCATTTCGATTCTTGAGGGAAGAATGTTTGCCTTGGATAAGGATTTCGCCTTTTTGACGCGGCATATTCGAAGTCTTCGCGGCGGTTCACAGCCAATTCTTGCTCAGGCAAGTGACGGACTGCTGTATGTAGTTAAGTTTACCAACAATCTCCAGGGTCCCAACCTACCGTTCAACGAGAGCATCGGAAGTGAACTTTACCGAGCCTGTGGGTTGGCAGTGCCTTCCTGGAAGCCACTGCTCGTTACTGATGCCTTCCTCGCCCAGAACCCTGACTGCTGGATGCAAACCCCTGAAGGGCGTCTTCGGCCAGACTCCGGCCTGTGTTTTGGTTCCCGCTTCCTCGGCGGGGATGGTATCCATTTCCTGGAAATCCTACCTGGAACTAGTTTCAAGCGGGTCCGTAATCACAAGAGCTTCTGGCTGGCGTGGTTGGTCGACATCTGCGCAGGGCACACTGACAACCGCCAAGCAATCTTTCTGGAAGACGGAGCCGGTTGGATGGACGCGTTCTTTGTCGATCACGGACATCTTTTCGGTGGTCCTAAAGGCGAACTGCGACGGAACTTTCTGGCATCACGTTATCTTGACCCACGCATCTATCAGAGCGTATCCTCACAGTACCTTTTTGGCTTGCAGAGAGTGATTGCATCTCTGGATGCGGACCAGCTCTGGCGACGGATTCAAACACTGCCGGACGATTGGAAGACAGCGTCGGCACTCAACAGCTTTGCTCAGTGCCTTTGCAGAGTATCGAGCCCTAATCTTTTGCAGAATATAGCCGATACTCTGGTGGAAGCACAGCGGCAGGTCAATAGCGGTGAACACTGCAAACAGCAACATGAACGGGGAAAAACCGGTTCAGTTCTGTGCCCTGGAATACGATCCACAGGGTTGGTGCATCGCCTCGTCGCAAAAAGCCACGATTGTCCTGCTTGTGTTTAAGGGTGGGGACGGAAGTCTTCGCTTTCTTATCAATCCCAAATTGCGCACAATTGTTCAGGGAAAGGACTTGGCATACATCGAAGCTCTGCTGCAGGATTTTCTCGGACGCGCCAAACAAGATCCGGCAGCGCTCTTCAAACAGATATCATCCCTCGGAGTCGGGCCATTGGTTACTAAAGTGCTCGGATCGAATCTTGTGGAATACGCATTCATTCAGGAACTCGCCTCACAATTTGTTCAGATCTAGTGTGCATCATTCGTGAACTTCCCGCGAGTGGTGGATTATGCTGCGTAAAATCGCCGCAGACTCTATAAAAAACATACATAATCGGCGCGACGACGATTTTCGGGCAGGGCCTTCTTTTGTTGTCGGTTCAGCTATGCGAATATGGATATTCTTCAGGGAAGCGGTACTGCGTTCTTCTATGCGTTACCTCACTGCGTTTACTTTGCAAACACGCTTCGAGCCGTAGCGTTACACTGAACTTTCTGCCGGTTCAAACGTCGGAGCAGGCCAATTTCATTCAACGAGGTCACATTCATGCGGAAAGTAGCTTTAATTACTGGCATTACCGGGCAGGACGGCTCATATCTGGCCGATCTTCTGCTGGGCAAAGGTTATCTTGTACATGGCATCAAGCGCCGTTCTTCGTCGTTCAATTCGGCGCGCATCGACCATATTTACCAGGATCCCCATGCACCGGACACTCGTTTCACGATTCATTACGGGGACATGACGGATTCCACCAATCTGATCCGCATCGTTCAGACGGTGCAGCCGGACGAAATCTATAACCTCGCCGCGCAAAGCCATGTGCAGGTCAGCTTTGAAACGCCGGAATACACGGCAAATGCCGATGCCACGGGCGCGTTGCGCATATTGGAGGCGATCCGGATTCTCAATCTTGTCGGCAAGACGAGGTTCTATCAGGCTTCGACTTCCGAGCTTTACGGCAAGGTGCAGGAAACTCCGCAAAGCGAAACCACTCCGTTCTATCCGCGCAGCCCATATGGCGTCGCCAAACTGTATGCCTACTGGATTACCGTGAATTACCGCGAAGCTTATGGTATTCATGCCTCGAACGGAATACTGTTCAACCACGAAAGCCCCGTTCGCGGCGAGACCTTTGTTACGCGCAAGATTACTCGCGCAGTTGCCGGGATTCATCTGGGCGTGCAGAAGACGTTGTATATAGGCAACCTCGATTCCAAGCGCGACTGGGGCCATGCGCGGGATTATGTCGAAGGCATGTGGCGAATTGTGCAGCAGGAAAAACCGGACGATTACGTTCTGGCAACGGGTGAAATGCACAGCGTGCGCGAATTCATCGAACTGGCTTTCTCCAAAACCGGCCGTAACATTGAATGGAAGGGAAAGGGCATTGGCGAGGTCGGCATCGACTCCGCCAGCGGGGAGATACTGGTCAGAATCGATAGCCGCTATTTTCGTCCGACGGAAGTCGATCTGCTTCTGGGCGACCCCTCCAAGGCGCATCGCGTTCTGGGTTGGAAGCACACGGTTACATTTCCAGAGCTGGTCTCCGACATGCTGAAGTCGGATTTGGAAGTTGTCGCCAAGGAATCCCAAGTGAGAGACATTGGTCATGACTAACTTCGATTTGGCAGGCAGGCGTGTCTGGGTGGCCGGGCATCGCGGCATGGCAGGTTCTGCGATTGCACGGCGCCTGGCGCGCGAGAGTTGCGAAATCGTCACGGTGACGCACAGCGAACTCGACCTGTTGCGCCAGACGGATGTCAACGCATGGATGGCGGACCAAAGGATCGATGCCGTCTTTCTTGCCGCAGCGACCGTGGGCGGAATCATGGCGAATACAAGGCGCCCAGCAGAGTTTTTGTACGATAACATCGTCATCGCAACCAATGTTATCCATGCGGCGTGGCGCACCGGCGTCAAGAAGCTGCTCTTCCTGGGCTCGTCTTGCATTTTTCCGCGCCTGGCGCAGCAGCCGATGCGCGAAGAGGCTCTGCTGACGGGCGCACTGGAACCCACCAATGAATGGTATGCCATCGCCAAGATTGCGGGCATCAAATTATGCCAGTCCTTTCGCCGCCAACATGGCTGCGATTTTGTCTCAGTGATGCCGACCAATCTTTTCGGTCCCGGAGACCGCTACGATGCGGAAGGCGGTCATGTCGTAGCCGCGCTGATCATGAAGATTCACGCAGCCAAGGCCGCGAACAGTTCGACGGTCGAGTTATGGGGCAGCGGGACGCCAAAGCGCGAATTTCTATTCTCTGAAGATTTAGGCGACGCCTGCGTTTTTGTGATGAAGAATTATTCGGGCGAGATGTTTTTGAATGTCGGCACCGGACACGATATGACGATCCTGGAACTGGCCCAATGCATTGCCAAAATCGTCGGCTGGAAGGGAACCTTCACGTTTGATGCGTCGAAGCCCGACGGTATGCCGCGCAAGGTGATGGATGTTAGCCGCCTGAGAGCCCTGGGCTGGTCTGCTCCCACCGACTTTGAGACCGGCATGAAGGAGGCTTACCGGTGGTATGTCACTCATGTGGCGGATTGAGTGCTTTGGCTATGTAACTCAGCAGCCGCAGAGTCCGGTCGTCAGGCACATCTGCCATGGAACTCGCGCCCGGATTCAACTGCCGGAAGCCGATTACTTCATTATGAAAACACTTCCGCGGTCTTGAACGGTTCGCCGCGCAGATCCTTGGCCGAAATGATTGCATCTTTAACGCGCACCGGCCAGGGAATGCTCAAGTCAGGATCGTTCCACAAGATCGTTCGCTCCGCCTGCGGCGCATAATATTGATCCACCTTATATAAGAAAGTAGTGTCTGGCTCCAGTGCTACGAACCCATGCGCAAATCCGACAGGAATAAGAAAAGCCTGTCCGTCACCAGCTTTCAACTCGACTGAGACATGCCGGCCGAAAGTTGGAGAGGATCTCCGGATATCGACAGCGACATCGAAAACCGCTCCGTGAACTACCCGAACGAGCTTTGCCTGCGATTGATCGATCTGATAGTGGAGTCCGCGGACCACGTTCGTTTGGGAGACGGAGAGATTGTCCTGCTTCCAATCGGCATCGATGCCAACTTCAAGCATGGCGTGCCGGTTGTAAGTCTCCTGGAAGTATCCACGAGAGTCCCGAAAGACCGGCGATTGAAGAATTACTACGCCTGGAATACAAGTTTCAATACGCTGCACTGCCACTCTCCTGGAGCCAATTATAAGCCGGCGTCTTCCTGCAAGATTGCAAGAAGATACTCCCCATAGCCACTCTTTCGAAGCGGTTCAGCCAGCTTAGCCGTATCCTCCGCGGTGATGAACTTCATCCTGTAGGCAATCTCCTCCGGACAAGCTATCTTCATCCCTTGACGCCGTTCGATAGTCTGAATGAATGTTCCGGCCTCGAGCAGGGAGTCGTGCGTTCCGGTATCGAGCCATGCCACGCCGCGCCCCAAAGTCTTCACTAACAGATCGCCACGTTGAAGGTAGTGCCGGTTGACATCTGTGATTTCAAGCTCCCCCCGGCTGGACGGCTTGATGGATTTGGCTATCTCCACCACGTCCTTATCGTAGAAATAGAGCCCGGTGATTGCGAATGGAGACTTTGGCTTCTGCGGCTTTTCTTCAATGCTGATTGCTCGTCCTGAGCGGTCGAATTCGACCACACCGTACCGTTCAGGGTCGCGCACACGGTAGGCGAAAACGGTAGCTCCACTGCTGCCGGCGGCAGCCGACTGAAGCTGCTCTGTCAGCGAATATCCGAAGAAGATATTGTCTCCCAAAACAAGCGCGCTGGAGCTATCGCCGATAAATCTCTCGCCGATTAGAAATGCCTGCGCCAAGCCATCCGGGCTGGGCTGGATGGCATACTCGATATTCAGCCCCCAGCGGTGGCCATCCTTCAGCAACGAGGCGAAGCGCGGCGTGTCTTCTGGCGTGGAGATGACCAGCACATTCCTAATCCCGGCGAGCATGAGAATGCTCAACGGGTAATAGATCATTGGCTTGTCATAGACAGGCAATAACTGCTTTGAAATCGATTCTGTTAGCGGGTAGAGCCGAGTCCCCGATCCACCGGCCAGAATGATGCCCTTTCGCGCCATCTACCGCCCCCTGTAGTTCTGTTGCAGCCAATCCTGATAAGTTCCGGAACGAACTTCGTCAACCCACTTCATATTCGACAAATACCACTCGACGGTCTTGCGGATGCCTTCTTCAAAGCGGGTCCGCGGCGCCCAGCCGAGTTCTTTCTGAATCTTCGTTGCATCGATTGCATAACGGCGGTCATGCCCTGGCCGGTCTGTCACGTAGGTGATGAGATTCCTGCGCGAGCCAATCGCAGCGTCAGGGCGAAGCTCATCGAGAATATCGCAGATAGTAGTTACCACGTCCAGATTTATCTTCTCGCTTCGGCCGCCGATGTTATAAGTCTCGCCCGGCCTTCCACTGCGAAGGACGCTCCGGATGCCCGCGCAGTGGTCCAGCACGTAGAGCCAATCGCGAACATTCATCCCATCGCCGTAAACCGGAAGCGGTTTCCCCTCAAGCGCGTTGAGCAGCACCAGAGGAATCAGCTTCTCAGGGAATTGAAAGGGGCCATAGTTGTTAGAGCAATTGGTAGTTAGCGTTGGCAATCCGAACGTGTGGTGATAGGCGCGGACCAGGTGATCGGAGCCCGCTTTCGAGGCTGCGTAGGGACTGTTCGGAGCATAGGGAGTCAGCTCGGTGAAGGCGGGGTCCGCCGGTCCCAAAGAGCCATATACTTCATCGGTTGAAACATGAAGGAACCGGAAGCGCGAACGCTGAGTTTCATCCAGCGCCGCCCAAAAGCGCTGCGCCTGCTGCAATAAATTCAGCGTGCCCTGCACATTGGTTTGGACAAACTCGCCCGGTTCGCAAATCGAACGATCGACATGGCTCTCCGCGGCAAAGTGAACGATGGCCCGCGGCCGATGGCTTTTCAGAATATCGCCAACGAGCTGCCGATCGCAGATATCGCCGTGCACGAAGGTGTGTCGCGGATCCCCGGTGAGGCTATCCAGGTTTCGCAGGTTTCCCGCATAAGTGAGCTTGTCGAGGGTAACAATTTCTCCGGGCTCGCTTCGAAACCAGTCCAGGACAAAATTCGACCCAATAAACCCCGCTCCGCCTGTAACAAGTATTTTGTCCGCCAGTTCCAAACTTTCCACCCTTCACTGTACCGCTTGCTTGCCTGGTAAGTCGCACAGTCTCTTCGATACTGTGTCAAGGATATAACTTTATGCCGATAACTCTTTACCCTCCAGCTAACTGAGCCTAGGTTACGGCTCCTGTCCGGGGCTGGATATTCCATCCAGTGATAGTTTCCTTTTGTGCATCGCGACGCCTCAATTCTACCTCATGCCTGTCTGGCTCTGCCACCGCCGTCTTGCGCTGAGACGCCTCGCCGAGTGGAAGAAGCACGATTGAAATCGAGCGAAGGCTCCAAAAGGGTCTGGCGCGATTGTATCGAGGCCGATGCAGGATCCAAGCATGAGGGCAAGGGCTGCAAAGAGAGGGCTGTCTGCGGGAATCAGGCTGGGAACGCGCAATCCGGGGCCGCGAATTGGTTTTGTACGAATGCGATGGGGAACTGCATGTTGCGTTTCCGGGATGGATTGTTCCGGAGATCAGCATCGGGGGCGACGCTGATCGGAAGGTCAAAGCGGTTGCCTGGTCATTGCCCTCCGCTTCCACCCGTTTGCAGGAGGCCGCTCCGGCCTGCTTGGACTTGGTGGTCAGATATCCTCCTCTGGGTCGTCTCTGGAAATTCCAAGATACGGATTTGAAGTGTTTTCCTCGGCCTGATGGAGCTTTGTGAGGGTCTTCCGGTACCACCAGGCAGCCGCCAACCTCCGGCAAGCGCCGTGGCCGCAGCCACAACTCCCAGCTCAAGCCAGCGAGACGGTTGAGTGGCTGCCGTTTGTGAAGTCGTAGAAGTATCAGATTCCAAAGTGTTTTTCCATGTCTTGGAAGTCCAGTGGCAGCGGTGCTCCCGGAATTTTCGCGAAATAGATGCGTTATTCTTAGATGCTCGGCCTTCCCAAACGATTGCGTGCTGGTCGTTGCAAAATAATTTCGATTTTTGTATTTGACTTCAACTGAATCTATGCTATGGTGTATATATTCCAGTGAGGGAGGCGGCTAAGCGTGCCGCGCCGGAGCTGGAAGTAATTTGCGTCACTGGCCTCCCGGCACGAACAGCTAGACCGTTCGTGCCGTCTTTTTTTTGTGTGCCAGGCTGGCGCAATTTCCCGCCTTGCCGCGCTTCGCGCGTTCCTGTTCCGTTTCAGTTCGGTTCCGGTTAGAATGCGAAATAGAGAGACTCTCGCTATGAAGAATTGGATACGCCGTCGCTGGGTTCTGGGTCTGGGTGTCTGTGTCCTCACCGTGGCCAGCTATGCACAGTGGTCGAATCCGGCCGACGATGTTCCGGCCTACCACCCCTCAGCTCCGCTCAAAGTGAGCGCGCTGCCGCGCATCTTGTCCGGCGCTCAGCTTACTGGTGAGCACTTCCGCTACCCTTGGCAGATACATGTCTACCAACAGGTGGCCAAGGTGGGCAATGTGGTCTACCAGTTGCCCTGCAACTGCCGTTGCGACCGCTCCCTGGGGCACACCAGCCTGCGCAGTTGCTTTGAGAATGCACATGGCACCGAGTGTTCCACCTGTGCCAAAGAGGGCTTCTTCGCCTACCAGCAGACCAGGCTCGGCAAGACCCCGGAAGAGATTCGCGCCGCTATTGCCCGTCGCGAGTACGAGAGCATCGATTTGGAGAAGCAGTAACCAAATCTCCGGCGAAATCGGAATGGGCGTAGAATGAAACTATGCAGCATGAGCCAGTTGGCCCGGCTCGCACCTGGGCATCTTCCCGGAATCTAGGGCAGGATGCCGGCACCACGGGGGCGTCACGGTTTCGACGGGATCGATTGCGGCTTAGGAGTCATGTCGGGGTGTGGGCACCCGTAATCGCCTGCAAAAACAAAGTTGCCAATGATAATCTGGCACTTGCAGCTTAATTAAATAAGCTGCCGTCTTCCACGGCTTTGCCTACGGGCTGTGAGCGGACGTCATACAGTGGGCTGGCGTGAGCAGCTCGGTCCGTGTTGCTTGCGCGAGATCATCGGACTAGTTTCCGTCGCATCTTGTCCGTTCTGAGTGCCGGGAGCGAAACCAAAAGGAACCGGGCAAAGCATGAACACTCCTGGCTGACAGCGATTTCGGACGCGGGTTCGACTCCCGCCGCCTCCACCATAAACAAGTCGTTTATCATGAACGACTTATCAGATCCGGCCAAAATTTTAGGGTAAAACTGTACAGTCACTGTACAGTCGCCTCTGAAATTTTGCTCGACTTCAGCAAATAGAGCACAATCTCGCTGAAGTCGGGAGAGCCGATGCTGACCGTCTATACCCGCCACCATCCCGAATGCAAAAACGCCAGCGACAAAACCTGGCGCCGGTGCAACTGCCCCAAGTGGATCTGGGGATCCTTAAACGGGAAATTCCTGCGCCAGAGCGCCAGAACCCACAGTTGGGAAGTGGCAGAGGAACTCCGCCGGCAACTGATCGAAGGGGCGACTCAGCCCAGTCAACCGGCAACAGAGCCGCAGCCCAGTCTGATCGTGCCTTCGCCAGTCCCGCTTCAGGCCCGTGTCCATCCTCCGGACGCAGCCGAAGAGATCGACCCAGTCCAGTCCAGAAAGGCAAGGGTGAAGATCGAAAAGGCCGTTGAGTCTTACCTGGCTGATGCCCGCAGTCGGGAGCTGAAACCCGCCACGCTTTCAAAGCTCGATACCATCTTCCGCAAGCAGTTCCTTGCCTGGACCCGAGTGCAAGGACTGGACTACCTCGATCAGATCGATCTCGACTCGCTGCTCTCCTTCCGAAGTACCTGGAAGGATGGCGGCCTGGCCAAGCAGAAAAAGCAGGATCGTCTGATCGGCTTTTTCTGGGCCGGCGTCCGCCGCGGCTATATCAGCCAGAATCCGACCATGGGGCTAGGAAAAATCAAGGTCGTGCAAGTCCCTACCGACTACTTTCCTCGCGACGAGTTTCAGAGAATACTGGACGCGACCTCAAGGTGTGGCGACAAGCGCGGCGGCGTCGTTCCAATAGAGGACAACCGAACACGGCTTCGCACAATGACCCTGCTGATGCGCTGGAGCGGTCTTCGCATCCGTGACGCCGTCACTCTGGAGCGGGATCGGCTGCACGGCGATAGCTTGATGCTCTATCAGGCCAAGACCGGAACACCGGTCTATGTGCCGCTCCCGCCACAGGTGGTCGAGGCTCTCCAAAATGTTCCTCCCGGTCCGAAGCCGAATCCACGTTACTTTTTCTGGAGTGGCAATGGGCAGCCGAAGAGCGTCGTTGCCGATTGGCAGCGCAGCTATCGCCGCCTCTTCAAACTGGTCAACCTGACTCAGGCTGATGGCTCTCCGAAGCGCTGCCATCCCCACATGTTCCGGGACACCTTCGCCGTTGAGATGCTGCTTGCAGGTGTGCCCATCGACCAGGTCTCTCTGCTCCTTGGACATGCTTCGGTGAAGATCACCGAGAAAAGCTACTCACCTTTTGTAAAGGCAAGGCAGATCCAACTTCAGGACAGCGTTCGTAACGCGTGGGAAGTCGGTACGACCATCGTGCCGGATCCAGAAAACAGTCCGTCGAATGCTGCGAATTCCGGCCATAGAAAAGCGGGCTGGCAGCTCATACGCTCGGCAGACCGACCGAAAGCCATTGAAGAGCGGACTACTGCAAGCGGGGACCGGCGTACCTTGCCATACGACTCTGAACCTGCGCATGAACCAGTTCCCAGTTCCGATCGAGCGTCTGGAAAAAAAGTTCGGGCAACCGGTCGTTAAGAACGAGCGTCCGCAGCCAGAAGCGAAAGAACATTGCCTCCATGACATCCTCGGGTACCTGCGCAGCGTTGCAGAACTCAATTGCGAATTGCAGGTGCTCGAAAGCAGGAGTCATCTCCCACTCTGCATCGCCTTTGGTAGCGGGCGGCTTCCCTAGCCAGGTCTCTGGTACAGCCCTCGCAGCCTCGATTCGTGCAAGGCGCTTTTCGACGGCCGGACTCCAGGAAGGGCTCGGCAGATCATCGTAGATTTCGTTCAGCAGATTCCGGATTTCAGGCACTTCCGCACCTAATTGCTGTCGCAGTCCTTCCCGGTCGTCTGCAAGGACCTGGTTACGCCGGCAAGCCAAAGTCAGCCAGGCGTTGAGGAAGACGCCTTCCATCGCAAATGAGCTGATCCCCTCATCCAATGCATTGAGCACGGCAACAGCGAGTTCCGACGCGGCGAATCGCTTCTTCTTCGATAGCTCCGACCGGCCGGTCTCATGATGCAGCGTATAGCAAAGATTGACTGCCTTGCTGTCCGCGTCCAGTCTCCGCTGGTACTCACGGAGTGCGCGTTTCCATTCCCGGTATTCAGCCGGAGGCAGCCGGTCTCGATTCTCCTCGGTCACGACCAGCCCTGTTTTCGAGAACGCATAGATGAGCGCAGGACTCACGTTCGCTCTGCGGAACAATGCGACCATCTCCTCGCTGAATTGACGCTGAAGCGATTCTGCGACCGGGCTGGGAATATCGGTCAAGGAGACAACTTCGCTGCCTAAGCCATGGACGAGTCGTAATCCATTTCTGGTCTGCTCCCTGCGTCCGCCTGACTGAATGGTCATCTCAAACTCCCGCGAACTCCATTGTACGTTCACCGCTCGAACCTCCCTTTCCTGCTCACAGGTGTTCCCTGCCACAGAGATTTGACCGAGCGTTTGACCTGGATTACATGTATCCGGAGCGATTCCGGATGTTCTGGGTTGAGCCCGCATCTTCGACCAACGTCCGTTACTTCCAACAGCGCAAGTCAGAATCTTGAGAGGTGCCAGATGGAACTCCAACATGAACCGCAAAACTTTTCAAACAGCCTGGGCTTCGCAGAGGCAACCTCTGGCGTGCCCGCTCTGGAAAGGCACTACACCGTGGCAGAACTCTCCAAACTGTGGTTCTTCAGCGAGAACACGATACGGCGCCTTTTCACAATGGAGCCTGGAGTAGTAAAGATCGCGCGCCCGCATACCAGACTCAAGAGAGGATATACCTCCATAAGAATTCCTGAGCAGATTGCCCAACGCGTTCACAGGCGCCTGCAGGGACTGTCCTGAGATCTCTCTTGGAAGCATACCAAGCAGGCAACTCCGCATTTTCTTGCATTCGAGCTATACGCTCGGCTCAAGCAGGGCTGACGAATTTGACTGAGTTTTGCATCGGAGACATGCTCGATTCCATTTGAGGGGGGCAGGAAAGATAACGAGAAGTGCGAACTGCTTAGGATGCAGCCGTACAGACCCCCAACACATGGTCTATGACCTACGGAGGATATCGTTGTTTAATTCAATCACGGATTTGTCGAGCAAGTTGGCCACGACCGGCTATTTCATCGACCCGGTGATGACCAGGATTGTCTTCCTGGCGGCTAAGTTGCAGAAGCCGCTGCTGCTTGAAGGACCTGCGGGGAGCGGCAAGACGCAACTCGCAGTCTCGGTTGCTCAGGCGGCTGGGACGCATATCGAGCGGCTGCAATGCTACCGCGGGGTCACTGAAGACAAGGCCATAGGGCGCTTCGACGAGAGCCTTCAGCGGCTTTACATGGAGTTCTCGAAGGGAAACGGAGAGAGCGGGAGCTGGCGCGAGTTGCAGGCGAACCTCAAGGGGCGCGATTTCTTTCGGCCTGGTCCGCTGATGCGGGCACTCGAATGCGAGAAGCCATGTGTGTTGCTAATCGACGAACTCGACAAGGTAGATGAAGGTTTCGAGGCTCTGCTGCTGGAGATCCTATCGGCGTGGCAACTCTCGATTCCTGAGTTTGGAACGGTTGAGGCCAAAAGCATTCCGTTTGTGGTGCTCACCAGCAACGAGGAGCGGCGGCTGGGCGATCCAATCCGGCGGCGCAGTTTGTACGTGCGGGTCGAACATCCGACGCCAGAGCGAGAGGCGGAGATCATTGCCAGCCGCACACCAGGGGCCGGTGTGGAGTTCCACCGCGAGATTGCTGGGATTGCGCGATCCTTCCGCAATTATTCGCTAGAAAAGCCGCCTTCGGTTTCGGAGATGATCGACTTCGCCAATGCGCTGCGGTTGATGGGCAGCGATCATGTGACGGAAGAGCAGCGGGATGTACTACTTCCCTTCCTGGCTAAGACGGAGAAGGACCGTCGCCATCTGCTGCTGCGCGAAGGATTTCAAAGTTTGCTGGTCGATGGGGCGCGGTATGCGCAGGATCTCGATCCTTCAGGAGGCGCGGCGTTATGAAATGGTTTCTTGCGCTCTTTCTGTTTGCTCCATTTTCTGGCTGGGGGCAGGTGAACACTGCTCTTGCAGAGAACTGCGTGCGGCACTATGCAAGCCATTACGGCGTACCTGCCGAGTTGGTTGCTGCATTCATTGATGTCGAGTCGCGCTGGAATCCACGCGCCGTCTCCAGCAAGGGCGCTCTCGGCCTGATGCAACTGATGCCGGAGACTGCACGTCGCTTTGGCGCGTATCAACCTTTCAATCCGGAGCAGAACATTGGGGCGGGAACGCGCTATGTGACCACGCTGATGTGGGAGTTTCACGGCGATCTGAGGCTTGTGGCCGCGGCCTATTATGCCGGTGATCGATGGGTCGGCAAGCGGAAACTCGACTACAACAACCCGGATGTCATCGCTTATGTCGAATCGGTTCGGCGTCACTATGTGGCACGCAAGCTCGCCGCAAATTCATTGCACAGGAGGTACTCGAAATGAGACTTCGCTGGTTTCTCCCTATCGCAGTGTTGCTTCCACTGCGTTTGTGCGCCGCTGACAATGCCGTCAAGCCGCGCGTTGCGACGATCACCATCAACCCGTCGGAGGTGACGACGCTACACCTGCGGCCAGAGTTCGAGTCGACGATCCATATGCCGGAGGAGATCACGTCGGTGATCCTCGGCAGTCCCGGGGATTTCAAGGCGGAACACAACGAAGGCGAGCCGGAGTATGTGTACGTGAAGCCCATCACGAAAGATGCTGCTGAATCGAACCTATTGATCGCGACCAAATCGGGCCTGCATGTGACGCTGGAGTTGATCAGCGATGGGGTTGGCGCGAGCGGGACTGTTCTGCCGGTTGACTTCTTGGTTGAGTACCGCACATCCAGAAGTTTCCTGATCGCGGGCAGTGCAGACGCGGAGCACGCGCGAGTCGAACCAATAGGAATCGCGTCATCCTCTACTCAGCCACGAATTCCCACCGCCGCGAAACCGCTCTCTGCTATCGACGAAGAGTATGAGTTGCAGATGCGCGTCAATGCGCCGGGTTGGACAAAATGGGAGGGCAAGCAGATTAAAACTTCGCTCGGCGACATACGGCAATGGAGCAATCAGACGGTCATTTCGTTCTCGATTCTCAATGCCTCCGATCAGCCTGTGGAGGTTGTGCCACCGCAGATTCAGATCAGCGGTCGCGCGGTGAAGAAGAAAAAGAAGGAAGGCAAGAGTCTCACTGCCGATCAGTTATTGATTCGCGAGTACAGGCTGAGCACGACAAGGATCGAGGCCGGCGCGCGTGCGGATGGAGTCGTCGTCTTCGATCGCCCAAACTTCAAGCAATCGACGGAGAAGCTTTTCCTTCAGATTGCACAGGCCGACCAGGTGGACCGGCCGATACTGATTCGTCTGCCCTTTACGCCGCCCATCGCCGGCGGAGCACGGTAGGACCCGACCCAGGAAAAAGGAGATGCTATGAACAGCGACGAGAACAATGGATCGAGGATTGCCCAGGTAAACAGCGAGGATTCAGCGGAAGAACCGCGGCCGCGACCTCCGCTTCCGACGGAGCCTGCACTGGATGAAGACCGCACGGATGCACAACAACCCAGGGGCCATGTGACAAGAGAAGGCAGCGACGGCAAGTCCGGCATCGAGAAGAGCAAGCTGATCATGCTTGGCGGCGGCTTGCTGGCTGCCGTCCTCTTCCTTGCTCTCACGAGTCTCGTCAACCACTCTTCCACTACAAAGAAGGCCGCCGAGAAGCAGCCAAGTCATCCGGTGCAGCAGCAAACGCCAAGCCCATCCAAGGGAAGCGTCACGCCGCTGATGGAGACTGTCCAGACTAACGTGCAGGAAAATACTTCCGGGCAGGTGCATCCGGGCGACATCAAGCGCACCAGCACTCCAGCACAGGGCGCAGGCGATAAATTGGGCGCTGCGTCGCCTGCAAAGCCACATGCAGGGAGCGCGGCGGGAGCAAACACATTGGGCGCCATCCCATCGTTCTCCGACACCCAACAGAAGTGGGAGGAGCCGCAACCGTATGGCGAAACCGGCCACTCATCGTCTGCACAAATGCAGCAGACGCAGAATGCTCTGAAAGAAGCATCGCTGGTCTTTGTGCGCGCCCCGTCGCAGTCGCAGGCTGCGGGCACTGTAACTCACGCGTTGGTGGATACGGGGCCGGTGCTGGAGATGACGCCTGGTTCGCGGATTGAGGCGAAGCTGGAGACACAGATTTCGAGCGCAGTGCTGGCTCCGGTTGTGGCTGTGGTCGAGTACACCTATGCGATCGGCGACCGCGTCGTTGTGCCGGCTGGCGCGCGCGTCTACGGGCAATTGCAGCAGGCGGACCGGTCAGGATTTGTCGGCGTGAAGTTCGATGAGATCGAGTTGCTGGATGGGCAACGAGAGAAGATCGAAGCCATCGGCGCCGGGCTTGATCTCGGGCCGATCAAAGGAAC
>Ga0255355_1000088_pt1 | contig 60505 bp, 36 predicted proteins | sample HBST75metaG_FD_189943 | JGI IMG/M metagenome (GOLD analysis project Ga0255355, IMG submission 189943) | Peat soil microbial communities from Stordalen Mire, Sweden - H.B.S.T75 | ecosystem: Environmental > Terrestrial > Soil > Wetlands > Peat | place: Sweden: Norrbotten County, Stordalen Mire...
CTTCTCGGCTACCGAACGGTGCACCCGAATCCGCCGCTCCAACCCCTGTGTCAGCAACTGTTCCATGACGCCATCGTCAAACCTGCGCAGCATGCCTGTCCAGAGGGGAAGACAAGACGCTTACCCTGGATCCGCCGGCCGGAATAGTAATCCGGATTCCGCGCTCGCCACGCCGCCTGCTTCTTACGGCGACGCAAGCACTGGCACGCGGGCCTACTGCAAGCTCGTTGTCGGGAGCCAATTCGATTATCGGAACGGAACCAGCGATGGCAGATGCAACAAGGACGTTTCCGGACAACTGGCATGATGATCCATCATCCACAAGCCTGCGCCGATCCTCAGTGACAAGCCTGGTTATACGACAGGTGGGTCACTTTTGGAAAGCAGACCCGGATCAGTCTTCAAAAGTACCGAAGACGAGTTCACCTTCCGCTTCAATCGACGCAGATCGCGCAGTCGAGGCAAACTGTTCTACCGCCTTGTCCAGCAAGCCGTGGCATTGGAACCAACGACGTACATGGAAATTGCCGCCTCCGCGCATCTTCCCGCATCCACCGACCACAACCCCTTGGGGTAACCTGAGTCAGATGGATAACCAGCTTGCGCAAAAAGGCATCGCCCGCCTATTATGGCGCCGGTTCAATTTGTACAAGGCATAATGTCGAGTGTGCGGAACGATAGCGCCTACGGGTAACGCTCGTGAGGTGCCATGGCATGCTGTTCACAGGGGCCGTTTTCGCGTTTCTTTCTTGTGTTTACCACGCTCAACCGGCGATAGCTCTCGTGTATCCTTATCGCGTCTTCCTGCGGGGCGTTTGCGAAGGCTTGAGGCGCGAATCACGATGGAAGGCTGAATCAGTTTCGTTTTCAGGCCGGTTTGAGGTTGGCTTTGCGCTAATTTTAAGGCCATAACTGCCGCAGTTTTGCCGATTTTTGCGCTGCCCTGGTCGACAGAGGAGAGGGGCACACGCAAGAAGTCAGAATATGCTAGATTCCCGCAGCCCACGACGGCTACGTCATTCGGGATTCGCAGCCCGGCGTCCAGAATAGCTCGCATTGCGCCAAGCGCCACCGGATCGTTAAAGCAGAATATGCCGTCAGGTTTGTCTTTGGCGGAGAGAAGGAGCTGGGCAGCTTCATATCCTCCCTTTTCTCCCCGGTGATCGCCTGAGGTCCCGATCGGAACAATATGATCCGGCAGAGGCACCATCTTATGAGCTGCAAGGGCTTCTTTGTAGCCCTCCAACCTTCCGATAGCCGTACTGACTTCGGGCCCCCTGATGTGTGCAATACGTTTGCAACCCTGTTCGATCAGGTGCGATGTAGCCAGAAGGCCAACAACGCGATCATCAACGCCAACGAAGTTGGCTGGCATTCTTTGGAAGCGGCGGTCCAGAAGAATGTAAGGAACTCCCTGTTCTTCGATTTGTCTAAAACTCTCCGTTGTAGACTGTGTGGATGCAACAATCATCACGTCGACTCGGCGGGCGAGCAATTGCTGGATCTCCTTCTGCTCAATCTCTGGTTCTTCATCGGAACTGGCGATGAGCATTCCATACCCTTGTCCTCGAATTTCAGTAGACATGGCATTCGCAACATTGGCAAAGAAAGGGTGTAGGAGATCCGGAACGATCAATCCCATAGTCCATGTGCGGCCGGTGATTAGGGCACGGGCCGCATAGTTGGGCTGGTAGTTGAGTTCCTTCATCCGCTTCAGAACTCGTTTCTTGGTGTGCTCGCTGATGTCAGGATGATTTCGGAGCACCTTCGACACGGTGACAACCGACAGTCCCAAATCGTGCGCAATGTCTTTAAGAGTTGTTGCCATAGTTGTCCATGTCCTTAATGCTTATACACAAGAAGAGTATAGACGATAGCAGGCTGATTCGTGTGCGGCAAACAGTAGAGGTTTTGGGCCCCTTCCGCTCATCGCGAGCCCCATTAGCCAAGCGACGACTTCAGTCTGACTTGACATTCCCAGTGTAGGAATCGTAATCTCTCCCTGAACTAGTAATCGTTAACTGAAGCGGATAAAAAGGACGTAATTCCATGCATGTACGCACACAGTGGGGCGCTGCAGCCGACGCAATCGACCCTGCACTTGTACCTCAGCGTCGGCTCTACACGGGTGCTATGATGCCTGCGGTTGGCTTGGGCACGTTCGGGTCAGACCATGTCTCCCATCCTGTTGTTGCGGAAACAGTCAAACAAGCGGCTTTGGTTGGCTATCGCCATTTTGATTGCGCGTCGGTCTATGGAAATGAAGCGCATATCGGCAATTCGTTCCATGAACTTTTTGCTTCCGGGTTGGATCGTGAAGAGATTTGGGTGACATCCAAGCTCTGGAATGACAAGCACGGTGAGCAGGATGTGATTCAGTCATGCCAAAAGTCGCTTTCCGATCTTGGTCTCGAATACCTGGATCTGTACCTCGTGCACTGGCCATTTCCGAATCATCACCCCAAGGGGTGTGATGCGAGTGTGCGCAGCCCCAATGCGCAGCCCTACATACATGAGAACTACATGCGCACTTGGCGGAAGATGGAGGAACTTGTCGATCGCGGCCTGGTTCGGCATATTGGAACGTCGAATATGACGATCCCAAAGCTGCGTCTTCTGTTGCGAGATGCACGAATCAAGCCAGCCGTAAATGAGATGGAGATGCATCCGCACTTCCAACAGACGGAGTTTTTTAAATTTCTTCGTGAAAATGACATCCAGCCTGTCGCTTTTTCTCCGATAGGTTCCCCGGCGCGGCCCGAACGCGACAGAACCGCTGATGATACGTCGCCAACGGAGGATCCTGTCATTGTTGAGATTGCCCGCAAACACAGTGTTCACCCGGCCGTGATCTGCATTAAGTGGGCTGTTCAACGCGGACAGACGCCGATCCCATTTTCGGTCCATAGAAGGAATTTTTTGAGCAACCTGCATGGGGCCGCAGCAGATCCCTTGACATCGCAAGAGATGACGGCGATCGCAGGGATCGACCGCAATTGCCGATTGATCAAAGGCCAGGTGTTTCTTTGGAAAGAAGGCCAATCCTGGGAAGATCTCTGGGATATGGATGGAGAAATTACTCCCGCATGAGCTGTCGCGAGCGGCAGACACATGCGTGGAGGTGTTCGTGGCAAGTCGACTGCATTAGGAGAGAATACTTATGAAAACAATGAAGGCAGCATATTTGCCCGGAAACAGCACTGTGGAATTGCGAGAGGTTCCCATCCCTTCACCGGGACATGGCGAGGTCCTTCTTCGCGTCGAAGCGTCTACCATTTGCGGCTCGGACATTCGATGCATCTACCACGAGCATCTCGGCAAGGGGCCGGAAGGCTACCAAGGTGTTATTGCCGGTCACGAGCCGGCAGGGCAAATTGTCGATGCTGGCCCAGGATGCCGAAGGTTCAAAGTAGGCGATCGGGTTATTGTGTATCACATCTCGGGCTGCGGGATATGCAACGACTGCCGCAGGGGCTACATGATCTCATGCACCAGCCAGAAGTATCGGCGGGCGTATGGGTGGCAGAGGGATGGCGGCATGGCTGAGTTCATGATCGCCGAGGAAAAGGATCTGATTTATCTGCCCGGTCAACTCACTTTTGCTGATGGCGCTCAGGTCGCCTGCGGGTTTGGAACGGTATACGAAGGACTTCAGAAGATTGGAATCTGCGGAAACGACGCGGTTCTCATCACGGGACTTGGTCCGGTCGGTTTGGCGGCAGGCGCACTCTCGCGCAAACTTGGCGCGCAGAAGATCATCGGGATCGATGCTATACCGGAGCGGCTTGAGCTAGCGAAAAAGATGGGGCTGTGCGATCTGGTGCTGCACGCAGGTCCGGAAAATGTCTCAGAGGTGCTGGACGCGACGGACGGTCGCGGCGTCGAGAGAGCGATCGAGTGCTCTGCGAATGCGCAGGCGCGGGCCGTTGCCATACGTGCTACGCGCAAATGGGGAAAAATTGCAATGGTAGGCGAGGGTGGAACTGTCAGCTTCAATCCGTCTCCGGATATAATTCACGAGCAAAAGACCATCTACGGTTCCTGGGTAACTTCAACGTGGCTGATGGAGGAACTTGTCGAACACCTCGTGCGTTGGAAACTGCACCCGGAGGACATCATCACGCATCGTTTCAAGCTGGACCAAGCTGAAGATGCCTATTCATTGATGGCCTCCGGCCATTGCGGAAAAGTCGCAGTCTGTCCAGGGGAGAAATAGCATGGCAATTGCGTCGCTGCCTGCAGAATCCGCTGCGGATGGTTCTGGCCCCTTGATTCCGCAGGGCAGAAAAACTGTATTTGTGCTGGTCACCGGCCTATTTTTTCTGTGGGGTATACCGAACAACCTGAATGACGTTCTAATCCGGCAGTTCATGAAGTCGTTCGAGATCTCCCGTTTGCAGGCGGGATTGGTTCAGTCTGCTTTCTACTTCGGCTATTTCTTGATGGCGGTGCCGGCAGCCATCTTTATGCGTAGATATGGGTACAAGAAAGGATTGCTGGTCGGTCTTGTTTCGTATGCAATAGGGACGTTTATCTTCCTTCCAGCAGCTCTTAACAAGAGCTATGTGCTGTTCCTTCTAGCGCTATTCGTGATCGCAAGTGGGCTTGGATTTCTTGAAACAGGCGCAAATCCACTTATCGCCCACCTTGGCTCCCCGAACTCTTCGGTTCGCCGATTAAATCTCGCCCAAGCCTTCAATCCGCTCGGATCAATAGTCGGAGTTCTGATCGGAACCGTTTTCATTTTGTCAGGGATCGAGTTGAGTCAGCCCCAGGTTCTCCAATTGAAGGCTGGAGGTGCATATGAATCCTATTTGCAGACTGAAACATTAAGGGTTGTTACGCCATATCTGGTGCTTGGGCTGCTGGTCATCATCTGGGGAACCCTGCTGCTTTGTACTCCGTTTCCTGAGGTCGATAGTGCCTCCGAAAATGACGCTGGATCATCCGGGGGGCGGTATTTCGATCTGCTTGCCTATCCGCATTTTCTCTTGGCTGTTCTAACACAGTTTTGTTACGTAGGAGCCCAAGTTGGCACTTGGAGCTATTTCATCCAATATGCGCAGGATTACACAAGTCTCCCGGAGAAAACGGCCGGTTTCCTGTTGACGGGCACTCTTGTAGGATTTGCCGTTGGGCGGTTTGTCTCAAGTCAACTGATGCGCATTTTCCAACCTGCGAGATTGATGGGCGCCTTCGCGTTGACGAATGTTGTTCTGGTAGGAATTGCGGTAGCTTGGCCGGGTTGGATTGGCATGTGCTCGATTTTCCTCACCAGTTTCTTTATGTCTTTGATGTTCCCGACGATATTTGCTCTGGGGTTACAGGGACTTGGAGCGAATTCCAAACCGGCTTCTTCCGTAATCGTAATGGCGATTATCGGTGGTGCGGTGTTCACGCCGTTGATGGGAGTGGCATACCAATTGTCACACAGCATGGCTGCCGCAATGATCGTGCCACTGATCTGTTATCTGTTCGTAGCCCTTTATGCAGTCTGGGGCTGCACGCTTCCACCATTCGTCAAGACGACTGGAAGTGCTCACAATTGAAAGGGATCGAATGGCTGGTATAGGCAAACTATGCGATTGGAAAATGATTCTAAGAGAGAAAGTGGCAGCCTTTGGCCATCGAAACTGGATTGTAATTGCCGACGCCGCCTACCCGATGCAGTCCCAAAACGGGGTGAAAACCGTAGTCTCCAACGCAGACCACATCGACGTGGTGAAGACGGCTATGACAGCTATCCAGGCGGCGAAACACATTCGGCCAAACATCTATGTGGATACTGAACTCGACTTCGTTGCGGAATCCGATGCGCCTGGAATATCGAAACTTCGCAAAGAACTGCAGGTGTGTTTCGATGAAGCCGCAGTACACCGAATGCAACACGAAGATATCATTGCAAAACTCGATCAAACGGGAAGCCTATTTGAGATTCTCGTCGTGAAATCATCTCTGACCATCCCGTATACCTCGGTGTTTTTTGAGTTGGACTGCGGATACTGGGATGAAGCTGCAGAGCAGCGTTTGAGGAAAATGATGCAAACCCGCGGATAAAGCCTTTTCGCATGACATTCGGAGTGCCAATGTGGTGGCTTTTTCTTAATGAAAAAGCCACTTGGCTGCATCGTTTCTGCAAACAGCAGAATCGAAAATGCCGTAATTCGGCGGGCTCAGCTGTGCGTCGGGGCCTTCATGCTGAAGATGGGGTATCTTAGCCGTGGCTATTGAGATTCATGCGGTGATCGGCATTTCTTCTAGGTATGCGCAGGTATGCGCCGAGTCTGCTTTATCCGGCTCGACCAGGTTTCCATAATATCCCTGGATTTTCTGCTTGACAATTCTATTTCAACGGTGCTCAACTATCTTGGAGGTTGAAGTTACCGATAACTGTAGCGAATACGCAACCCGTTTACTAAAAGCGGTCGTGGACCTCACCGAAGCACAAGCGCTTGGCACTGCCAGTCACAGATGCTTTTCACTGGCCATCGAGAATCAAAATTGGGAAACCAAATCACTTGTATGGAGGCAGTAGAAATGCAGTACAACTTAATGAAGTACGCAAAACACAAGACATGGAAGGTGCTTGTAACCTTCACGTTGTCTCTGTTGTGCGCGTTCACTGCAGTTGTTTCCTGGTCACAGGCGACACAACAATTCACCGGACATGTTGTTGATCCCGCTGGGGCAGTTATTCCAGCGGCTCAAGTAATTGTCCACAATCAGGCGACTGGTGTTGACACTAAGACCGTCACTACAAGCAGTGGCGCATATACGGTCACCTATCTGATCCCTGGAACCTATGACATTACGGTCTCCAAGCAAGATTTCAATACCGAAAAGAAGACTGACATTCTGTTGAACGTCGACCAGACCTCAACAATCGATTTCAAGCTCCAGGTTGGAACCGCGACCGAACAAATCACCGTGAACGCGAGCGCCTCGCAGATCGAACTCTCCAAGGCTGATAACGGCGAGATCATCGACAACGAGCGCATTCAGGAAGCGCCTCTGGATGGGCGCAACCCCTATGGCCTCATGGACCTCAGCCCAGGCACGCACGACTTCTCGAGTTCGCAGTACCCACGACCGTTCGACAACGTGACCGGTAACCAGCTTGTGAATGGTTCGTTCCAACCGAGTCAGACCAATGTCGACGGTGCTAGCAACGATGCAGCCGATCTAGGCAGAACGGCCTTTACGCCTTCCGTGGATGTCGTTCAGGAATACAAAATTGTGCTGAACGCATACGATGCCTCTTACGGACACTCTGGAGGGTCGGCGGTCGACTTGTCATTGAAATCCGGCAGCAACCAGTTCCATGGCACTGCGGACTATTACGCCCGCCGGCAATGGCTTGACACGTACGATTACCAAACCAAATACAACAAACAACCAAAAGTTGCGCACCGGCGCAGTCAAGAGAGCTTCGTGTTGGACGGACCGGTTGTGATTCCACATCTGTTCAATGGAAAGAATAGGTTATTCTTCGTTGCCAGCTATGAAAGAATGAGGGATGTCCTGCCCAACCCGTCCTCCAACACATACTCTGTGCCGAACCCGGACTGGGTCAAGAATTACGACTTCAGCACGGCTACATATTGGAACTCCACGACAAACAGCCTGCAACCGCTGACGATTTATGATCCTCTTACGCCGCTGACTACCGTCGTCGATCCAGTTGATGGATTGACGAAGCAAGCACACGCGGCATTCTCGGGCAACAAGATTCCAAAGGATCGTATTGATCCAATTGCAGCAAATGTTTTGTCGTATTTGAGCTACGTTACACCGAACGCCAATCCAGGCGCGGGGTATGCTCCTTGGACCAACAACTACGTAGTCAGGCAAGTGGAAAACGATCTCTGGACGAATACAATGGTCAAGGTCGACTACAACCAGAGCGATGCGAACACGTTTTCGCTTCGCTGGGCTAAACAAGGCCGCGCGGCCGTTGACCTCTGGAATACGTGCGTTCCCGTAGCGGATCCGGCCAATTCGGACGGCACAGGCACTCAGCCACAAACTCAAACCGGTGCGGCTCAATGGACGCACGTTTTTAATCCGAACCTCCTGTTGAATGTAAGTACATCCGTGATGGTCTACAACAACGAGTCGAATGAAGGTAAAATCTTCTCGGATAACGAGGTAGCCAAGTTGGGATATGCCTCCGCCTTCTACAACCAAATCCAGAGTACGAACCGCTTTCTGAACATCTCCTCCGGCGGCCTTCCCAACGCGAATAACTTTGTTGACTTCGGTCCGGGTTGGCTCGGCTTTTCCGGCGACCGGCACGCTCTCGATTTCCTCCCCACACTGACCTATATCAAAGGCGCTCACACCGTCCGCGCGGGAGTCAACGTTGACTTTTACCAGTGGATGGTTCCAGTCGGAGGCAATGCCGACAACTTTAACTTCACCTCGAATTTCACCAACGAATACGGCGGTGGTACAGCGAACAATTCGGATGCGCCTGGCTACTCCAGTGGTGTGTCCCTCGCCTCGTTGCTTCTCGGGTACCCGAACAACGGTAGCGTAAACTGGACCGATTATCCATTCTGGTCCCAGCACTACTTCGCACCGTGGGTCCAGGACGATTGGAAAATCACAAAGAAACTGACTCTGAATCTCGGCTTGCGCTGGGACTTAGCCACGCCAGAGGTTGAGCGCCATAACAAGATGAACGGGGCGTTTGATCAAACTGCTTCATATCAGATTCCCTCGATGGGGGGAGGAAACTATCAGGGTGGCCTAACATTTGCCGGTGTCAACGGCCAGCCGAGGGGCGCATACCGCATGAACAAGCTGCAAATTCAGCCGCGCCTCGGCTTTGCATACGCGCTCTCTGACAAAATGTCGCTCCGCGGCGGAATCGGCGAAAACTTTCTGAATGTTCAGGAGACGAACGGTTCGGATGGTTTTAGCAGCTCGACAAGCTATACGAACTCGCTTAACAACGGACTTACGCCCTACACGTCCACTACCGGGCAAGGCCTCAGTAACCCCATCCCGGTGATACCTAAGCCAGACGGGGCTAAACTTGGCCACTTGCAGGATCTCGGCAAGTCATTTTCATTCCTCAATCCGAATTACCACTTCCCATCCTTCTGGTCTTGGAGCCTGTCCTACGAGGTGGCCCTTACCAAGCATGATGTGGTCAGTGTCAGCTATGTTGGCAACCGGGTTCCCAACAACCCAGAAAACAACAACATCAACCAAATCGCACCCTGGTGGAACGCGCAGTGCGACATTGAGCGCGGCGGCAACCCGAACATCTGCAACAACAGCGCCATCGGCAAGGTTAAGAACCCATTCCAGGGTAAATCTGATTTCGCTGGCGGTGACTATTACTCCCCCGATACTATTTCCGGGTCGTACGTAACCCGTCCGTATACCCAGTTCGAAGACATTACTGAGAACGGAGCCACCAACGACGGCAAAAATTGGTATAACTCGTTCCAGGCAGTTGGATCGCATCAGCTTTCTGGAAGTTTGTCGCTTCATGCAACGTACACACATGCCAAGTCGGAAGCTTCCGGGTATTGGGTTCCGGGGCAGAATACTTGGGGCCCCCCGGGAACCAACCCTTCAACAGGGTGGGTCGATCAACTCAACCACGTTTTCGCGCGCGAGGTTAGCACGTTCGCCGATGTCAAGCACGCGATAACCCTCTCTGGAGTCGGCATCTTGCCGTTCGGCAGGGGACGGCTGCTGTTATCCAATGCAAACCGGCTGGTGGATGAGATCGTCAACGGTTGGGAGGTCACCCCGATTTACACGTATTACAGCGGGTTCGCGTGGCGTCCACAGGACTCCGGTGGATCGGGATCAACATTTTATGACCATGCGGGTAACTGGGAGATGGCTTCTGGCGGGCCTATCAATAAGCCAATGGGAGTTAGCCACAAAACCTTGCGGCCAGATGGTAATCACAGTTACAGCAGAATTCAAGGCGTGACGCCTTGTGTTGGTTACAAAACTGTGGTTACGAATAAAGATGGCTCTGTCACAATGACGCCCTACGCGAGCCCCGCTGCGGTTGCAGCCGGGTGCGCTGCCGACATTACCGACGTCAGCAAGATACAATTCTTCAGGACGGCGGATAACTTTGCGGTAGGACGGCAAAATATCGATTTTGGTGTCCGTCAGCCAGGCGCATACAAACTCGACATTGCCGCTTCCAAGAACTTCAACATACCTGAGGCCTCCAAGATTTATCTCGGGGATCATACGAAGCTGCAAGTTCGCGTCGATTTCCTCAATGCATTCAATCACGCGGATTGGGACGAAAGCTACAACACGGACCCAACCAGCTTAGACTGGGGAACCATTAAGAAGGGACCCAGTGGGCCCACCAACGAACCGCGGTACCTTCAACTGTCAGGTAAGTTAACCTGGTAGCGAGATGAGAAAGGCCGAGCCCTTTTGAAAATGGGCTCGGCCTTAACTCTTTCTTTATCCTTGATCAGAAGGTTCTTTACGTGCTGTTTCCGGGCAAGGAACCGCACACGTATGTGCGGTAAGACGCTCGGTAGTTATCAACTACGCTCCGATTTTTCCTGTATGCTTGTGAGAGGGAAATGCAATCCAATGTTCAACTCGGTTCTGCGGCAGTTCTTGATCTTGACTCTTGGTTCCATGACAATGTTATCTCTGGCACCCGTCCAAGCTCAATCGCAGCAGGTTTCATCCGGACATATCGTAGTGGATCTCCAAAACACGACTGGTCCAGTGGACCGCTTTTGTGATTTGTCCGTGGGGTCTGATTATCCCGGCACGCTCATTCGCGACGACAGCCAGGCGCAGTTGAAGCTTGTGACAGACGAGCTTGGGTTTCGCTACCTCAGATTCCATGCAATTTTTCATGACGTGTTAGGCACCGTGAAGATTGAAGATGGCAAAACGACTTATAACTGGTCGGAGATCGACCAACTCTACGATGATTTGCTGGCACGGCATATCCGGCCGTTTGTCGAACTTGGTTTTACGCCGCAGGCGCTTGCCACCTCGGAAAACAGCGTTTTCTACTGGCACGGCAACACATCGCATCCTAAACCGAAAGCTTGGCACAATCTGATCGATGCGTTCATTCGGCACATTGAGGAACGCTATGGAAGAGAGGAAGTGCGCACGTGGTTTTTCGAAGTGTGGAACGAGCCCAATCTTTCTGGCTTCTGGGAAGGTGCCGACCAGAAGGCATATTTCGATCTCTACGATCTGACTTCGAAGACGATCAAGTCGGTTGATCCCGCGTTGCGTGTTGGAGGGCCGAGCACTGCCGGAGCTGCATGGGTTACAGAGTTTCTGGCGCACGTAAAGCAGAGCGGTGTAGGCGTTGACTTCGTCACGACGCACACCTACGGCGTTCAAGGCGGATTTCTCGATGAAGAAGGGAAGTCCGATACCAAGCTCGATCCGTCAGCGGACGCAATCGTCGGAGACGTGCGCCGTGTTCACGACCAAATTTCGGCCTCGCCGTTTCCGGGCCTTCCGCTATATTTCTCCGAATGGAGCACAAGTTACACCCCGCGTGACTCTGTACATGATTCGTATATCAGCGCGCCCTACATCCTGGCCAAGCTCAAAGCCAGTCAGGGACTGGCGCAGGGTATGAGTTACTGGACCTATACTGACCTCTTTGAAGAACCAGGTCCGCCAACAGCTCCGTTTCAAGGTGGATTCGGCCTCTTGAACCCGCAGGGGATTCGCAAGCCGGCATACTTTGCGTACAAGTACCTTCATGCACTTCAGGGCGAAAGGCTCAAGACGAGCGCTCCGCAGGCGATGCTGGCCACCCAAGATGGAAATGTTGCGGCTGTGATTTGGGACTTCGAACAGCCGGACCAGAAGGTCAGCAATCGATCCTTTTATACAAAGCTGACTCCCAACCATACAGCCGCGCCTGTTGATTTGCAGGTGAAGCATCTCGTGGCGAATGCCGCTTATCGCGTGGAAGTGCATCGCACCGGCTATCACGCCAACGATGCCTATTCTGCCTACATCGAGATGGGCTCTCCGAAGGAGCTAACCACAGCTCAGATTGCGCACCTAAACGAGTTGACCCGGGATCTTCCGGAGACCAGCAAGGCCGTGCGAAGCGGTTCAGATGGCACTGTAGAATTATCTATCCCGATGAACAGCAACGACATTGTTCTCGTCGAGTTGAAACGCGGTAAGGGGGAAAAGTGAAAGATCAAGAAGTTGACATGTCGCTTACAAAGATGCCCATGAACAAAAAGATCCGTCCAGCCCGCCGCCAAAAGACAGGAGGTGTGTCACTCAGAAAGTTTGCTGTAGCTCTTGTCCTTATGAGCACGTTATGCGCTGCTTCGGTGGCTCAGAATGCTCCTGTGCACCCAAACTGGCCTGGTCCCGGACAGCTATTCGTTGGGACTTGCTATCAGCCAATCGACCGCACTCCCGAGCAGGTTGATCGTGATATTGCCATCATGAAGGGGGCCGGGTTCAACGTTGTGCGCATGGGAGATCTTTCTTGGGACTCATTCGAGCCGTCGCAAGGAAAGTTTGACTTTGTGTGGTTCGACAAGATCATGGACAAGATGCAAGCCAGTGGCATCCGAGTGATTCTGGACATTCCTGGTTCGCCTGCGCCGATATGGCTGCATCGCGCGTACCCTGGTGTCGATATCGTCAGCCAGAATGGCACTCGTCTACCACCAGCTGAGCGCTATATGGACAACATTAGCGATCCAGGTTACGTGCGTGAATTGGGCATTATGGCGGACACGCTGACAAAACGCTATGCGCATCATCCTGCCGTGATTGCTATTGGCTACAACAATGAAATCGGCAACGGCTTTATGTCGTATTCAGAAACTGATCGGCAGCGGTTCATCACATGGCTCCAGAAAAAGTATGGAACCGTCGAAGAACTCAATAAGGCATGGGCTACACAGCGATGGTCACGGCGTCTGAACAGCTTCGAAGATGTGGATCTACCCCTAGCGGACGGACCCGGGCCTTCCGAGCGCTACTTAGATCTTCATCGCTATTGGTCGGACGTTACGGTTGCGCGACTCAAGGAACTCGATGCGATTCGGCGCCGCAACATGCCGGATCTTCCATCAATCTCCAATTTGTGGGATTATGCACCGAGGCGAGGCTTCGATTATCTGGCAACGTACAAGTCATATGTATCCTACGGTGCTGAGGGCTTCTACCCAGGTGACCCAGTCGGTGGCGCGTTTGCCGCACTGATGGCGAAAGGCGATCTGAGCACCCCCATCTGGTTCAACGAGTTCACAGCGGGCGGCGGAGGCTGGTATGGCGAACCGGGCCGTAGCCGGATGTATGCGCACCTTGGACTTATGATGGGAGCGCAAGGGCTGCTTGCATGGACATTCAACAGCCACCCTGGCGGTGAGGAGCAGGCACTCTTTGGGTTGGTCGACCACGATGGCACTCCCTCCTGGAAGGTGGATGAGTTCGCACGTATCTCTTCAGAATTCAAGCAGCTTTCGAAATTCGGGTTCCCGCGCTACACCCATCCCGAAGTTGCTATCGCCTTTTCCTTCGACTTCCTTGTCGATTCAAACCCCAACGGTCCCTCCAATACGACGCGCCAATACTTCAAGCCTTCTTATACGGAGCAGGTGCAAGGAGCCTTCGAGCCGTTCTTCCGCGCGAATATCGATACGGCTATCATCAACATTGGGCACGACAGTCTCTCGTACTACAAGCTGGTTGTTGTTCCGGCCGATTATGTGATGGATGCGGGTTCCGCGAAAGCCCTTCGGGATTACGTGAGCGGCGGAGGCACGGTCCTGATGACGGCATTTTCGGCGAAAGTTGACGAGCATGGACAGTGGTTTGATACGCTTCTGCCCGGCCGCTTGAGTGATGTCTTTGGATTGAAGACAAATGCGTTTTACGATACTCCTGCCAAATTGAAATTCAAGTTGGATGGGGACTCAATCGATACCGCCGTCCATCACTATGAAGTACTGGAGCCATCTACGGCCGCGGTCGTTGCTCGCTTCACGAATACCGCGGACCATACTCCTGCTGTCACGATCAACAAGTTCGGCAAAGGTAATGCGATCTATCTGGCGATGGAATCGAATTCTACCGCAATCGGACCACTGATGAACTATCTCTACAAAGTCGTGGGCATTCAGCCGGGCCCGAAGACTCCCGAGGGAGTTTACGCAAGAGTTGTTGATGGCCGCACTCTCTATGTGAATACGACAGAGGAAGAAAAGGACGTCGTAGTCGGCGTGAAAGCGCACGGCGTTCTTTCACATCAGTCCTACAATGGCAAAATGGAACTCGGCCCATATCAGGTCGATCTTGTGGAATAGAACTGCTGCGTGCAGTCCAAATGGTTAATCCCTCTCTTGCGCGTTAACTTACGTTCTTGGGAGGTGGGATGGGAGTAAGTCATGCGGCAAAACGGATGTAGAAGATTATTTATCTCCTTCTTTTTGGTAATTGCTCTGTTCGTGCTCAAAGCAAGCGCTCAGACGGATTATCCGTTCCGTGATCCGAAGCTAAGCGATGATGAGCGCATTGCCGATTTGCTGAAGCGTTTGACGCTCGATGAAAAGGTCGAGCTAATGAATGGTCATCCTAAAATTCCGCGTCTGAAACTTGTGTTTTCGGACGAACCAGAAGGACTGCATGGACTTGCGTTAGGCGGTCCTGGGCTGTGGGGCCCGCGTGGTCTCCAGCCTTTGCCCACCACGACCTTTCCTCAGGAGAAGGGACTGGGCGAGACTTGGGACACCGCGTTGATGAAAAAGATTGGCGCGCTCGAAGGGGAGGAGGGCCGTTATTACTACCAGAACCCCGTCTTCGACTTTGGCGGAATCGTCATGCGCGCCCCTAACGTCGATCTGAGTCGCGATCCACGTTGGGGCCGCACTGAGGAGTCGATGGGCGAGGATCCCTACCTGGTTGGCACGATGGCGGTCGCCTTCATCCACGGATTACAAGGGCCCGATCCCAAGCACTGGCAGGCTGCCTCTCTCATGAAGCATTTCCTCGCCAACGAAAACGAAAGCGGTCGCTCCTATACTTCGTCCGATTTCGATGAGCGTCTCTTTCGTGAGTATTATTCTGTCCCGTTCCGGATGGGCTTTGAGCAAGGTGGTTCCCGTGCCGTGATGGCCGCCTACAACTCCTGGAACGGCACGCCCATGATGATTCATCCCGTCCTTAAAGAAGTCATGATCAAGGAATGGGGAAATGACGGCCTCATCTGCACCGACGGTGGTGCTCTCGGCTTGCTTGTTACAGACCACAAGAGCTTCCCCGACAAAGAACATGGTTCCGCAGCAGCGGTCAAAGCTGGCATCAATAGATTCCTTGATGAGTACAAACCTGATCTGACAAAAGCACTCGAAGACGGCCTGCTGACAGAAGCCGATATGGACGCCTCGCTGAAGAATATACTTCGCCTTCATCTTCGGTTGGGTGAGATGGACCCGGACGGAGTCGATCCTTATGCGAAGATTGGACGCGAGACGAACGGCACGCTTCCTCCATGGGACCGCGCTTCGAGCAGGGAACTCGTGCGTCAGGCAACTGAAGAGTCGATTGTTCTTCTCAAAAACGAGAACAATACGCTTCCTTTGAATCGCGAGAAGCTCAAAGTTATCGCCGTAATAGGTCCATGGACCAATGAGGTTCTGCTTGACTGGTATAGCGGCACGCCTCCGTACAACGTGGGCATCGTGCAAGGCATTGAGGAAGCAGCAAAAGGGGCGAAAGTAATCTATACCGATGGTTCCAATGTAGCTGAGGCGCAGACACTGGCGCGCAAGGCGGACGTTGTAATCGTCGTGGTCGGCAATCATCCAACTTGCAACGCTGGTTGGGACAAGTGCCCCGTCCCATCGAACGGCAAAGAGGACGTGGATCGCAAGACGATTCTTCTCGAACAGGAAGATCTGGTGAAGAAGATCTTTGCCGCAAATCCGCATACCGTTGAGGTGCTTCGCTCTGGCTTCCCCTACGCGATTGCCTGGAGTCAGCGTAACCTTCCCGCCATTGTGCACATGACTCACAACAGCGAAGAAGAAGGCCACGGGCTTGCCGACGTGCTCTTCGGTGACTACGCACCGGCCGGTCGTTTGAACCAGACTTGGCCTACGGGCGATGCGCAGTTGCCCCCCATGATGGATTACGATATCCGCCACGGCCGCACCTACATGTACGCGAAGGATAAGCCGCTCTACGCTTTCGGTTACGGTCTCAGCTACACCAGTTTTGCGTATGAAAGCCTGAACCTCAGCGCACCCAGCGCAAACGGCGAAGGCAAGGTCGCTGTCACGGTAAAAGTCAAGAATACGGGCACACGCGCCAGCGACGAAGTCGTGCAGATGTATGTGCAGCACCTCGGCTCCGCTGTCGAGCGTCCACAACTCGAGCTCAAAGGTTTTGAGCGTGTCCACATTGAGCCGGGCGCAGAAAAGAACGTTGTTCTCGATCTCAATTCGCGTGATCTTGCTTATTGGGACCCCGCGCAGCACGCATGGCGTGTCGAAAAAGAGCTTGTGCGTATTCTTGCCGGTGGATCAAGTGATAAGTTGCCCGTCCAGGCAACTCTCCAGATCGAGGACGCTAGCGAGTACAAGCCGTAGCGTAATAGGTTGTGATTCAGCGCACTCTCAGGCGTATTCTCGCCACAGCTTTGAACGAAGCATGGATGCGAGGTTGTTGTTGGCAACGAACACTCGCCGTGAAGCGGGTTTCTGTAAAAGGAATGGAGAACACAGTTATGCTCAGGAAAGTGGCGATTTGCGTTGCCTTGTTGATCTGCTTGTCTGTGCCGGTCCCGGCACAGCTTCCCTCAACACCGTACTCCCCCTCGCTGTTACTGGGGGCGGCTTGGTATCCAGAGCAGTGGCCGGAGTCGCACTGGGAGGCGGACCTGTCGCTGATGGAAGCGGCGCACATCCATCTCGTCCGCGTAGGCGAATTTGCATGGAGTAGCCTGGAGCCGCGCGAGGGCGACTATGAACTCGATTGGCTTGATCATGCCGTGCGCGCGGCCGAACGGCATCACATCGCCGTTGTCCTCGGCACGCCTAGCGCTGCGCCTCCCGCTTGGCTTACCTCCAAGTATCCCGAGACGCTGCGCACCTTTCAGGACGGACGCAAGGACGGCCATGGCAACCGCACGCAATTCGATTGGTCCAATCCCAAGTACCGCGAACTTGCCGCCGGGATCGCATCCAAACTGGCCGCGCGCTACGGTCACGATGCCAACGTGATCGGCTGGCAGATCGATAATGAGTACGGCAACGAGAGCTTTGGCGAGGCGACCAGAACCCAGTTTCAGCAATGGCTGCGCGCGAAATACAAGACGCTTGAAAACCTGAATGTGCGCTGGACTACGACGTACTGGAGCGAGAGCTATCAGGATTGGTCGCAGATACCGATCCAGGAGGGTTACGGAAATCCCGGCCTGCTCTTGAACTGGAAGGAATTCGTCAGCGATACATGGCGCAGTTACCAGCGCAATCAGATCGATGCGATTCGCGCCCACGCAGATCCCCGGCAAAAAATCACCACCAACATGATGGGCTGGTTCGATGCCTTCGATCACTACACTGTCGCTCAGGATCTGGACTTTGCATCCTGGGATAACTATGTTGGTTCAGGGCATCTCAACCCTGTTGCCGCCGGAGCTGCCCATGACCTCACGCGAGGGTTTCTTCGGAGAAACTTCTGGGTGATGGAGACTCAGCCAGGCTGGGTGAACTGGTCCGGTAACAACAACGTCCTCGATAAGGGCGAGGTGCGGGCCATGGCTTGGAACGATATCGGTCACGGCGCGGATGCGGTCTCGTTTTGGCAATGGCGCAGCGCATTGAACGGGCAGGAGCAGTATCACGGCGTGCTGGTTGGAGCCGATGGAACCCCGGTTCCGGTCTACGACGAAGCAAAACTCATCGGTGCCGAGTTTGAAAAGGCTGCACCGGCGTTGGCCGGCACCACAATCGACTCTCAGGTTGCCATCCTGCAGGATTATGAGAGCAGATGGTCGATCAAATGGCAGCGCCACAACAGTGCCTTTGGGCCCGAGGATGCGCTGATCAGCTACTATGCTCCACTGCGGGCGCTGGCCCGGTCGATAGACATCGTGGCGGATACGGCACCGCTGAGCCGCTACAAACTAGTCGTGGCTCCGGCGCTCAATGTGCTGACGCCTAATGCGGCAAAAAATCTTGAGGCATATGTGCGCGGCGGCGGACATTTGGTCTTGACACAGCGTTCGGCGATGAAGGATGAAGACAACAGCATGTTTCCCCAGCGGCAGCCTGGGCCGCTTGCAGAAATGCTGGGTGCGCGCGTCGAACAGTGGTATGCGCTTGACAAGCCAGTCCCCATTGACGGCGAATGGGGCGCCGGAGACGACCGCATATGGGCCGAACAACTGAGCGTGAGTTCACCGGAAACCAAGACGCTCATGCGTTATGGCAAGAGCAATGGATGGCTGGACGATCAACCGGCGGTGGTGACGCGGTCTGTCGGACAAGGCAGCATCACCTACATCGGCGCTGGGCTCGACGGGAAAACCATGAAGGCCGCGGCTAAGTGGATGATGCGGGAGGCAGGTCTCGATCCGGTAATGGGCGATCTGCCGGACGACATTGATTTGGCCATTCGTACTGGAAACGGCAAGCGGGTCTTCATCTTCACCAACTACGCAGTTTCGCCGCGTACGATTGCGCTACCCAGCCCGATGGAAGATGTGCTTCTGGGGGGAAGGGTTTCAAGTGTCACGCTGCCGCAGTATGGAGTTTCGGTTCTGCGATGAGTGCAAGCAGCCCTGTCGATGTGTTGAATGCATCGGCAGTGCTGCTCGGTCAAAAGTCAAATGGTTCCTAAGAACGGCATAAGTTGTTCGCGGTCCCGTCGAATAGTCTTCAAAGCTATGCAAAGGGGCCCGCTAAGAAAGGATGCGAATGAAGTACCTTCTCATGTTTGCCTTGCTCTTGGGTTCTGCAAATGCTCAAACCTACCAGCCGACCTGGGATTCCCTGGACAAGCGGCCCATGCCCCGGTGGTACACCGAGGCAAAATTCGGCATTTTCATTCATTGGGGCGTCTACTCCGTGCCCGCCTATGCCCCGGTGATTCCCGGCAAGCTGGCCTATTCAGAGTGGTACTGGAATCAGATGATTCAGGGCCGCGACAGCCCCAAAGCAAATGATGTCGAAACCGGCACCTGGGCCTTCCATAAGAAGAATTATGGCGCCGATTATCCCTATCAAAACTTCGCTCCACAATTCAAAGCCGAACTCTTCGATCCGTCGCATTGGGCGGACGTTCTGGCTAGCTCGGGAGCCAAGTATGTCGTCCTCACCTCAAAACATCACGATGGATTCGCCCTCTGGCCCAGCAAAGAAGCCTCTGCTGACTGGGGGCAACCCTGGAACGCCGTTGATACCGGCCCCAAACGCGATCTAATGAACGACCTCAGCGAAGCAGTGCGCGGCAAAGGCCTGCGCATGGGCTACTACTACTCGCTCTATGAGTGGTACAACCCACTGTGGCTCAAAGATAAGCCTCTCTATACCAGAGAGCACATGTTCCCTCAATTCAAAGACCTGGTCAACCATTACAAACCTGACATCATCTTCAGTGACGGCGAGTGGGAGCAGACCTCCGCGGATTGGCGCAGTCCAGAACTTCTCGCCTGGCTTTTCAACGATTCCCCCGTTAAAGACATCGTCGTCGTCAACGACCGCTGGGGCTCTGACACCCGCCACAAGCATGGCGGCTACTGGACCACCGAATATACCCCTGGCATGAGTGATAACTCTCATCCGTGGGAGGAGAACCGGGGCATTGGCTTCAGCTTTGGCTTGAACCGCGCCGAGCGTCTGAAGGATTACCACACTGGCCGCGAACTGGTCATTATGCTCGTCGATACTGTAAGCCGTGGCGGCAATCTACTCCTTGATATTGGCCCCAACGCCGACGGAACGATCCCCGTTCTCATGGAGGAGCGTCTTCGCGAGATCGGGAGCTGGCTCAAAATCAACGGCGATGCTATCTATGGAACCAAGCCCTGGAAATCCACCCGCCAGTGGAGCGCGGGAGAAGTCCCAAAGGCAAATTACAGCCGCAACATGGACAGCGAATACGACGTATCCAAGCTGGCCTCCCAACCTGAGCCGGGCAAAGCTGGCATCGAAGCCTTCTATACCATGAAGGACAACGATCTCTTCGCCATCCTGCCAAGATGGTCCACTGGAATCTTGACGCTCAAGGATGTCGAGGGCGCCAAATCGATCACCCTCCTTGGAAGCCCCGCCGCCTTGAAATTCAAGAATGTTGGCAAGGATCTTTCCATCCAACTCCCTGACTTGCCCGAAGATTTGCGCCAGCAGCCCGCCTGGGTTCTGAAGATAAGCCGATAAGGCTTGTCTATTACTCTCATGCCCCGGCCCCGACTATGAATTCGTTGCGGCTGGGAACGGATTCGGCAGCGTCACATCCAACGGTTCGACAGCACCGGTACGGCCAAATCACAGGAGGGGTTTATCCGGATCGCAGTGACCATCAAAAGCTACTATCGCCCTGAGCTCGACATATTCCGATTCATTGCCTTCATGATAGTTTTCATCGTCCATCGGATGGACTTCGTATTCATCGGCCCGCACAGCATGATTGGTTCACTATCGTTTCCTCACGAGACGATAGAGTTACGCCACCGCACCGCTCTCGACCGTCCGGATCGACCTTGCCTTTGCTAAAGCCGCCTCTCTATACTCGATTTCTGAACTGTGAGCTCAAGAACTGCGCAGCTTGCTGGCTTGAGGAGTGAACGATCATGTTTCACCTTTTGTATTATGCTGGTTGCCGATCGAGGATTCTGGTCTTCGCAGGCACGGTGGCTCTGGTCATCTCGCAACCTCTTTGGTCTGCTTCGTGCGTAGGTCCCGCGCCTTTGGAGGCGCGAGTCCACTCCCACCCGGATGCCGACGCCTATGCAGCTTTGGGCATTTGGTTCGGTGAGAACCGCAAATCCGAATGCGCTGCCCGGACCTTTCTGGCTGGGCTCAAGCTGGAGCCCAACTCGCCTCGCCTCTCTTATCTTCTCGGACTGAGTCTCTACACTGCCGGAAAGCTGCAAGAGTCCGTTGCCCCCCTTCAGCATTCGGTTGAACTGAATCCCAAAGAAGAAAGATCGCATCTTTTGCTGGCCTCTGCCTTGTCCGGATTGGGCCGCGGCAACGATGCGTTTGCGGAGTGGCAAGCGGCGCTCAGGATCGACCCCAACTCCAAGATGGCGCTGGATGGAATTGCCAAGATTCTTCTCGCCGCAGGCGACAATGAGACCGTCATCGCTCAGCTTTGGGGCATGAAGCTTGATGAGAATCTCACCCTCGACCTGGCTACCGCTTACGGAAGAACCGGGCAGTTCAACGACGCTGCCCGCGTTTTGAACCAAGCGCTGAAGACCTATCCTAGCTCGGCGACGCTCACCTCATCGCTGGTAGCCATTTACGTCAAGCAGCTGCGCCTTGAAGATGCCGACAAGGTTGCAGAGCAACTGGCCCGCCGCAATCCCCGCGACATTGAGGCTCAGCGCGTTTATCTGCAAGTGCTGGTCTTGAATGCGGAAAACCAGACCGCCGCGCCGTTAGCTCGCAAGCTCCTTACGCAGGCCCCGCACGATGCGGATTTTCTCTATTTGAACGGCGTGTTGGAACGCGCTACCGGCGACTTTGCCACTGCGCGCAAGCAACTTGAGGAAGCTGCAAAGCTTGATCCAAACCGCTACAGCACCCGCTTTAACCTCGGATGCACATTGGAGCAGCTTCAGGACAACGCGGGTGCTAAGGAGCAGTTGCAAAAGGCGATCGAGCTCGACCCGACCGAGCCCGAGAGCCGCTTCGAACTGGCTAAGGTGCTGCGCAAGCTAGGCGAAACCGATGCAGCGCAGCAGCAGTTGGTCCTCTACCAGAAATTACTGAAGGATCAATCCGACCACACCACCGCTGCGCAGAAGTCCACGCAGGCCGCGGAAGCTGTGCGGGCGGGCGACAAGCAAAAGGCTGTCACGCTCTACCGTGAGGCGATCGTGGCTCTGCCCGATAATGCTGGATTGCTTTATCAGTTGGCACTGGTCTTGAACGATCTCAACGACGTGCAAGGTGAGCGAACCGCGCTTGAACAAGCTGTAAAGATCGATCCAGCCTTTGCACTGGCCCAATATCAACTCGGCAACTTGGACTCTCGCGAGGGCGACACAAGCGGCGCCGAACAGAAATTCCGGCTGGCTATTACGTCCTCTCCTGGCTATGTACAGGCATGGATTGCTCTTGCCGCCACATTGGCCATGGAGTCCCGCTTTCCCGACGCACTGCAAGCCATCGATAGCGCGCTCAAGATCGCTCCAGATAACAGCAAAGCACTTGAACTCCGCAAGAACCTGACTTCCCGTCAGGCGCAACGCTAACCTGGGCGACAATACCGTTTCTGGAGAATGGCAACAGTCATGAGCAGCAATCCATTTGGTCCCTGGACCCGCCGCGAACTGCTGCGGACTATTCCTGCCGCAATCCTCAGTTCCTTGTTCTCCTGCAAACTCAGCGCTGCGCCCGCATCGAAAAAATCTCTCCCGCCGTTCTCGCGCTTTGTGGATGTTGCACAAGCCGCCGGTCTGACTGAGCCTACTATTTGTGGTGAGCAGGACAGCTTCACATACATAGTCGAGTCCATGGCGACCGGCTGTGCCTTCTTCGACTACGACAACGACGGATGGATGGACATCTTCATCCTCAGCAGCCGGAGACTTGAAAACACTCCAGCCAGCGCTACGAATCGCCTCTACAAGAACAACCGCGACGGCACATTCACGGACGTGACCGTCAAGGCGGGCTTGGTCGATATCGGATGGGCGCAGGGCGTTTGCGTCGGGGACTATAACAACGACGGCTTCGAGGATCTCTTTCTCACCTATTACGGCCAGAATCGCCTCTATCGCAACAACGGCGATGGCACCTTCACCAATGTGACCGCAAAAGCCGGTCTGCTTCACCCCAAGACGCGCTACAGCAGCGGTTGCACCTTTGTGGATTACAACCGCGACGGTCTGCTCGATCTCTTCGTCGCCAATTATCTGGAGATCGACCTTGCCACCGCGCCCAAGCCCTCGCTTTCGGTGGCCAATTGCAATGCTGAAAACGTGCCGGTCAACTGCGGTCCCAGCGGTCTGGCCAAGGCCCAGAACTACCTCTACCGCAACAATGGCGACGGCACCTTTACGGACGTGTCGAAAGAGTCCGGGGTCGCCGGTTTTCGCGACTCATACTGCCTGACTGCGGCCAGCTTCGACGCGGATGAGGACGGATGGCCAGATATCGTCGTCGCATGTGACACCTCGCCATCCCTATTACTGATGAATAACCATGATGGCACGTTTCGCGAAGAGGCCTTGATTCGGGGTCTCGCGCTCAGCGCCGACGGACATCAGATGGGCGGTATGGGCGTGGGGGTAGGCGACTACAATCTGGACGGGCACCTGGACCTGGTCAAGACTCACTTTATCGATCAGGCCACTGGCATCTATAGCAACGACGGCAAGGGCAACTTTGACGACCGGACGATACAGGCCGGTCTCAATAACGAAACCCGCTACATCAGCTTCGGCGCTGGTTTAGTCGACCTGGACAACGACGGCTACCCGGACATCCTCATCTCTACCGGTTCCGTCTATCCTGAATTGGATCGCATCTCGTCCAGGTATGCACTGCGCACGCCCCGTGTTCTTTTTCGCAATCAGGGGGACGGCACCTTCGCCGAGTTGGGTGCGGAGGCCGGTCCTGGCATCGTCGCCCGCCACTGCGGACGCGGCCTTGCCTTTGGCGACTTCGACAACGACGGCGATATGGATGTCCTGATCATGAACGTCAATGAGCCGCCCTCACTGTTGCGCAACGACGCCCCTGCCGGCAACCATTGGATCAAAATCCGTCTTGAAGGAGTAAAGAGCAACCGCAGCGCCATCGGGGCGCGCGTCCTGCTTCGCTACGGCGGCAAGGTGCAGGCACAGGAGGTACTGAGTCAATCCGGTTATCTTTCCGCAAGTGATCCCCGTCTGCACTTCGGCCTCGGTGCTGCGACAACCGCCGATATTGAGATCCATTGGCCTCTCGGACTCGTCGAGAAATACCCCGCGCTTGCTGCCGATCAGCTTGTCACCATACGGGAAGGCGCAGGCATCGTAAAGGGCCGCCCCTTCCGCAAGTCCTGAATCTTCCATCCGCAAATATGAACGGAGAAAAAACAAGATTTGGACATTACGACTCTCGGTACGGCCGCAGCACGCGGGCGAACAGCAACTACTTTTGCCGCCACGTCAGAACCAAGGCGGTGAGAATTTGAATGTTAGGCTCTTACTGCAAAATCCATGCAATTCATCGAGGCACAATGCAGCGCATATCTCGTCGTAACTTGATCTCGACCGCTTTGGCATTCTCCGCTACCTGTCTGGCAACCCGCCCTGCCTGGGCGCGCGCCATAGCGTTTCATGAAGGCAATATGCCTGGAGGCGAGGCGGGTCTTGCCGTGCCTCCGCGCGAGCAACTGCTTTTCGATTTTGGCTGGAAGTTTGTCCTCGGCGACGGCAGCGACCCCGTGAAAGACCTGGGATTTGGCTTTGGTCAGAGCGACTTTTCCAAGACCGGCGAGTTTCTGTTTGCCAAAGCCGGTTTTGACGACTCCAAATGGCGCCCTCTTGATCTTCCGCACGACTGGGCAGTCGAACTTCCCTTTGTGCATGACGATGCAGGCAGCGGAGACAGCCAGATGCGGTCGCATGGCTACAAGCCGCTGGGCAGGCGCTATCCCGAGGCCAGCGTGGGTTGGTACCGACGCGAGTTTGATATCCCGGCCAACGATCGGGGACGGCGCATCTGGATTGAGTTTGACGGCGCCTTCCGCGATGCGCAGGTTTTTGTCAATGGATGCTACATCGGCAACAATGAAAATGGCTACGTGCCGTTTCGCTTCGACTTGACGGATTTTTTGACCTACGGCGCGAAAAACTACATTGTGGTGCGTGTCGACGCCCGCTATGGCGATGGCTGGTTTTACGAGGGCGCCGGTATCTATCGGCATGTGTGGCTCAGCAAGATGGGTGCTCTGCACCTGGGCAGATGGGAGAGCACAATACGCCCGTCGCTCTCTGGCGGCTCCGCCACGCTGGCTCTGGGCACGATGGTCGAAAACGAAGGAAATAAGGCTGAAGAGGCGCATGTAAGTTGGCAGATTCTCGACGCCGCCGGCAAGCCGGTTACGTCGGTGGAAGCTCCGGTACAGAAGATCGATCCGGATGGTTCAGCCCGTTTCAGCGCAAGCGTGCATCTACCCAATCCAGCGCTTTGGTCTGTCGAGGAACCCCATCTTTACAAGGCGATCATCACAGTTTCAGCGAACGGAGCGGTGCGCGATGCGGAGCGCGTGACCTTTGGCGTGCGCTCCGTACAATTTGATGCGCAAAAGGGATTTTTCCTTAACGGCAAATCTCTCAAGATTCAAGGAACCTGCAATCACCAGGACCACGCCGGCGTGGGGGCTGCGCTGCCCGACCGCCTGCAATATTTCCGGCTGGGCGTGCTCCAGCAGATGGGCTGTAACGCGGTGCGCACTTCGCACAACATGCCCACGCCAGAGTGGGTGGAGGCCTGCGATCGCATGGGCATGATGCTGATGTGCGAGACACGGCAGTTGAGTTCCAATCCAAGCGGGCTGGCGCAACTGGAAGCGATGGTCAAGCGATACCGCAATTCGCCTTCTGTCATTCTGTGGTCCATCGGCAATGAGGAAAACCAGCTTCAGGGGCCGATGGCCGAGCAGGGGGCAAGCATTGCGGCCGTCATGGTGCACAAGTGCCATGAGCTGGACCCGACCCGTATGGTTTCCGCCGCCGTCAACGCTGACAATCGCAAGGGTATCTCCGACGCGGTGGATCTGGTTGGATTCAATTATCACCTGGAGTTTCCCGACGCTTTCCACAAAGACAACCCCACGCGCCCGATCTTCGGATCGGAGACGTCGAGCGCCGTAAGTACGCGCGGCGAGTACACCACCGATTGGCAGCACAATGTGGTCGATTCCTACCACGGCGTCTATGAGCTGCCGGAACGGTGGTGGAAGTTCTATGGAGAGCGGGATTGGGCGGCGGGTGGATTCGCCTGGACGGGCTTCGACTATCGTGGCGAGCCGACCCCTTTCGGCTGGCCGTCGGTCAGTTCCAACTTCGGCATTGTTGACTTGTGCGGATTTCCGAAGGACTACTTTTACTACTACAAGGCATGGTGGCGTCCAGAGCCGTCGCTGCATCTTTTTCCGCATTGGAACTGGCACGGCAAGGAAGGTACCGAGATCGCGGTTTGGGTGTATTCCAATCTGGACGAAGTGGAACTGCTGGTGAATGGCAAGTCTGCCGGTATCCAGAAGGTTCCGCATCTGAGCCATCTGGAATGGAAGGTCAAGTACGAGCCTGGCGTGATCGAAGCGCGCGGCATGAAGAATGGCAAGGTTGTCTTGAGCGAAAAGCGGGAGACAACCGGACCAACAGCATCCCTTCGACTGACGGCGGATCGCACCGAGATTCTTGCCGACGGCGAGGACGTAGCGGTGCTGAAGGTGGAGGCTCTCGATAGCCAGGGCCGCTTGGTGCCGGTTGCCGACGACCTGATTGTGTTCAGAACTTGGGGAGATGGAAAGTTGATCGGCGCAGGAAACGGTAACCCCAACTGCCAGGAAAGCGACAAAGGCTCGAAGCGGTCGCTCTTCCATGGCCTCGCGCAGATCATCGTCCAGAGCACGAAGAATGCCGGCGAGATACAGGTCGAAGCGGTGAAACAGGGCGAGGATGGGCAGGGTTCGATCTCGGCCAGACTGACGGTTAAAACCAGACAGGTCAGGCTGAGGCCGTCGGTGCCAGCGGCGCGCTAAGAGCCATGATGGAGTTGCAACCACACATGACTCATCGCCATGCCTGCCAATCGGCAGTAAAAAAAGCAGGCTCTTCGAATTTGTTGCCGCGAATAACACGGCAGACAACTCCGAAGAGTCTGTGTTCTTTGTATGCAGATCGGAGGCGCCAGCCAAGACTAACGCACTGGCGCTTGGACCTCGATAATGGCTTCCTTCTGCTGCCGCCAAATGGCGATGCGCACGTGGCCGGTGTCTGGCAGAGCCGCCGTGACCTGCTGTAGTGCAGCCAGCGAATCGGTTGGCTTGCCGGCGATCTTCAGGATCACGTCCCCCACGCGCAGTCCGGCAGTGGCCGCGCGGCTGCCGGACTGCACATCCTGGAGTAGAACTCCAATCTCTCCGGGGAGTCCGGACGCGGAAACCTCTCCCATGCCGACTATGTTCTTGACCGTTGCTTCCATCCATACCGCCGGCCGGGGATCTCGCGTAGATTCGGGCTGCGTCGATTGCGCCGTCTGCAGACGGGGAAGTTCCGGAGTGCGGGCGATACGCTTCAGCGGCGGCCACTGCACTCCGAACTGATCCATCGGGAAATTCTGAAAGCCAAGGCGCAGCGCCGGAGAATCCTCCCGCACCCGGTAGTCGCCGTTTCCCGGGTCCACAAACAGCGCGTCAGCTTCAAGAGAGTGTTCGTCTCTACCGCTCTGCTGTTGCAGTGTCAACGCGGGCCGCGCATCTTTCAGTCCGGCTACGTGCATCAGGTTGTTGTCGTTCTCAGCGCCCCATGGCTGCGGAATGCGGATCGGCTGATACGGCTTGAAAACAATGTTGTGGCGAAAGATATCTTCGCTTCCCTTAAACCATACGTGAGGATGAAAGGAGTTGTTGACCATCACGTTGTTCTCGACCACCCGGAAATAGCCCTCGCGCAGCTTGATCCCGCCATTCAGCATCAGGTTGTTATAGATGTGGTAATTGCTGGAACCGTCGTCCAGATCGATATCCCATCCATGATCGCAGCGCCAGCGATTATTCCGCAGGATGATCGGCTTGACGGCATCCAGACGCGGTAGTTCGCGATACGCCCCGGAGGTGACAGTATCCGCGTCGATGTCTCTCAGATTCCAGTAACGATCGCGGCCCCAGGCATTGAACGAGCCATGATCTCCCGTCTCCTTCACCGTGTCAAAGATGTCGTTGTATTCGATCACATGTCCGCCCCATGTTCCCTCGGACACGTTGATTCCCGCTCGCGGAACATCGTAGATCGAGTTATGCCGGATAGTAATGTCCTGCGCCATGGAGATCTCAACCGGTGCAGTCTGTTTCTCGACACGCCCAGTACGTTCGATCAGCGAATTCTCCAGGATGCAATCGGCGGGGTAATCTTTGGTCTTCGGCCCAGGCAAAAAGTCGAGGTCCTTGATCGACTGTGTTTCGTTGTATTCGAAGAGCGGACTTCGTACCGCCTTTGGGTCGCCCACGAAGGCCACGCCATTGCCGCCAGCATCTGCGATGTGCGTGCGCCGAATGGCGATTCTGCGATTGTATTTGTTGATGAAAATGGCGTTTCCGCCCACCTGATCGATGAACAGTTCTTCGAGCGCGCAGTCCTCCGCATTGGTGAGCAGAATGGCCCCGCCACGGTACACCGTCCAATCGCTGCGCAGCAGCGGTTCCTTGTTGTCCATGAAGGTCCGCGCCGCGTGCCGGAAGGTCAATCCGCGAAAGTTAATCCATTTGACCGGCTTGCCCTCGTCTCCGCGCAATTCAATCAGGTGGCGCAGCCGTACAGCCTCGACGGTGGCGTCCTTCAAATCGAGGCCTGCTGGCGGGTAATAGTACAACGTCGAGGTCTTTTCATCCAGAAACCACTCGCCCGGCGCATCGAGTTCCTCGAAAATGTTCTCTACGAAGCGGTATTGCGGATGCATCCCCATGCGGCGATTGTTCTGCCACCCGCCTTCATAGGTGACATTGCCCTCTGCATCTTTGCCCGTAATGACGTAATGGACGTCGCCCCACAGGCTTGGGTGCATGGCGTGAATGATCCCTCCACGAGGATCGCTCCATCGGGCTGCCCTGACATGACTGAATGCCTCCGGAGACCAACCGTTGAAATATACCGCAGAGGGATCATAGTTGGGATAACGCGCAAGGATCTGCCTCTTTCCATTCACGAAGAGTTGGTCCGTGTGCAGCCCCGTCGGTACATTCGCCATCATGATGCCATCCCGGTAGGGAGCCCAGGTCAAATCGAGTCTGGTTCCGCCACTCAGAACAGGCTCTTCATTTTCATAGGCGGCATAGGTCACCGGCATCTTCTCGGTCCCGGAGTCCTGAGGCGTGAAAACCAACGTTTCAGGCAGGTAGTATGTGCCTCCACGAAGCCACACGGTCACCTTGCCCCGGGCTTTTTGGCTGCGGGCCAGCTTTTGCGCGGCTTCCAGAGACGCAACCGGTCGGGCCTTTGTTCCAGGATTGTTGTCCTGTCCCGCAGAGCTCACGTAGATAGAGACTTTGAGTTCACCCGCCGCGTGCGTTGCGGGAACGAGGCCAAGAAGCATAATGAAAAGCAACGAGATCTTTTTCATGGCGCAATTTGCGTACCGGGCAGTTTGATGGCTGATCGTGAAGCCGTAAACCCGATTCGCGTGAAGGATCCTCACGTCTATGATAAACAACAGTTCAGTTCCGCGCCTAGCAGGGCCTCGGCTTGTGCCCGGATAATCCGATCACTGGTGGCAATGTGCCCAGCCGAGTTACGAGACATGTTACTCACTTGTCGGTAATATAGGCGACACTTGGAGCGTTAAAGAAGCTCTGACCAAGCTGAAACAGGATGCTCCCGGCATCGACGGCCTATAGAACAACAGATGCAGTGTGATGGCGCCCTTGCGCTGACGATACTTGGCCCAGTCGAACATGGTGGCCGACAACTCGAGGATGCTGCCATCCAGGCTCATCAGTTTATTCTTGAAACGAAACTTGCGGCGACTGCGCGCCGCCGTCTCGGCCTGATACTTTTCCAGCAACTGCATGAAAATCGACTCGTACAGTTCCCAGGGGCGATTGGCGTTGGCATGAGCCAGGGTCGATCTCTTCGGCGCGGTGCTGATGTCCAGATGCTTGAGCGGCGATTCGCAGCCGGCCAGGCCCAGGCAGACTTTGCGTAGCGAGTTCAAATGCGCCATCTGGCAAAAAAGCATGGCCACGACCTGTTCCCAGCATGTGAACCCCTTGGCGCTGAACTCGGCTTGATGCTGCTTGACGAGATGCGCGAACTGTCCGCGTGGAAAAAGTTGCAATAGCTGCGAGTAAACACTGCATACTAGTGTCATGGCTAATCCTTTCGTCTTTAGCTGTGGTTCTGTCCGGGAGCCCATTTCAGAGTAACGGGGATCAGCCGAAGCCTTGAACCTTGAGCCGGCAGAGCTATCAGACTATTTTGGACAGCAATGACTGGAACCGCTTTACGCGAAGGTAGCGTGAATGGAACAACAGTGGCAGAAAGAAAATCAAGCAAAACCCTGATGCCATAACCCGTGGGGCAGTCTTCGGCTGCTCCACATCGCCTGAACAGCAGTCCTCTTCACCGGAAGGCCTGCCCACATCGAATGGAAGGCCTGTCCACATGAAACGTATCGCTTGCCCGCATCCAACGGAATCCACACTCGCGCAACTCAGAAGGGCAAGAAACGAAATGATGCTGCGGGTATCTTATTTACCTTATTCAGTCTTTTCCAATCCCGGAATGAGCCTGAACGGCGAGTTTGAGTTGGCAGCTTCAGACGGCTCCTTTTCGTGATGATTTCATATATTTCTCGTAGCCGTCGCGGCGATGGGAATGTGGGAATCGGCTTTATCGATTTCCAAGGTTTGTGGAAAGGGCGGAAAACACGTACTATCGTTTTCCTGGCTTTCCATAAACCGTCATTTCCATGGTCCGCTACCACTGCTGCTGACGCGTCACGCCGAGATTTTCATCTGCTCAAACATTGAGTTTTTGGCCTGTTACATACCTCGTGCGGTCTCGGTGTCGCTCATCGATGCAGCCACGCGCTTGAGCGCCGCGATAGACAGCCCAGGGCGCAGGAACTGTTGTGGCCGGTCGAGTGAGAGCAGCTTCTCGAGCGGCGTTTGCGGCCTTTGGCGTCGATCTGGACTTCGGCCTGGGCAGAGGGCCGGTGGTAGTTGACGTAGGGATTGAGAACGCCGGTATAGAACTGGTTGATGGGCGCGGCGTGGGCCGGGTTGATGTGCCCCCAGTCGATATGTTTCCGCACAATGGCGGCGTTTTTGGTTTCCACCAGGCCATTGTCGCCGCTCTTGCGGGGACGGCTTTTGGTCTGCTCAATGAGCAGCTTTTCCAGCAGTTGCGCCACGGTCTTGTTGATGAATTCACTGCCATTGTCGGAGTGGAAGTTAAGGATGACAAAGGGGAACTGCTGGAGGATGCTTTCCAGAAGCGGCATCAGCCAAGCCTCAGAGATGCGCGGTGTGTCCAGCACCACTTCCCACTGCGTCACTTCGTCGACAGCGTTGATGTGATAGATTCCCTTGCCTTCCGAGCCGTCGCCCTGATGCACGGTATCGATGCGTAGAAAGCCTGGTTGGCCGTTGGGCGCGGGGCAGACAGGCCAGCCTCACAGGTTTCCAGCAGTTGCGCAGGAGAAACCACTCTTCCTGCCGCCATTCTTGCCGCCATCACGGATGGCATCGTTGACCTCGCCAAACAGCACCTTCGGAGCAGATTCAACCGAACGCACAGCCTTTGCTGAAAGAAGTGGCCGCACCGACTCATGCCAGACTTTCTTCAATTCAGGAAGCGCACTGCCAAAGACTTCAATTGTGTCGTGGATATAGAGCAGATCCTTGGTCCGATTGCCTATCTCTCGCCGTTCGTGGATCAAAATCTTTTGCACGAGATACGCCACTGGGTTCGGGATTTGAACAAGATAACGATCAGTGGTTGGAACTCCTGTCGCGAGACCAATCTCAACCTGCCATGGCGCTGACAGTAGCAGATCAAGATGGCGCAACTTCTGAGCTGAGACACCGGCAATCGACGCCGTGGCGTCGCGCTTGCCGCGCTTATTCTCGCTGCCGATGAGCGGCGTTAAAAACTCCGCATAGAAGCCAGCGTTTCCGGCTACAAGTCGGTAGTGAATGGCAGGTGGCCGCATATCTCCAAGGAGTTCTTCCGTGAACCCGCTTGCTGCCAGACGCGCTCCAATGTCTTCGCCGTGATGCGGCAACTTCTCCGGCATGGCAATCCGATTCTCCACTATGGAAGAAGACTGCGGCGTTCGACTACGTCGTCCATCTTCCGTCAACGAAAAGCACCTCGGCTCCAAAGGGCCTGGTTGATAAAATTATTTTCTTGATAAAAATTACATGAAATGAGACTTACAGGGCTTGGTCCAGAATGAATCGCATATGGGGGCAACTATGGGGATAACATGGAGCATGTATAGCGAATAAACTGATGAAACTAAAGGGAGAGGAGATCCCCCGCCTTTGGCGGGGTGGCAGTAGTAGTTTGACATTTACGGGAGTAAGCCTTTAAGTCGGTTCTAGCCGATGTCGTTGCAAGAAGTAAGATGAATGGGCTTTTGCTTTTGTTCTTGCTTTTGCTTCGGACGGTTGCGAAAAGGCCCCTTTGAGGGGCCAGCAACCGTAAAGCCACCGGCTCTGCCGGTGGATACTTACAGCAGTTGTCTGCAGAGTGTGGTGGCGTCTCTGGCCACCACTCTAGTCCGACCCCGTCCGGGGTCGTCCGAAAATCAGCATAGATCATCATTTTTAGTTCTCAAGTAGATTGCGAAGGGCATCGATCCCAGCGCAAACCGCAAGGCCGAGAATTCGGTGCGAGGCCATCACCCGGCAATTTTGATGCATCTGCCGGAGTTCGATGTCGCGCTGAACACCGGGATTCAGCGGCCTACATTTTGAGTTCGCTCTACTTGCGGCTCGGCAGCAGAATATCCGTCACAGTGTAGGGCGGGACCGTAACGGTAAACTCACTGCCGGCTGCCGTGAAAGGCGACTGTGCCAGCGCGCCGGAGCCATACTGCGCACTGCCGTAATCAAGGCGCTTCCCGGTTGTGCCGATGTTTCCGTTTCGGAAGCTTACCTTTACCTCCGCGGCCCCTTTCGGATCCTTGTTGATGAGCATCAGCCCAATGATTCCGTCGCGCCGCAGCGTGGCATGCACGCTAACCAGCGCCAAGTTGGAAGTGTTTGCAGTCAGCAGCGCGTCGCCGGGAGAATGCGCCAGAACGTGCAGCATCTGCAATCCATAAAATGCTGGTCCCTCCTTCTTGTGGTCAGCTGACAGCATGGAATCACCATACATTTCATTCCAGGCGACATTCATCGAACCGGATTCGATCAGCATGGCGTAGGTGTCAGCAATCCACAGCGCCTTGACCTCGGGGCGATTGATCTTGATCCAACCGGGAATTTCCGCCGGCTCAAAGGCTAGTTGCGGCGTGTGTCCCTGCGGGCAGTACTTGCCGTAGTCGGAGATCATGCCATTGATAATGTTGGCGAAATTCCCGCCCGTAGCATTCAGCAGGCTGACTTCGTCCACGGTCTTCCAGTCGGGCGGAAGCATGGGGCTTACCGTCCACTCCAGGGTGACAAAATCCACGCTGGAGCACGCGCCCTTCAATACGGACTTGTTCCACTCGATGCCCCACTGGTCGGCCAGCCACTTCGACTGGTCGGCGTGTTCGCCATCCTTGTCCCAGAAGGTTCTTGTACGGTCGCCGGGATCGGGCGGCAGGGTCAGCGCCGCGCCAATCTGAATCGATGGATCGACGGCTTTCATTGCCTTGGAAAATTCCTTCAGGTTCGCCGCATAGGCTTGTGGAGAGAGCTTGGGATCGCCCTTCAGTTTGCCAAAATCTTTCAGCGCGGCGGGCGCCGGTCCGTGCAGATCAGGGTTTCCTACGTGCTCGCCGCCGAAGTAGCCGTTCTTGTAGACTTCGTCGCCAACCTGCCACAGCTTGAAGCCGAAGGGCTTGGGATGTTGAATGCGCAAGAAATTCAGCCCATCGTCGCTGGCCAGCGGCGCTGCCGAGCGTAGTGTGGCCCAGTAGCCGACGGTCTTCCAGTCCTCGCCGGTCGAGTCCTTGCCGAGCGCGAGCGTGCTGGCCGTGTCGCCGTTGGCGTAGGCCACCCAGGCTGCTGCTTCGGCCGGTTCGCCGCCGCCAGTGCCGTCAAAATTTGCTCCATAATTGACCACGATCAGCGCCTGACCGAGCTTTTCGGCAAATTGCGCAAAGTTGCCGAAGTTGCTCTCCGGCGCAAAGTAGGCGGTTTCCGCGCCCTTGTACCGCGTCGTCGTCCTGGTGGACCAGTGATAGAGATCCGCCACGCCGTGATTGCCCGGATAATGCGGCGTCGATACGCCCGCCGCGCGCAAGTAGGGCACGGCCTTCAGATCGAAGTTGCTGCCATCAAAGCTGGAGGCGGGAACGCCCAGAGAGGTGCTCCGCAGAACATTCACAGTCTTGCTCAAATCGACAGATACACTGGCGTGGTTCTGTGCCGAGGCCGCTGTGCCGGGCAGAATGCAGAGCAAGCCTACCAGCGCGGAAATCCGCCAGGCGCATAGCCCCTGCCGCCCATTGTCCAGCGTTCCATGATTGTGAATCATCGTCTAGCCTTCTCTCTTGAAATCGCCGCAAAGCTGCTGTGGGATGACCCAAAAGCATATCAAATTTGCAGTATTCCTGGCAGTGCCAGAGATCAAACGCTTTACTTGCGGGTTTTTCTCGCGGGACGTTGCCAAGTGAGTGGCTCTGAGGAATATTCTGAACAGCAGGTGAAACGTTTTGCGCCCTGGCTCTGGCCGCTGCGCAGAAACCTTCAGGAGGATGCAGCGCAGATGAATTCCATTCTTTTCCGCCACCACCAGCGGTTTTTTGGCGTTTCTTTGGCGCTGTTGCTTGTTCTTCCTGCATTGGGCCAGAAAACGGCCCGTGTGCAAGTAAACCTGAAGGCGGAAGTGGCCACGGTGCCGTCTGCCGGCTACGGCGTCCACACCAGCGTCTATGACAATGCTTTCACCTCGCCCGGCCTGACGGAGAAGCTGAAGGCCGCGGGCGTGACCGCGTTGCGCTTTCCCGGCGGCTCCTACTCGGATATCTATCACTGGAAGACCCATGCCAGAACCGCTGGCTCCGATATCTACATCAATTCCAACGACACCTTCGACCACTTCATCACCAAGGATCTGCTGCCCCTCGGCGCGCAGGCCGTGATCACTGTTAACTACGGCACCAACGCGGCGGGTACCGGCGGCGGCGATCCGGCCGAGGCCGCCGACTGGGTGCGCTACGCCAACATGGAAAAAGGCTGGAATATTCGCTACTGGGAGATTGGCAACGAAATAGGCGGCAACGGATTCTTTCAGGATCCAGGCTGGGAACAGGACCTTCACGCGCCCTACGATCACCATCGCAAGGGCAATCCGGCGCTCTCGCAGACCGCCTATGGCAAAAACGCGCTGGCGTTCATCAGCGCCATGAAGGCCGTCGATCCCACCATCAAGATCGGGGTTGGCGTCGACATGCCCGATTCCAACCCCGGAACCGGCAATGACGCGCTGCTCCGGGCGGTGAAGGACAAGATCGATTTCGTGATTGTCCACTGGTATCCGAAGGCCAGCGCCACCGATTTGACCGTCACCGAAGAGATCAAGCCGCAGGCAGCAGCGCTGCGCGATCAGGTTGCCCGCCTCTGCGGCGGTTCGCTGAAGAATATTCCCATCGCCGTCACAGAGACCAGCGGCGGCGGCCTCGGGGCCAGCCGAGCCATCTTTGCCACCGACACTTATCTCACCTGGTTTGAGGCCGGGGCTTTCAACGTCGATTGGCTGGAGTTGCACTCCGGCTTCCTCTCCGATACGAAGGAGGTGCCCACCGATACACCGGCCGAAGCCTATTACGGGATGCAGATGGCGGCTACCGCGGCGCGCCCTGGCGATGTGCTGGTCGCCGCCGAGTCCAGTTCGCCGATGCTCTCCGCACATGCGGTAAAGCGCCAGGATGGTGGCGTGGCCGTGGTGCTCATCAACAAGCATCCCAACCAGCCCTTTCAGGTTCAAGTTGCGATTTCCTCGGTCACTCTGGCCACCGTCGGCACGCGCTACGACTTCGGACGCGCCAACTTTACCGGAAATAGCACCTGGGCCGTCTCCGGTCCCGCGCAAAGCAAGCTGGAAGGCCTGGGAAACAGCTTCTCCGTCATCGTGCCCGCCTTCTCCGAGACTGTGGTGCTCATCCCAGGAAAGTAGCAGCGCTCCCGGCCTTAAAGTAGGGAAAAACCGCGTTTGGGCATGATCGAGCGCACCCATGCCGGAAATGCTTTAGTTCGACTCGTCCAGAACCTCGATCCCCGAGACCGTGGCGTTGTTCACGATGGGCTCGAAGGTCAGATTCAGCTTTCCCTGCGCCGTCGGCTTCAGGTGGTAGAAGGTCTTCGTGAGCGCATGCAGGCTGCCGGCCTCCTTGTAGATGTCGAAGTTGTCGAGCAGCATCACGCCGTTGCACATCACACGAAAGATGCGGTTCCCTGTTCCGCCCTGCCCTGAGGCGTGCGGTCCAAAGTAGAACTCGGCAAAGTGCAGCACCAGCGTGTACCGCCCGCGCGTATCGACCGGCAGCGCATAGGTGAAGTGCCCATACCGCTCGGCGGCAAAAAGGTCCGGATCGGGCGAGCCCTGGATCGGCTCCCGCTGCGTAGAGAGCCGTCCATTCATGAAGTAGTTGTCCGGATGCCAGGTTTGGCCATCGTGGTCGGTCACGGATGTCGGTTGCATCACCAGGCGAATGGGAAGCTGCTTATGCGGGATTCCGGGAAGAATCTCGATGGCATTCAGCGCCGGAGTTCCACGTTCTCCGGTGAAACTGATGCGCAGATAGCCGTCCTTGTCCGGAGAAACATCGCGAAAGATCCGCTCGTCGGCGATATTCTCTCCCAGTGCGTCGGAGTTGACATCGAACGCCGGCAGAGAGAGCTTGTTGTTGATGCTTACGCTGAAGGTGCGCGCGTCGTCGCTGCCGTTGTCCATGGTCACAAAATACAGGTGCAACTCATAGACGCCTGGCGGAAGCGGAATATTGTAAAAGAAGTCGCCCGTCCGCCAGCGCTCGAAGAGCAGAGGATCGCTGGTGCGAGCGATGGAATGAGTGCTGCGCGTCCAGGTTCCTCCACCGTAGTCATACCGGTCGGCCGTCCAGATGGCCCCGGAACTGTCCATCTGGGGCTGACCGGTATAGCCGGCAATCAGGCGAATGGGCATCCCAGTGGCGTTGGACGAAACGGAGGGTCCACCGCCAGTCGGCTGCGCCGGAGTAGCTTTAGACTGCTTTGTGGAACCGGAGAAAGAATAGAACCCGAAAATTGCGCCTACTGCAACCACAGCCAGAAGCGCGTAAAGCCATCCCTTGCGCTTCAGAAAAGTACGCCACGCGGCGCTCGAGCCATGAACTGCAGGCGGTGTGGAAGCGGATTCCGGCGTGAGCGCGGTCGCTGGCTGGCTCTTGCTGCCGGGCGAATCAAGTGGGTCGCTGGAGGGCAGCACACTCGACTGGTGTGTGAAAACAGGGACGTAGCTGCCCGAGGGAAGCGACAGATGAACCAGGTGGTCCTTGCCCTCGCGTTCGTAATACTCCCGCAACTTCTTGCGCAGCCGGTGCGCCTCGACCCGCGCAATCGCGTCTTCGCTGGCGTCGAATGCCGTCTTGGAGCGGCCAAAGACCTCGGTTGCGATGCCGTACTCGTGCAGCTGATCGATCTCGCCTAAGAAGTATTTTTCTCCCAGGTAATGCGCCAGACGCGCCAGCCGGGTGGATTTTTGCAGCGCCTTTTCCACCACGTCAAGTTCAGCGCGTTCTGCTTCACGGCGTGACAGATCGGACTCCTCAGGCATGATCGCTCCCCAGTGTGAACACCGATGCCTTCCGCAACCCCGATGATACGTATTTGCAACGCAGCATTTTCTGTGGGTGATAGGTGCTCGTTATTGTTTCTATAATCATCAACTTAGCTCGATGTACAAGCACGGCTTCCACTCGTGTAACAAGATTGTACAAGATTAACCTTTCGCACTGTTCTTGCCCGACCATAGCGTAGGTTTTCGCGTGCGAATTTTTGCGGATATGGAATCTGTACGAGATCTTTCGGCGCCTACGAATGGATGGAGGCAGAGCAGCAGGGAAGACTCGGATGGACGAGGGAGTTTATGCATCTCGCGGTTGTTTGAAATCTGTTTGCAGCACGGATAAAAACTGAAGATGTCCGCCAGTATTGTTCGTAAAGCGGGCATTTTTTTCAAGCTCGGAGAAAAAACGATTTAGCCATTGAGCCGGATGAGAAGGCTCTCGGATCTTGGAGGCATACTTTGACGAATTTAGTAATCCATCTTACCCGCACTCAGGCCTTGTGGCCCTGGGCGCAGAAGCGGCTGTGGCACGCCATTCTTTGCAGTGCGGCTTTCCTGTTGCTGCTTGGGACGGCATCCGCACAGAACAGCTCATCCATCTCCGGCACTGTGCGCGACATCACCAACGCTGTGATTCCTGGGGCCAGGGTAACGCTGACCAACGAAGCCAACAAGGGAACCCGTGTCTCAACCAGCAACGGCGATGGGTTTTTCAATTTTGCCGCCATTCAGCCGGCAACCTACAGCATTCAGGTTGCCGTGAATGGCTTTAAGACCTGGAAGGTGACCGGAATCCAGGTTCACCCCGGGGACAGCCTCACGGTGCCCAAGATCAATCTGGCCATCGGCGAAGTGACGATGTCGGTGACGGTAACCGCCGAAGTGGCCGGCGTGGCGCTTTCCTCCGGCGAACACAGCACGCTGATTAATTCGGCCGACATCAATCGCCTTTCCACCACCGGCCGCGATGCCGCCGAACTGGTGAGCATGTTGCCCGGCTTTGCGCTGAATCAAACATCCATGCAGAATCAGGGCGCCGACTACACCACCGTGGGCTTTGGCTCGGGCAATGTCGGCGCTTGGGGTGTCAACGGCGCGGCGCCGCAGCAGGGCTTGGTCAATGTTACCTCCGATGGCGCCAACGTGATCGATCCGGGCGACATGGGGGGCCAGCTCTCCAACATCAATATGGATCAGGTGCAGGAAGTCAAGGTGCAAACCTCGAACTTCGGTGCTGACGAGGCCAAGGGCCCGGTCGTCATCAATGCCGTGGGCAAGGCCGGCAGCGATGCCTACCACGGCGGATTTTATGATTACTTCCGCAATTCGGGTTTGAATACCAACGACTGGCTCTCCAAGTACATGGGCGCGACCAAATCAGCGGCCCGATATGACTACCCTGGCGGCAGCATCAGCGGTCCGATCAAGATTCCCGGCACCCGCTTCAATCGCAGCAAGCGCCTGGTTTTCTACGCCGGTTATGAGTATTACCTGCAGAGCACGAATGCCAACAACGACACACCCGTCTCGATGTTTGTTCCCACCGCGGATCAGTTGGCCGGCGACTTGAGCGCCGATACGATGGCCAAGGCGCTGAATGTTGATGTAACAAAAATGGCTGCCGGATGTCCCGCGGACTGGAATGTCTCGGATGCTTATAACGATATCGCCGCTCTTTGTTACTCGGCAGAAACGCCAATTCTCAACAACACGACCAGTGCATTGTACGATCAATTTGGCAATCAGGTGCCCACCACCGGCATCCTGCCCAGCAGCAGCATCGATCCGGGCATTGCCGCGTATACCCGTTTCTATCCGAAGCCCAACCGCACGCCCCAGCCGGTGATTGTGAACGGAGCCACGGAATATGTCTCCGACGGCTACAACTATGTAAGGAACATCATGGCCACGCACAATGGCTTCCAGTTCCATACCCGCGTGGACGAGAACATCTCCGACAATCTGAAGCTTTATGGAACCTACAACTGGGAGAAGATGAACGACGAAGAGCCTCTCCAGTACAACTATGGAGGCGCCGGTGCGCCGTTGCCCACTCCGGCCTACAGCAATATTTCAGCGCAATACCTGACGCTGAACCTGACCAAGGTGATCAAGTCCAGCATGACAAACGAGCTGGTGGTCTCGGGCGTTTATTTCAATGAGCCTCAGCAGTTCTCCAACAAGAGCGCAGTCACAGCCACGGGAACAGTCTGGGATACGGCCGGTTACGAGGGCGGTATCAACTGGCAAGGGGATTCGATCTGGCAGGGTGGTACGGCGTCGAAGAATGGCAACACCCAGTTGCCCCGTATGTATACCTATGAATCGACGCCGCCGATTCCCTGGTATTCGCTGGCCAACATTCCTACCGACACAGGCTGGTTCCTCAAGAAGTTCTCCTGGAATGTGGCCGACAACTTTACCTGGCAGTACAAGACTCATGCCATCAAGTTTGGCGTCTACGGCGAACAAACGGGCAATAATCAGTCAACTGCCGGCAGCGAGGCCAATGGCGATATTACCTTTGCGCGCTGGGACTCGTGCTATCCAAACCAGACCTACGTTGCGGGCACAAGCCCGACGATTCCGGTTGATGCCAAGGGCAACACCATCTGGTCTTCGCTGGATAACGAACTGGGCAACTTCCTGATCGGTTGCACGCAGTCTTTCAGCCAGGCCAACTTTGATCCGAACAACAACCTGCGGTTCGTCACCCTGGAAGGCTACGCAACTGACGAGTGGAAGGTCAATTCCAAGTTGACGATTACCTTCGGCGCCCGCTTCTCGCATATCGGACCGTGGACTGATCCGCACGGCGTGGGCATGGCTGTCTGGCAGCCCTCCACACTGGAGCAGCACGTAATTTATACCAACTCGACCACGCCGGGCATGAGTTGGCACCAGAAAGATCACAGCATTCCCAATGCCGGCGTGCCCACCAAGGCTGTCTTCGTTTCGCCGCGCTTCGGACTCGCCTACGACATCTTCGGCAACGGCAAGACCACGCTGCGCGGCGGCTGGGGCGTTTATTATTCGCACGATCCGGCCAGCGCTGCCGGAGCCGAATCGACCGCGATCGGCATGACTACCTATTCGCCGGGCGGCTCCTACGGATGCACCTTCGGACAGCTCTTTACTGAGAATTATTTTCCTTGCGATCACTACGCTTCGTCGACTACCAATAGCAAGGCAGGGATGATAGGCGCCATCGCCAAGGCGTACGCCATGGACCCCCACGACGATCAGGTTCCGACCACCTACAACTACAACTTCACCATCGATCAGCAGACGCCTTTCCACTCGACGCTGGAACTGGCCTATGTGGGGAACAATAGCACGCACCTCAGCACGCAGAGCGGTTTGCAGAACCAGAATGTAATTCCGCTGGGTGCTGAATTCGGCCCCGATCCGGCGGTCGATTCGACTTACTACGGGCAGACGCAGCCGGCTTACAACATCCAAGCCTACGCAGACTACCGCCCTTATCCAAACTACCAGTACATCTACGTGGCCAATCACATCAACTGGGCCAACTACAACGGATTTCAGGCTTCGTGGAACAAGCAGAGCGGTTCGCTGGTCTATGGCCTCAACTACACCCGGTCCAAAGCACTGGGCGTGCGCGGCAATTACGACACTGGCTATATCGCTGATCCCGTCAACCCGAACCATGACTACGGCATTCTCGCCTTCGACCGGCCGCAGGTCTTCAACGCCAGCTACTCCTACGTGGAGGGCAACAAATTCCACGGCAATGCGATTCTCGGCCAAGTGCTGAACGGCTGGGAAATCTCCGGCGTCACCGGAGTGCAGAGCGGAGCCGATTTGGCGGTCCTTAACAATAGCACCAATTTCGGGCTCAATGGCGCGGCCAATTACACGCCAGTAGGAGACACGTCGAATGTTGCCATCAAGCTGTCTGGCGACGTCTGGCTTGGCTCGACAGACTACACCCTGCAGCCAACGGTCACCTGCGATCCGCGTAGGGGGCTGAAGAAAAACCAATATGTCAACGGAGCCTGCTTTGGCATTCCCGCGCTGGGTTCGCAAGGTCAGTGGACTCTTCCAGATGCGCACGGTCCGGCCTACTTCAAATCCGATCTATCGATCTTTAAAGACTTCAAGATCAACGACCGGCAAAATATGCAGTTCAGGATTTCTGCCTTTAACTTCATGAATCATCCGATCAGCTCGTTTGCCAGCAGCAATCTGTCCAATCTGTATTTGGATGCCGGCTATGCCGACAGCACCGTTTACACCACTCCGGCGGCGGCGTTGGCAGCCTTGACGATCAACAACAAAAGCACCTTCGGCTCTACGGCCTACAAGGTTGGCCAGCGCGTCGCCGAACTCGGCTTCAAGTACAACTTCTAGCCGCGGTGCGGCAGGGCGTTTTGGCGCCTTGCCGCACACGCTGCAGACAGGATTGTGGCAACCGGGAACGAGACGGTAGCCGGAACAAGATACATAAGCAACATGCGGCCTGAAGCCGCACTTGGAGGCTTGAAATGTTAAGGAAAGATTGGATGAAGGGTTGGATTCAAAGGAATGGTTGGCTGGCCGTCTTGCTGCTGATCGCGTTCGCGGTGACGGCTGGTGCACAGACCATCCCCTCGATCGTCGTATCGTCAGCGACCGCCATTTCCAGAACCGGTGTTTCGAGTCCCGGCAAGGCGGTGCAGGATACCTGCGGCAATCTTTACGAATTGGAAGCCAGCGGCGAACTGGTGGAGATTCCGGCCGATGGAGGTGCGGTTGTCAACCTTGTCAACTACGGCAGTATCCAGTCGGGTGACGGTCTGCTGGGCGGCTTGGCGATCGACAGCAGCAACAACTTGTACGTCGGCAGCAAGTGGAATGGCGCGGTCATCAAGGTTCCGTCTTCGAACTGCACACCCAACCCGCTCGGAGCCACATCGATCCTGGATAACAACGTCATCGGCAGTATTGATGGCTACTGGTACGATCCGGGCGACATCGCCACGGATTCGTCGAACGATGTTTTTGTCGTCAGCGATTCTTTTGGCGGTGCTTCTGGCGCCATCTACGAGCAAACCGCTGCAGGAGTAGGTTCACTGGCGATGGGGTCCACGTCCAGCACTCCGCAAATCACAGCCCTTGCCGTCGATTCATCTGGCGATATTTTTTTTACGGCGGGCAACGGAAAAGTCTATGAGCTTCCTGTAGCCTCCTACGGCACCACCAACGCCACGGCTGTAATCACGGGACTAAGCAATGCTCTGGGCGTTGCCTTCGATTCCCTTGGCAACTTGTTCGTTGGCGATTCCGGCACCGGCAGCATCTACGAAGTTCCCTTTACCACCTCTCTGCAATTCAGCAAGATGTATCTGGTTGCCTCGAATCTGACGCTGGGCAATCCGCTTTCGATTGCCAAGGACGGCAAGTCAATCATCTACACGGCCACCACCTCCGCAAGCTCCAATGTGTATGAGCAGGTTCCAGGCAGCGCCAACCTGGGCAGCGTGGATGTGGGCTCCTCGACGACGGGAACGGTGAGCGTGGTCTTCAACGCCAGTGAGACTCCGGCAGCATTCAGCGTTTCCGGCAACAAGTTTTCCTCTACGGGCGGCACCTGCGCGGCGGGCACATACAAGGCGGGCCAGTCCTGCACCATTACGGCTAATTTCACTCCCTCTCATCCAGGCGTGTTTGCCGGTGGAATCACGCTGACCGACGCCAGTAACAACACGCTGGCCGCAGCCTATCTCTCTGGCACGGGTCTGGGCGCGGGCATCACGCTGGACTCCGGTACGGTGACCTCGATCGGCAGCGGGTTTACAACTCCGCAGGCAATCACGGTCTCGAATTCCGGCGGCTACATTGCAGATGCCGGCGCCAACGCCGTGCTCTACTTTTCAGGAACTTCGTCCACACCGGTCTCGATCGGCACCGGGCTCAGCAAGCCTTCTGGCGTGGTCGTTGACGGCGCTGGCAATGTGATCATTGCCGACACTGGCAACAACCGCATCGTCGAAGTGCCACTGGTCAATGGCACGCTGACCAACTCCGCGCAGACCACGATCGTTGCATCGTCGGACACCATCTCCAGCACGAAGCTCAGCAGCCCGGCCGGTGTGAGCATTGATGCGCAGGGTGACCTGTTTATCTCCGATACCGGCAACAGCCGCATCGTCTACGTTCCCTTCAACGGAAGCTGGCAACTCTCGCTTGCCTCGGTCCTGGGCTCTAATTTGACCAGTCCCCTGGCAACCACCGTCGATCCGTCTGGCAATCTCTACGTTGCAGACTCCGGCAGCGGCCAAATCTACGAACTGCCGCCGCCCTTCAGCAGTGGTGTTCAGAAGCTGGTGGCTGTCGGCTTCAGCACTCCCTCGGCGTTGGCCACAGACGCATCCGGCAGTCTTTTCGTTGTCGATCAAGGTGCGGGCACTGTTCTGCGCATTCCCTCTGTTTCCGGGGCGCTCGATCCAAATTCCGCCATTGAGGTCGGATTTGGAATTGCCGATCCCTATGGCGTAGCGGTGGACCCGACAGGCAACATCTATGTGACCGATGGAACCAAGGCAGCGGCCTATCAGGTGGACCGTACCACCACCGGTGTTAACTTCGGCGACTGGGCTCTGAACACCGCCAGCGGGGCCGAGCCGATCCAGGTAGAAAACGAAGGCAATCAAACCTTGACCTTCAACACCCCGTTCTATACCGCAACCGGAGACACTACAGAGTTCACCTTTGGCACGCCGACCGACGCCTGCACCGACGGCGGTACGGTGGCGGTAGGAACCAATTGCGAAGTGGATCCGGTCTTCCAGGCAACCACGGCTGGCTCCTGGACCGACACGCTCGCAATCGGCAGCAATGCGCAGAACACGAGCACGCCCCAGGTGGTCCTCACGGGAACCAGCAATCCGGCCGCTTCCACCACGACGGTTCTGGCGATCACCTCTCCGTCCAGCGGCACTCCCTACTTTGGGGAGCCGATCACGTTGAAGGCTACCGTCTCCGCAACGAGTGGAACGCCGACCGGCAGCGCCGAGCTTCTGGTCGATGGCGTTACCGCCGCGCAAGGAACCTTGAGCAGTGGCGTGGCGACCTTCTCTCTGGCCACAGGCCTGACCGGCGGCAGCCACTCCCTGCAAGCCGTCTATCAGGGCTCGAGTTCCTACACCGGCAGTTCCTCGTCGCCGCTGACGCTTTCGGTCAGCACCGCGCCTACCACCTCCACAATGGTGATCACCGCTCCGTACTCCAATCCGGCCAGCGTAGTCTCCGGAGGCTCGGTCTCCTTTACTGTCACCATCAACTCGACTGGTGTAGGCATTCCCACTGGAACGGTCACCTTCGTCACTGGCACGACGACTCTGGGATCGGTCAGCGTGGCGCCGGCATCCGGTGGTGCCTTCCAGGCCGCTCTTGCCACGACCGCGCTGCCAGTCGGCACCAACACGATTACCGCTACCTACAGTGGTGACGCCAACTACGTCGGTTCTGTGGCTACGGGCGTCGTGTATGTGGTCAGCGGCGCAACCGTGGGCGTAACTGCCAGTAGCACGACGCTTACCACCAACGAAGGCAACAGCAGCAGTGTGACCTTCACGACCACCAGCTATGCGGGCTGGACCGGCATTGTTGGATTTAGCTGCCTGGCCTCTTCGCTGCCCGCCAATGCGCGCTGCGTTTGGTCTCCCGGACAGTTGGAAGTGATGCCTAACTCCGTTAACCCGACAGTAATGCTGAAGGTTGCCATCAATCAGCCTCCGACCACCACGACGGCCAGCAAGATGATCTGGTGGCTGGGCGGGTTGACCGGCCTTGCGCTCTTCGTCGTTCGCCGCCGGATGCCGCGTGGCATTTGGGCTACGGTTGCGATGCTGCTTGGCGTGGGCCTTCTGGGTGCTTCCGCCAGCGGAGTCATGGCCTGCAGCAGCAACGGCATTGCGAACCGCACACCCGCCGGAACCACAACGATTACCGTGTATGCCTCATCTGACCCGTTTGTTTCCGGCAGTACCACGTCGGTACAGCCATGCATCAACTCAACAACCAAGGTGCAGGATGCATCGCAGGCGCCCTGCTCTCTGAATACCTATCAGATTGCGGTGACTGTGGAACAGTAAGTATCAAGCAGTAAACAAAGGCCCGGGGTGCGCAAGCGCTCCGGGCCTTTGTTTGCTGACGGAGCGGCGGACGTTATTTGGAGCCAGTCGCTCCGCCATTTCAGGGGAGCAGCACGATCTGCTTGCCCTGCGACTTTCGCCATGCGCTCAAGATACGCCGCAAGACGATTTTGCCGAGCGCCTGGCGTTGCGGTGTTGGTGTTCATGCAGACAGCTTACCCACGGAGCCTGCTCTAAAAATTCACTGTGATCTTTGCCGTCAGAGCGCGTGGAGTTACATAATGCGTGCCGCTGAATGTGGAGAGGAAGTTATACAAAGCATACTTATCGGTGATATTAATCGCCGTCAGGTCGAAGTTTACCTTGTAGCGATCCTTATGGAAAAGATTATCCTTGCCGATGGAGGCGTCGAAGAGGTTGCGCGGCGCGATGCGCGGCGGGTTCTTGTCATTGTCGCCTTTGCCGGGAGCGGGGATGTCGATCAACGCCGAACCGTACTCCGAAGCCAGGCAGCTTGACGGCAAAGGATGGCCGGGGGTTGCGCGGACGCCGTTGCAGGTAAGTCCAGCCTGAAACTCTTCGTCAGCGGTCAGGCTGCTCAGATCCACCGCGGGCTGGCCGCTGAGCGTGGTGGAAGTCGAGTTGCATGCGCTGTTGGGGTCGTTCGAGAGCAAGTTATAGCAAGGCGCTGCTCCAGCCACCATGCCTGAGTCATAGCGCCAGTTAAAGCCGCTCCACAGGCCGCTTAACAACTTACCGCGAGAGAAGGTGTATTGCAGGTGGGTGGTCTGGTTGAACTTCTCGTCATGGTCGATGCGGAAGGGAAGACCGGTTTGGCCTACGGTGGCTCCGGCTCCGGCCACCTGAGGCGGAAAGAAACGGGCGGAGACCGAGGATGCGACGACATAGGCGCTGATGTGATGAAGCTGGGGAATATCCGCGCGCAGGGCATAGCCGGGAATCTTCGAGTTATGCCAGTCGATGGGGAAGGTGATGGGTGTATTGCCCAGCACACTGAAGTCGAAGGCGTTGTGGGTGTACTTCCAGATGTACTCGCCGCTGACGACTACCTTCTTGCCGAAGGCCTGCTGCAGGCCGGCATGAAACTCATTGCGAAAGCCGGGTTGAAGGGTGCCAGAAACGCCGGATGAGCAGTTCAGCAGTGGTGCAAGCACCGCATTGGCGCATCCGATGTTCGACAGTACAAGGTTCTCGTTGAAGGGCGTCTCCAGCGTGCGCGCATAGGAGGCGCGCAGCACGGTCGTGGTTGGCTTGATGTTATACGCAATGCCGACGCGCGGCTCTGCCTGGGTGGCCGCCGTCAGGCCGTTGTAAACATCGCCGCGCAGCCCCAGGTTAAAGAGCCAGTTACCGGCCTTGATCTGGTCTTCAATGTAGAGGGCCAGTTCTTTTACGTCGGCGCGGCCAGAGTAACTGTAAAAGCTTCCGCCGCGAGTCAGGTCGTAAGGAGCAAGAACCGGAAGATAACTTGGGTTTACGTCGTTGGGGCAGTTAGATAAATGAGAGTAACCAGCCACGGGGTTTCCGCTTGCGTCCAGGCAAGGCGAGTTATACGTCGCATCAACCACGCCCAAGTTGTCATTTTCGCGCAAGAAGGTCTGCCCGTACTGCGCTCCGGCCTTGAAATTGTGGATTCCCTTGGCGTAGGAGAAGTCAGAGTGAACGGCGGTATTGGTCAGCGTGCGGTCCTGGGAAATCGATGAAGTTTGCAGGTTTGCCGGCCCCAGGTCGGCCAGTGGATTGCCGCTGGGATAGTAGTTATAGTTGTCCCGGCGGACAAAGGCTCCCAGGTTGAAAACGGCGTGATTGCCAATAATTCTCGTGTAAGTGGGAGAAATATTGATAGTCCCGATCTTGGAGCGCTGATCGGCATTGCCCACGCTGCCAAAGACAGGGGTCGGTGCCGTGCCTTCGCTGATGACATTCTTGACGTTCAGGTTGTCGTAGGAGTTAGGCGTCTGAAACCAGGAGCGGGAGTAGCTCAGATCCAGATGAAGCGAATCGACCGCGGTGAGGTTATAGTCGACGCGATCGAAGACATTTTGTTCGTTGCCCTTGTCGTGGAAGACGGAGAACTCCGGAGCATCGAGAAAGCGGCCGGAGTTGAGGCCGTCGGCCTCGATGAAATTGCCCCAATTCTTGCCGCCGTAGGCCAGATCATAGCCGCCGGAGGCTGACCCGAAAGCGCCATAGGATGCGTTGATGCTGCCGGTCGGCTTGGCGACGCCTTGCCCGGAGCGCGTGGTGGCCACGATGACCAAGCTGGTCTTGCCGCCGTACTCGGCTGGCGGCGCGCCGCTGATGACCTCGATCGATTGAATCGAGTTGGCGGGAATCTGGTTGGAGAAAACTTTGCTCTGCTGGTTGGTCATGGATTGGCCATCGACAGAATAGGAATTCTCCGCATGGTCGCCGAGGCCGTGCATCTGGCCGTCGGAGTCGGCCGAGATGCCGGGCGTGGAGATCGTGACCAGCGAACTGAGGCCGGAAGAGTCGCCGCCCATGGGCACCTTGGTCAGCAGATCGCGGTCTATGTCGGTGTGAAAAGTGGGGTCCGATTCGACCAGATCGCCGGAGGCTTCCACGGTTACGGTCTGGGAACTGGCGGCAACCGCGAGCACCAAGCTGAGATCGGTTCCTACCACGGAGCGAATTTCAAAACTCTGGCTCAAGGGAGCAAAACCGCTGGCCTGAATGCTGATCCGGTAGGGATTGAAGGGGATGTTCGTGAAGACGAACTGGCCGGCCGTGTTGGTCGAGGCGGTGCGGTCCAGGCCGCTGACTTCGTTGATCAGATGAACCGTCGCGCCGGGAATCACGGCGCCGGAGGGATCGGTAACCGTGCCGCGCACCGCGCCGGAGTTGCTGCCCTCCGAGGCTGCATAAAGCGGAGCGCAGAGCAGGAAAAAGGCGGAAAGAATACTAAAAAGAACGGCGCGTTTGAACGGCATAGGAAAGCCTCCTGGGGAAGGTTGCATATATGAAAAGTCGGCCGTGGCGAGGCGCGTCACGGCATTTTCTGTGCAGGGAGGGCATCATTCTGATCCCGATGTCAACCGGCGGCGCAGCGCTCGCACAGGGTGCGAAGTGCTGTCGGAGTCAGGCTGAAACGAAAGAGCGGAAAAAGATGCTTTAGCAACCAGCGGGAGGGGGGCGCGTAAAGAGCTTGGGATGCCAATGCCGGATGACCGGACACACCTTGTAGATCGGGGCAGCGGCGCGAATCTGGACCAGCACAATGACGGCTGCGATTGCTGTGACCGGCGCGGCAGACTGCATGGCGATGCACAGCGGGCAATGGTCGGCATCGCTTTCGACCGCATGGAAGTGCGCCACCTGGACTACGGTCAGCAGCGCCAGCAGGGCCAGACACACCAGAACCGCTGCACCGGAAGCGCGTGGCTTCCAGCGGCGACTCAAACTCTCGAAATGTGCCTGCAATCCGGTCAAAAGAAACATCCCTGCTTCAAGGATACACAAGATTGGACGCAACAGAAGCTGTCAGGGGTGCGGCTTCTCGGTGAATTACCCATCAATTTTTCATCCGCGCCGTCTAAACTGTTGAGCTATGTCCTGTTTTCGTCCCATGCGACTGTTGCGGTGGATTGCCCCTGTGCTGCTGGTGGCCGTGGCCTCGATCGGTTCCGCGCAGAGCCAGAAACCGCTGCCGCTGAAGCCGGATATGGCGGGCATGGCCACCAATCATCGCCTCATTCTGAAGGATGGCAGTTACCAGGTGGTGCGCAAGTATGAGATTGTGGGCGACCGCGTGCGCTACCTTTCCGTCGAGCGTGGCGGCGACTGGGAAGAGCTGCCTGTGGATCTGGTGGATTGGGAGGCCACGCGCAAGTGGGAGCGGGATCACGCCAGTCAAAATCAGGCCGGCCTGGCCGGCGAAGATGCCTCGCCTGCCATGAAGGAAGCCGAGACGATTGACAAGGAGGAAGCCGCGGAGCGTGCCGAGCAGAAGGCGCGCCGGCCCGAAGTGGCCAAGGGGCTGGAGCTGCCTGACGAGGACGGCGTCTTTGCGCTGGATACCTTTGAGGGCACGCCGGAGCTGGTGGAGCTTGTGCCCGTGGACCTGGCTCTGAATGCCAAGAACCGGCGTGGACTGAGCACGCTGAATCCGCTGGCTGGAGCTAGGGCCAGCCTGGAACTGGAGGGCGCGCACGCCAAGGTTCATCTGCATGTGAACGACCCGGAGATCTTTCTGGCGCTGGATGCCCGCGACGACGCCGAGAAGGTTATCTCCCATGCACTCACTGTGGAAACCGGCGGCGCGAAAGAGCTGGGCAATCGCAAGCATGGCGCGCACTCGCCCGACTCGGGATTTGCCTTGGTGCGCGCGGACGAGCGCAAGGCGGTGCGCATCGTGGGCGCCATTCATGTGAGCCTCACGGGCACGGCGACCCAGGACGAAAATGTGATTCCAGCCAAGGTTGAGGTCCTGGCTGGCAAGCACTGGCTGAAGATCACGCCCATCCAGCCGCTCTCGATCGGCGAGTATGCGCTGGTGGAGATTCTCTCCGCTTCGGAGATCAACCAGTCGGTGTGGGACTTTCGCGTGGACCCGCGGCTGGGTGACAATCCGGGATCGCTGGGGCCGATTTTCAAGTAGCGGAGTTTGCGGACTATCGCATCGAAATCTGCGCGGGCTTCAGCCCCCGAAGAAATGCTCGATGTGAAATAGAACTTATTCCGAGGTTCTCCAAAGCCCATACCTTTCAAAGCAACGACTTGAGTAGAGATACTGGAACGCGCGGGGAATCTTTCCGTAACTTCCACTTTTTGCGCGGCGCTTTTCTCTTAATCCGTGCGGAAAGCTGAAGCGAGTGTGAAATCTACCCGTGGTGTACGATAAAAGGGTGATCCCAATGGCAGGCAAGTAACTTGAGGGATCCTTATGCTTGAGTGTTTCAAGAAGTTTCTCTTGGAGCTTTTCCTGGTCACCTCTCGCGTGCATCCAGTCCTTTTTTACATCGGCTTGATTCTTATCGCGGCTGATGGACCCTCCGCGAAAGGCGAGGCACCATATGACTGAACTGCGCACCATTGAAGCGCCGGAAGAGGCTCGCGGGCAAAGGCTCGACCAGTTTCTGGCCGCGCAGCTTGAGGGCGTGAGCCGCTCTCGCGTGCAAATGCTGATGGATCAGGGCGATGTTCTGGTCAACGGCAAGCAGGAGAAAGCGTCCCTCAAACTGCGTGGTGGCGAGCGGATCGACATAACCGGCGAGCCGCATCCCACGCCGCTCAAGGCCATCGCGGAAGACATTCCGCTGGACGTGATCTACGAAGACGACGACCTGGCGGTGGTGAACAAGCCGGCCGGAATGATGGTTCACGCCGGGGCGGGGCAGAATGATGACGTGCGCAACCGCGGTACGCTGGTCAACGCGCTGCTCTTCCGCTTCAAGCGGCTTTCCTCGACCGGCGGCGACCTGCGGCCGGGCATTGTGCATCGGCTCGACAAGAACACCAGCGGACTGATTGTGGTGGCCAAGAACGACCGCGCCCATGCGGCGCTGGGAAAGATGTTCGCGAACCATCAGATCAAGAAGACTTACATCGCTCTCGTCCAGGGCTCCGTCGAGCGCGAGAGGGGCACCATCAACGCCAGTGTGGGCCGCGACCCTCTGCGGCGCACGCGCATGACCACGAAGCCTCAGGAAAACGCCCGCACGGCCATTTCGCACTACGAGGTAATCCGGAGGCTCTCCAATCGCTTCGGCAAGTTCACGCTGGTCCGGGTGCGCATCGAGACCGGCCGTACACATCAGATTCGTGTGCACATGGCGTCGATTGGCTACCCGGTGATGGGCGACACGGTCTACGGTGGTTCGGGCCAGTTGACTGACCAGGTGGCCTCGCAGGCCGCAACCTCCAAGGCGGCGCGGCGCAATGCGGAGCCGGAAAAGCTCCGGCTGGGACGCAACTTCCTTCACGCCGCGCGGCTTGAGTTTACGCACCCCGTGACGGGCAAATTGCTGCAACTGGAAGCGCCTCTGCCCACGGAACTGGAGACGTTCCTGAGCCGGCTGGAAGATGGGCCACTGGATGCCAAAAAAAAGCCTGATGCGGGCTTGGCCAAAACCCAGGGCGCCGTTGATAAAATGGGAAAGCTATGACCAGACAGTTTTTAGCACTAGGATTTGCCGTGGCGTTTGCGGCCTCCGCCTTGCACGCGCAGCAACCCGCGACTCCGTCCGCAGCCCCGCCCGCGCAGGCCCCGGCCGCCCAGCAGCCTCTGGCGCAGCCTGCCGATCAGCAGGTGGACGCCAGCGCGCCCACGATCCGGCTGGGCGTCAACGAGGTCAGCCTCATTTTCACCGTGACTGACAGGCATGGACACTATATTCCCAACCTGCAGCAACGCGACTTTGCGCTGCTGGACGACGGCAAGGCGCCTGCCAAGGTGAAGTCCTTTCACCAGCAGATCAATCTGCCCTTGCGTGTGGGCCTTGTCATCGACGCCAGCACCTCGATTCGCCAGCGGTTCGAGTTCGAGCAGCAGTCGGCGACCGAATTTCTGTTGCAGATCCTCAAGGCCAAGAGCGATCGCGCCTTTGTGATGGGCTTCGATGTAACGCCCAATGTGACCCAGGACTGGACCAACAATATCGATGGCCTGGAGGCGGGCGTCAACCGCTTGCGCCCCGGCGGCGGAACGGCGCTCTTCGATGCCGTCTACACAGCCTGCCGCGACAAGCTGCAGGACATTTCACGCGGCAAGGAGCCGGTGCGCAAGGCCATGGTGCTGATCTCCGACGGCGATGACGACCAGAGCCGCGTTTATCTGGACGAAGCCGTGAAGGAATGCCAGCGGGCAGAGACCATCATTTACAGTGTCAGCACCAACTGGACACCCAGCCGCGGAAAAGGCGATCAGGTGCTGAGCCAGATGGCCTCGGAAACCGGCGGGCAGGCCTTCTTTCCGCCTTCGGTCGAGGAGATGTCAAAGAGCTTCAGCAGCATCGAAGAAGAACTGCGTAGCCAGTATGCCCTGACCTACACGCCGGCGGATTTCAAGGAAGACGGCGCGTTTCGTCCCATTTATCTCTATTGCAACGACCGGCGCTACCAGGCGCGCACGCGCAAGGGCTACTTCGCGCAGCGGCCGTAGTCTTTGCGGTGCAGAAAAAGATGCAGCAACAAAGAGGGCGCGGTTGCAACCGCGCCCTCTTTGTTGCTTGAAGCGCCTCCCATGTGCTCGACGGCCGCAGCCTCGTTCGAACAGATTATTCCTCGATCACTCTAGAGCATTTTCGCTTCACATATTTACATCAGAAGAGCATGGAAGGTGTCTTTTTCTTTAGGAAAAAGCCACTCAGCAGCATGGATTCTGTAAACACCAGAATCGAAAATGCTCTATTCTTCCCGATCTTTATATCAACTCTGTCGGTTGTTCCGTTTCAGGACAATTCCGCGTTTTGCTATCCGCATTTGCTTCACCCTTGGATTATTTTCATTTCTTTCTCGCGGATTTTGCCGAATGCGCGATGAAATAGAAATGTGCGATTCCAAAAGTTCTTCATGGGCTTTGCTTATGGGGTTACGGCTTTTTAAGGTTGCCAGCCGCATTGGAACAGGGGGGAACATGAGAATCAGCCAAGCGGCGAAAAAACTGTGCGGATGGGAGGCAATGGGATGATCCGGCAGGCAATATCGTGTGACATTTGCGGAACAGAGAAGAAGCAGACGAACCATTGGTTTGTGGCTTATGAACAAGATGGAGAACTGCGCGTGAGCGGGTGGAGTTCGCGCAAACGGCTACGTCCGGGGTCGAAGCATCTGTGCGGGCAAATCTGCCTGCACAAGCTGGTGGATGACTTCATGGCCAGGGCTTTGAAGGTGAATGCGCCGCAGGCCGAGGCTGACGAGGCCCCGAAAGAGGCGCCGAACGAGGCTATTAAATCGGTCATAGGCAACGACACCAGCCTGACCTCCAGCGTGGCTTTTGAGGAAGATGCTTTTGAGGAGGAGGACGAGTTCGGGTCTTCCGCGCGGCTGATTCCCACGCCCGAGCCGGTTCAGCCCATGCGGCCTCCGCTTCGGATGCCGATGGAGTTGGTCGCCGAGCCGGCGCGGCCGCGAGAGAAGGCCGTGGTTCCCGCCGACGAGCCTCCCCGCTATGCCTCGCGCAACTGGCGCGCCGCGGCCTGGGAGCGGGAACGCGAACGGGAGCGGGCCGGTGAACGATCTTCAAGTCTGGCCGCCCGCCGTTGATTGCAGTCGAGATGAGAATGTGAGGTCGTCATGGGTCTGGACTTGTTGCTGATTCTGCCGGTTGTTTCTCAGTTGATGCACCGCGCGAGGTCTCTTCCGCCGGACTCCGCAACCCTGATTCAACGCGGAAATCAGCCGAAACTCAATGCGCGTCCGGTGCGGCATCCAGCAGCGCCAGCAGGCCGGCTTCATCCAGTTCCCGAACTTTGAGTTCCCGCGCCTTGTCGAGTTTTGAGCCCGCGTCCGCGCCAGCGACAACGTAGCTGGTCTTCTTGCTGACAGAGGCAACGGCCTTTCCGCCAGCCGCCTCGATCTTGCGCTTGGCCTCGTCGCGGGTGAGCGTGGGTAACGTGCCGGTCAGCACAAAGGTCAGCCCCGCCAATTGGGCCGAGCGTTGCCGCTTCTCCGCCGTCATCTCCACCCCGGCTTCTTCCAGCCGCTTCACCAGATCGCAATTTTCCTTGTCAGCGAAGAATTCAAGAATTGCCTGAGAGATGCGCGGGCCGACCTCTTCCACGCGCTCCAATTCCTCGGCGGAAGCTGCTCTGAGCGCATCCATCGAGCCGAATTCCTCGGCTAGCAACTCGGCCGTGCGCTCGCCCACGAAGCGGATGCCCAGGCCCATCACCACGCGGGCCAGTCCGGCTTTTCTGGAGGCGTCGATCTCGTCGAGCAGCGCATCGGTTGACTTGGTTGCAAAGCGGTCGAGCGCCAGCAGTTCATCGCGCTGCGATTCCAATTTGTAGAGGTCGGCTACGCTCCGCACCAATTTTCGGTCCAGCAGTTGCTGCACGACGGCCTCGCCCAGCCCTTCGATGTTCATCACCCCGCGCGAGGCAAAGTGCAGCAGGCTTTCGCGCAGCTTGGCTGGGCAGTCGGTGTTCACGCAGCGAAAGTCCACTTCGCCCTCGGCGCGCACGGCGGCGCTTCCGCACTCCGGGCATTCCGACGGAAAAGCAAAAGGCTTGCTCCCGCGTTTGTGCTCGGCGTCGTCGAGCACTTCAACGACCTTCGGAATCACGTCGCCGCCGCGCTCAACCTTGACCCAGTCGCCGATGTGAAGCCCGAGGTTCTGGATGAAGTCGGCGTTGTGCAGCGTGGCGCGGCTGACCGTGGTGCCGCCGATGAAGACCGGGGCCAGCTCGGCTACCGGGGTCAGTTTGCCGGTGCGGCCCACCTGCACGGTGATGTCATTCACTTGCGTGATGCCCGACTTGGCCGTGAATTTGTAGGCGATGGCCCAGCGTGGCGCGCGGCCGGTTGAGCCCAGCCGCTGCTGCGTCGCCTGAGAGTCCACCTTGAAAACCACGCCGTCAATGTCGTAGCCCAGACTGTCGCGCGCAGCCTCGGCCTGATCGATGAAGGCGGTCATTTCCTCAATCGTCGAGACCAGCTTGCGATGAGGGTTGACGCGGAAGCCTAGGGCCGCCAGTGTATCGAGGGCCGCCCACTGGCCCTGCTGCCAATCGTCACCCTCAATCAGCAGAAAATAAGCGTAGAAGTCCAGGCGGCGGCTGGCAACGGTGGCTGGCTCCAGCGTCCGCAGCGCTCCGGCCGCGGCGTTGCGCGGATTGACGGCGGGCGCAAGGCCCTGCTGTTCGCGCTCCTCGTTGAGCCGGAGAAAGGCCGCCTCGGGCATGACCGTTTCGCCGCGCACTTCAAAGGCTTGCGGCAGGCCCGTCTTCTTTAGCTGTTCCGCCGGAATGCTGAGCGGCACGCTGCGGATGGTGCGAATGTTCGAGGTCACATCCTCGCCGGTCTGGCCGTCGCCGCGGGTCACCCCAGCAATCAGCCTTGAGCCTCCGCCCTCCGCAGGAGCGTAGCGCAGGGCCGCGCTCAGGCCGTCCATCTTGAACTCGGCCACATACTCAACCGGCAGCGTTCCGGCCAGTTCGCGCGTGCGCACTTCCCATGCGGCCAGTTCCTCGGCGGAGTAGACGTTATCCAGCGAGAGCATGGGCCGCGAGTGCGCGACTTTCTGGAAGCCTTCGGCCGGTTTGCCGCCCACGCGCTGGGTGGGCGAGTCGGGAGTAATAAGCTCGGAGTGTTCGGCCTCGATTCGCTTCAGCTCGTTGGTCAGCGCGTCGTAGGCGGCGTCCGTGATCTCCGGCGTGTCGAGAACGTAGTAGAAGTGCTCGTGGCGGCGCAGTTCGGCGCGAAGTTCCTCCGCGCGCTGTGCCGGAGTCGAGGCTGGTTTGGTCGAATCACTCATCTTGAGAATTATAGGAGGCCGCAAGGCTGGGCGGGTTAGTATGGTTGGCAGAACGTTATGGAACCCATCACTCACCTTTTGACCGGAGCCTGCATTGGTCGCGCGGGTTTGAACCGCAAGACCAGGTACGCCACGCTGGTTGCCGTGCTGGTCGCCGAGGCCGCCGACATTGACGTGTTTTGGGGGCTGGCCGGGCCGGTCGAGGAGCTGAAACACCATCGCGGCATTACGCATACGTTGATTGCTGTGCCGGTGCTGGCGGCTGCCGCCGTCGGGGTTGTTTGGCTGCTGGACCGATGGGTGAGGGCAGGTTTTCCACCCTTTCGCCAGAAAGAACGCGAAAGGATGGGGCACGGTGATCGGGAGACGAATCCTTCAGGCCAAAACGCAAAAGCGCCCCCAGCCCCAGCGCGGCAGCCGGTTCGCTGGGGCTGGCTCTATTTGACGGCTCTACTCTCCGCGTTGAGCCACTTGGCGCTGGACTGGACGAACAACTACGGACTGAGGCCCTTTTATCCATTCAACGCGCATTGGTACGCGGGCAATCTTGTCTTTATTGCCGAGCCGGTGTTGTGGGCGCTGTTTTTCCTGGCGCTGGCTGTGCCGTGGCTGCTGGGGCTGATCGGCGGCGAGATCGGCACAAGGAAGAAAGCATTTCGCGGCCAGGGATGGGCGATCTTCGCGCTCGCCGGGATGGTTCTGCTGTGGGGATGGCGCTGGTCGGAGCAGGGAAGGGCGCGGACGCTGGTTGAAAATGCGCGGATCGCCTCGGCTCCGGTCAAGCGCATGGCACTGGAGCCCTATCCCATAAATTCATTCCGCTGGCACGCGATTCTGGAGACTGATGCCTTTTACCAGACCGCAGAAATTGACACCCGCACGGGGGAGATCACGAGCGACGACCCGAGCCAGATTCTTTATAAGCCCCCTGTGACGGCAGCCACCGAAGCCGCCAAGCGCACCCCGTTGGGCCAGGTCTATCTCGACTGGGGCACGTGGGCCGTGGTGCGCGATGTGGGCCAGGAACCCGCTCCCGGGCTGGCCCCGCCGCAGTTGCCGCCCGGCCGACAATGGACCACGGTCGAGTTTACCGATCTGCGCTTTGACTACTTCTTTCGCGGCGCGGGCGGAACCCGAAACCAGGCGCCGCTGGCCGGCTGGGTTTACATCGTGGATGGCCGCGACGACGCCGGTGAAGCGATGAACGGGCGGGAGCAGCGGTAGAACATTTTCGCGAAGAGAAAATATTATTCATCCTGTGAAAAAATTGGGTTGACCCGGCGGCGTGTGACCCCCAGAATGGATACAGTGCCGTTGTCCCTACCCGGAGCGTCTTTTTTCGCCTGGGAGGCGCCGGAATTCTGAAATTCGAGGTTTTTCATGCCTGCTTATCTGCTGCTGGTTGTTGCCATTTTGAGCCGTTTCTTGCCCCATGCCGGGATGTGGAACTTTACAGCGGTGTGCGGCGCCCTGCTTTATTTTGGAGCGCGGCGGCCGTGGCGGGAGATGCTGGCTCCGCTGGCGGCGCTGGTGGCCACGGACTGCTTCCTTACCGTTGGCATTTACCACTTCAGCTTCCGCTTGCAGGACTACGCGGCCACTTGGGCGTGGTATCTGATGGCCATGGTGCTGGGGCAGATTCTGCTTCGGGCTCGGACCACGTTTGTGCGCGTGGCGGCGGGTACGCTGCTGGGGCCGACCTCGTTTTTCATTCTTTCGAATTTTGCGGTTTGGGCCGGTGGTTGGGGCTACCCGCGCACGTTGGGCGGGCTGAACGCCTGCTACATCGCCGCGCTGCCGTTCTATCGCAATGACATTGTTTCAACGGCCATCGTGGCTGGCGCGGCTTTCGGGCTGCCGGTGCTGGTGCGGCGCATGAACGCGGTGCAGGCTCAGAAAGCGCTGGCGGAGAAGTAGCTTTCTTGGGTCGTTTGAAGGTTATCTGCTATGAAGGGGACGGGCTGAGGCTCGTCCCCTTCGTTTTGGGTTTCTAAAGATACTTACTCGTCTTCCAGCAGCTTGCCAGAGCGCTTCTTCCGCACCCACCACCAGGCAAAACCCGCGATTGCCAGGCCGCCCACGATCGCCACTGCGGCCAGTGCGTGGTGCTCCACCAGGCTCACCGCGTCCGGCCCCAGCTTCAGCACCAGCATGGAAAGAACCAGCCAGCGGACCATGCGGCCGCAGAAGACGGCCACCATGAAGGGGATGACGCGCATCTCAAAGACGCCGGCGGCAAAGACGAAAGCCTTCCAAGGCGTGGGCGGCGGCAGCATGGAGGGAATCATCATGGCCAGGAATTCCTGCTCCTCGAAGCGGACGCGCATCCGCTCGAAGCGCTCGCGGTTGACGCGCTTGAGCAGGAAAAGTTCGCCGCCGGCCCGGCCCAGCCCATAGGGCAGCAACCCGCCGACCGCCGAGCCCGCGGAGGCCAGCAGGCAATAAAACCAGAAGTGGCTCTTGTCAGCCCAAACGTAACCGGCGAGGATCAGGTCCATGGGGACGGGAATGGTGGACGAGTCCAGCAGTGCGACCGCTCCCACGCCCCAGAAGCCCAGTTTGGCCAGGGCGGGCATCAGCACAAACTTCCATTTAGCCATCAAGCGAAGAAAAAACAACTTCAAACAGGGTCCCCTTCCGCCTCTTCATCCGTCTTACAGTCAGAGACTATTGTACGGGCCAAGGCGCTGGGCACGGTTTCGCTCCAGATGAGAGAATAGAAAGAAAGGACTAACCGAGCAACGGGGTGCGCACTGCGCTCAGGGATGCTCCTGTCGACCGAATGCCCATAGACGAAACGCCAAACGACGTGAACGAGCCCAACAGGACAGCGGAAACCAGCCCCAATCCGGGTGCTCCGGTTTCAGGTGAGCCGTTGCGCCTGGCTGAGCCTGTGTCCCCGGTCGTGCGCGGTTCGCGCTGGGTGGACTACGACACGCACGAGCTGTTGCAGATGATTAATGACCTCGAGGATGAGAGGCGCTGGGCGCGTTTTCGCGAGGGCGTCTGGCTGGCGATCCTTGCCCATCTGCTGCTGCTCTCGCTGGTGACCTGGATTCCCCGGTACGTTTTGAAGGTGCCGCAGGTGGTCGATTCGACCGCGCTCAATCAGCATAAGGATTTCACGTACCTGGATTCTCCGTGGCAGGCGCCGCCCCAACGGGTCGTCAAGCCGCTTTCGCAGCAGCCCCTGATTGACAAGAAGACGATGGACGCCTTGAAGCGGGAGACGCCACCGGCTCCGCCCGCGCCGCAGCCCGTTCAGCAGCAACCGGCCACGCAGTCGCCCGCCCCCGCGCAGCCGGCTCCGCCCCCGCAACAGCAATCGCAGTCGGCGGTTCAGGCGCCGCGTCCGGCTGCCGTACCGGGACGGCCGAACTTTGCCATGGGTTCGCAAAACCCGGCGGACCAGTTGCGCGATGCCATGAAGGGCTCTGCGCATGGCCGGGGATCGGGCTACGGTACACCGCTGCCGGGCGGTGGGCTTTCAATGCATCCTGGCGCAGGCACAGGCGGCGTGCAGGTTCTTTCTGACACGCAGGGCGTAGACTTCAACGGTTGGCTGCAGCGCTGGCACCGGGAGACGGAGCGGACCTGGGACCCGCTGATTCCCGACGAAGTCAACCCGCCGATTCTGAAGTCCGGCATGGTCGCGATTCGCTTCAAGGTTCTGCCCAATGGACGGTTGATGGACGGCAGCGTGGTTTTGGAAGGCCGCTCCGGCGATGTGGGTCTGGATCGGGCCGCATGGGGCGCTCTGACCGGCTCCAACTACCCGCCGTTGCCCAGGGACTTCCATGGACCGTACCTGGAATTGCGGGCGTATTTTCTCTACAACACGGAGCCTCGGCGCTAAGGGAAGCAAGCAGGGGCGCAGATTGTGTTGTGGCCTTACGCCTTGTAACAGGGCATGGCTTTAGCCGTGCCGCATGTCGCCAATTTAGAGCATTTTGCCTGATGGTGTAGAGTGGATAAGGCGATAATCCGCGGCATGAGCTCACATGGCGCGAGCATATTCGGATGATTTGCGGCGGAAGCTGTTGGAGGCCCATGACCGGGGTCAAG
>Ga0255355_1000089_pt1 | contig 60430 bp, 63 predicted proteins | sample HBST75metaG_FD_189943 | JGI IMG/M metagenome (GOLD analysis project Ga0255355, IMG submission 189943) | Peat soil microbial communities from Stordalen Mire, Sweden - H.B.S.T75 | ecosystem: Environmental > Terrestrial > Soil > Wetlands > Peat | place: Sweden: Norrbotten County, Stordalen Mire...
GTGCCCCCGGAGGGAATCGAACCCCCATCAAGACCTTAGAAGAGTCCTGCTTTATCCATTAAGCTACGGGGACAAAAACAAATTACAGAATTGATTCTAAGATAGAAATAGGATAAGTTAAAGGGGCGAGAAAATTTTTTAGCGATGCGGGCCGTAGTATACCGGTAGTACGTCTGCTTTGGGAGCAGATAGACCGGGTTCGATTCCCGGCGGCCCGACAACTTCGGTTTTCCGGAAGATAGTTCAGTAACAATAATGCCATCCTCAGGGTACGCGAAGATGAACCCCTGGGGATGGTATTATTGTTACTAATAGATCAATCTTTCGGGAAAAGAAATTCTCCGTTCATGAAAATTACAAAACATAACTGAGTTTTGTAATTTTTGAAAAGAGGATACAACCTCGAACGTTTTAAGGCCCACTTAAGATTTCAACCTTTTTAAAAAAATTAGCGAGCTTTTTATATCTTCAAGGTCAAAAGCAAAATATATTGAAAAAAAGATAACTCCCTGTTATTATGACGAAGCGATTTTGACTTGGTATGCCGCGGTAGCTCAGTGGTAGAGCGCAGCCCTGAAGAGGCTGGCGTCGGGGGTTCAATTCCCTCCCGCGGCACAATATAAAAGAGGAGAGGTAGCGTTCATATTAATCGCGCGCAGGATTTTCTCCGAGAGGTGCTCGATTTGCCGACAGAAATCGAGTACCTCTCGCCAGGGCGCAAATAAATATATAGATAACAAAAAAGAGCTTCGTCTGAGGCTCTTTTTTGTAAAAACTTATTTCTTCAGTTTCAGCATGATCCGTTTCTCCTCGGATTTTATAGAATCAATGATAAAGGGATAAGACTGGCCGATAATGAGAGATTTTTTCATTTCTTCCTGCCCGCCGAATTCTGAAATATGCACCATGCCCTGGAGGTCACCTTCAAGTGCGATTACGGCGCCAAAAGGATTGAATTTATGCACGCGTCCCTGGATGGTCTCGCCAGCTTTCAGTTTCTCGCCGGACTTTTCCCATGGGTCTTCTTTAAGAGCTTTCAATGAAAGGAAAACCCGTCCTTCCTTGATGTCGACGATCTTTGCCTTGAGCGTGTCGTTGACTTTGACGATGTCCTTTGGATTTTCGATTAGTTTGTAATCGAGTTCTGAAATATGGATCATACCCTCAATCTGCGGGTTATCGGTAAATCTTACAAAGACACCGAAATCGGCAACGCCGGAAACAATACAATCCACGACTTGTCCGACAGCATAAGAAGCAAGAAACTCTTTTACATTTGCAGAGAAAACCTCCCGTTCAGAAACAATGATCTTATTGGAGCGGATATTTACGTCAATGATCTTAACATTCAGCTCCTGGCCTACGAATTTCTTAAGTTCCTCTATAATTCTTTGTCGATCCCCGTCCTGAACCTTCGGGTAATGATCGAGAGAAAGTTGGGAAACAGGCAAAAATGCCTTGATATCTCCTTCTGCGGTCATCATAAGACCTCCCGCATTAGCGGCAACCACCTTCGCGGTTACGGTTTCTCCGGATTCCGCGAGATCCTTGGCGTGTTGCCAAACCTTTTGTTTGTCCGCTTCGGCGAGCGATATTTCGATCAGACCTTCTTCGCCGTCAAGCGCAATCACCTTCGCGTTTAATTTGTCGCCAGCGCTCAGGTTTCGAACAGTTTCCTTTGCATTCATCATTTCGGCGCCATAGAGAATGCCTGTGCCGAAACGACCCATATCAAAATAGGCCTTTCTGGCTAATTTTTTCATAAACACAACCTCGACGACACTGCCTTCTCTTGGCCAATCGGTCGTAGAAATTTCCGTCTTGAGAGCTTGCGTGAGTGCTGTGCCCCCGTTCTTTTCGTCCAATGTTGACATGGAAACTATTATATATGACTATTGATTTTCCGCAAGTCCCAGGGTTGATTTCGGGCAGATTATTGAAGTTCGTCCTCGATCATTTTTACTGGAATTTTTTTCATTTTTCTGATAAAATGATCTCATCATGGTCATCACACATTTTGGCAATGGCTCGTTTCGTTTGCAAAGCGGCGAAACGGCCCTGCTCCTTAATCCTGAAAATAATCGTTTAAAAGCGGACATCACGCTTCGGACGCTCGCTGGCGTTTCAACCGAAGAACTTCTTCATCACACTTCGGATGAAGGCATGACTATTTCTTTTCCTGGCGAGTATGAATCGCGCGGTATTGAGATTATGGGCTTTCCGATTGCGGAGGAATCGACGGAAAATTTTTTAAAAACTGCATACAAAGTTTTTTTTGAAGATATGACGTTTATTTTTTTGGGGCATCTTTCGCGGCCGCTTGATGCGACGTTGATGGAAGAATTTTCCGAACCGGACGTACTCATTGTTCCCGCATCGGGTGGACATTTTCTTGAGCCGGAAGTTGCTGCAAAAATTGCAAAACAACTTGAAGCGCGGATTGTAATTCCTAGCTTTACCAAAGACGCGGACGCCTTTATGAAAGCTCTTGGAAGAAAAGCTGATCCGGTGGAAAAATTCGTTTTTCGACAAAAAGATATTATTACGGAAAAAGGGCGCCCCGTGGTGCTTAAGGAAACATGATAGATGTCGAAAGAAAAAGTTTTATAGAAGAGCTCCGCGGTTTAAGCAATCCCGTAAAGCGTAAAGTAATGTTCGGTGCGACGGCAATCAGCATGATCGTTGTTGTGTATCTCTGGCTCGCATACTTTAATGCAACTATGTCAAATATGAATTCTGCAACAGCCGCACAGACATCGGTCTCAACAAGTACGTCAGACAACGATGGTCCTGGAATATCAGGGCTTTTTGCCGACACGGCAAGCTCATTTTGGCAGACCATCGCGAGTGGTATCGGTAAGGTTGCGGGCGAGCTAAAAAATTCAAAGCAGTATAATATAAGTCCGAGATAAAAATATCATGCCGGAACCTCAAAAAAGAGAAATTACCAAAGAGTTAAGCACGTCCTATCTTGAGTATGCGATGTCGGTGATTATCGACCGTGCACTGCCCGATGTCCGTGATGGGATGAAACCAGTGCATCGCCGGGTGCTGTGGGCGATGTGGGACAGCGGTCTGACCTCGAGCGCAAAAACAAGGAAATCGGCGAATGTGGTCGGCGAAACCATGGCGCGATATCATCCTCATGGAGATACGGCGATCTATGATACCCTCGTGCGCATGGCGCAGGATTTTTCATTGCGTTATCCGCTGGTTTTTGGACAAGGGAATTTCGGTTCCATTGACGGAGACTCTCCTGCGGCAATGAGATATACCGAGGCGAAGCTTGCGAAAATTGCTGACGAAATGTTGATAGACATAGAGAAGGAAACGGTTGATTGGATGCCGAACTATGATGCGACACGCCAAGAACCGAAAGTGCTCCCGGCAAAATTGCCAAATTTGCTTTTGAACGGTTCGCTTGGGATCGCGGTCGGTATGGCAACGAGCATCCCGACGCATAACCTGACCGAAATTTGTGACGCTATCTTGCATCTTGCAGAAAATCCTGACGCGACGAACGAGGATCTTTTAGAGTTCGTAAAAGGGCCGGATTTTCCGACGGGTGGCATTATCTATGACAAAAAGGCGATTCAGCAGGCTTATATCACGGGTCGCGGAGGGATCGTCGCCCGCGCAAAGGCTGAAATAGTCGAAAAAAAGAGCGGTAAACAATTCGACATCGTCGTTACCGAGATCCCTTATCAGGTGAACAAGGCTGAACTCGTGAAATCCATTGCAGAACTCGCACAAGAAAAGAAGATAGAGGGGATAAGGGATCTTCGCGATGAATCGGATCGTGAAGGGATGCGTATCGTGATCGAGCTTAAAAATGATATTCCGCCACAGAAGGTTTTAAACTGGCTTTACAAACATACCGACCTCCAGCGAAATTTCAATATGAATATGATGGCACTTGTTGGCGGCGTGCCACGCCTCCTGTCGCTTCGTGACGTACTCATTGAATATATTGCACATCGGAAAGAAGTGATCCGGCGGCGAACGCAATTTGATTTGAAAAAAGCACAGGAACGCGAGCATATTTTAGAGGGTCTTGCGATAGCGCTCGATGCCATTGATCGCGTGATTGCGACCATCCGCAAATCGAAAGATAAAGACGAAGCGCGCGTGAATCTGGTAAAACTTTTTAAATTGACCGAAATTCAGGCGACGGCGATCCTTGAAATGCGCCTGCAAACGCTTGCGGCGCTTGAGCGAAAAAAGATCGAGGATGAGCTAAAAGAAAAGAGAGATATCATCAAAGAGCTGATGCTTATTCTTAAGAGTCCGGCAAGGATAATCAGCATTATAGAGAAGGAGGTTGCTGAGCTGAAGGAAAAATATGGCGATGCGCGCAGAACGCAGGTTGTGGCGCGTGCACTCGAATCTGTGAGCGATGAAGATTTGATCCCTGAAGAAGATGCGATTGTGACCGTCTCGGCAGGAGGCTATATTAAGCGTCTTCCGCCGGATACCTTTAAGGTCCAGCATCGCGGAGGAAAAGGGCTGATCGGGTCGGAGGTCGCCGACGAGGATTTTCTACTGCATTTTTTCAGCGCCGCAACTCATGATAATGTGCTTTTCTTTACGAATCACGGTCGCGTCTTTCAGACAAAGGTTTATGAGATCCCTCCGGCGACGCGCACGTCAAAGGGGAGAGCAATCCAAAATTTCCTTGAGCTGCCTTCCGACGAGAATGTAACCGCCGTTGTGAACTATTCAGATAAGAACGAGCGTAATAAATACTTGATGTTGGTTACGAAGAATGGCGTCATCAAAAAAACGCCGCTGAAGGATTTTGAAAATATCCGCCGTAACGGCATTATCGCAATTTCGTTGAAAAAAGGAGATCAACTCAAGTGGGCTCGGCTTACCGGTGGTGCTGATGAGGTTGTTCTTGCGACGCGGCAAGGACAATCGGTCAGATTCGATGAAAAACAGATCCGTCCGATGGGCCGCACCGCCGCGGGCGTTCGCGCGATCAAACTTAAAAAACAGAACGATGAGGTCGCGGGTTTCGCCGTCGTTTCAGAAGTGGCAGATGCAAGACTTTTGGCTGTCATGGAAAATGGGTTTGCAAAACAGACGAAACTTTCGGAATTCAAGAAACAGAATCGCGGAGGGTCGGGCATCAAGATTGCCCAGATAACCCCAAAGACAGGGCCGCTCATTTCAGCTCATGTTGTAACGGATGAGAAGGAAATATTTGCACTGTCCGCTAAGGGCCAAATGATCCGCATGGAAATCGCCACGATCCGCGAGACGGGTCGTGCGGCTCAGGGAGTCCATATTATGGATTTGAAGTCAGGTGATCGTCTTGCCGGAACGCTGGTAATATAAAAATGGAAGATAAGCGTCATGATTCGACATGTTCGACATGGCCGGATCATCCGTGCTTTGGAGGGGATTGGGAGGATGAGGGCTCCGGCTTCGCGGAGGATGACTAAAATGGTATTATATTTTTAATGCCGAAGATAAAGTTCACTCAGCAACAGATCATTATCGTAGCGATCGCCGCCGTTGTTGTTTTTAGCCTTGTTCTTCTTTTTGCCTTTAACGGACAGAAAAAAGCCGCCTCGACCGCTCAGGCGGTGAACTTGAGCATATGGGGGACTGACGATGAAAAAGTTTTCGACAGTTTAATCACCTATTATACACAGTACAATCCTACGGCAAAGATCACCTATACCCAGGTCGACCCTGCGGATTATGAAAACGATCTTCTTCGTGCTTTTGCCGAAGGCAAGGGCCCGGATGTTTTTGAAATAGGAAATCGATCCCTGCCAAAATGGCAGTCGGTGCTCGCCGATCTCCCTGTGGCATATTCTTCGCAGTTCGGCGCGCTGCAAATGCAGGACGACTTCCCGTCGGTCGTGCAGAGCGATTTTGTAACAAGCTCGACCGCTACGTCGAGCGGTATCTATGCGCTCCCATTGTCCATCGACACGCTTGCCATGTTTTATAATAAAGATCTTTTTGATTCTGCGGGTATTGCGAATCCTCCTGCAACATGGGATGACTTTGAGGCTGACGTCCAGAAATTGCGGATATTGGATCCAGGAGGACAGATCACGCAGGCCGGTGCGGCCTTAGGCGGTTCCGAGACGAGCATTCCCGAAGCCCCGGACATTTTATCGCTCCTCATGCTTCAGAATGGAACGCAGATGGTGAGCGACGATCTGTCGGCGGCGAAATTTGCAGATAATTCAACCAGTGCGGGGGTATCGGCATTTAATTTTTATCTTCAATTTGCAAATCCGGCATCGCCTTATTATACCTGGAGCGACACCATGGGAAATGACGTCCAGAGCTTCGTGAATAAGCAGGTCGCGATCATTTTTGGCTATCATGATACCTTGAGCACCATACAGGCCAAGGCTCCTTTTATGAATATCGGCATTGCTGCTGTGCCTCAGGCGAAAGGTGCGACAGTTTCGGTTTCTTATCCAAAATATAACGGACTTGCTGTTTATAAAGGTAGCTCGTCGGTCATTAATGCATGGCAATTCATCCTTACTTTGACGGCATATGCGAATGGTGAGAAAATATATACAGACGCCACGGGCAATCCGCCAGCCCTCCGTTCAGTGATAGCGACGGACGAGAACGATCCGAATCTTTCCGTTTTTGCAGATCAGGCGCTTACGGCGCGGTCGTGGTATGAGATAGACGATTCGGCAATCGATGGTATTTTCAATACCGCGATCCAGAGCGCACTGAACGGTTCGGCAAGTGCCGCGCAGGCGCTCGAACAGGCGGAATCTTCAATAAGCGATATTATGTTTAAGGCGCAACATTCATAATATTTCTGTTGTTCCCGTGCGGGCGGGGATCCAGGATTAAAATTTAAAGCGGATTTCTCTTAAAACTCGGAATGACAAGAAAAATTTCAATGAAAAAAACCTTATTAGTAACTGCGGTTCTTGCGTTTTCTTTTTTACCCCTTTTAGCATCTGCGGCTTCTTTGCCGAATGTATGGAGCCCAACCTCTATCAAGGGGCCATTAGTAACCTGCACGGGAAGTTTTTTTGCGTCAACTAATGATAATACGAACCTCGGAACCTGCCAGGATCTTTGCGATCTTGTCCTTACGATTGTAACGGATATCTACGTCGGTATCGCATTTGTCATTTGGATTATTCTGCCAATCTCATTCGTTGCGGGCGGAATTATGTATATGCTCGGAGGTGCGAATCCAAGTCTTCTCACCACGGCAAAATCAACTCTCAAAGGAGCGGTAATCGGAGCCATTATCGTATTGTGTGCCTATCTTCTTGTTGCAACCTTTGTTAAATTCATGAACATCTCAAATATCGGAGGCTTTAGCTCGAATGCTTCTTCGGTGTGCACTCTATAGTTGTAAGATAGCAGGATTATGAAAAAATTTTTTTTGGTCTCATCTTTACTTTCTATTTTTGCGGTTCCGATTTTTGTTTTTGCCCAAACAAATATTTCTATAAGTTCAAGCGTCCCCGGCATGGGTACGGTGACCTCAAGCACGCCGCCGGGAGCCTATATCTCTGGTTTCTATAACTTTGCCCTGATGATCGGGGGGGTGCTTGCCTTTGGAGCTATCGTTTATGGCGGCGTGCTCTATGCGGCCTCCATGGGAAATCCCAGCAGGCAATCGGAAGGGAAGGAATGGATCAAAAGCGCTCTCCTGGGACTTCTTCTTCTTGCAGGTGCCTATCTGGTGCTCTATACCATCAATCCCGAGCTTGTGGACCTGAGTCTGCCGACACTTGCGCCGATCAACATACAGACACCGAGTGAGGGAAATCAAAGTGGGGGGAGTGTTACGTGCACTCCGGCGTCAAGTGGACCGTGTAGCGTTACCCAGCTTAAATCAACTTGCCTGGGAAGTAGCGCAAACTCTGCTTCTGAAATTTGTAATGCGGAAAGCAGCGGCAACGCAGTCGCGGGAGGCGATATTTCCACTAATGGGCAACCGGTTTCCATCGGCCTTTTTCAGATTAATCTTTCGGCGAATACAATCGCCGGTCTCAATTGTCCTTCTGCCTTTAACCATTCATGGCACGTAGGTAGCCCAAGCACGATTACCAACCCAACCCTTTATGCGCAGTGCGTGGCAGCCGCGAAAAATGTTGCAACTAACATTGCAAAAGCATGTTCTCTTTCAAACAATGGCGCAAATTGGAGCAAGTGGAGCACGGCTAGAACATGCGGCTTATAATAAATATAAAAAAATGAAAAAGAAAACCATTATTATTCTCGTCATTATCGTTATTATTCTCGTCATTGCCGCATTCTTTCTATTTCAAAAAAACTCCTCAACTTCCGGTGGGGTAGGAGAAGAAACAGGGACGCTACCTTCGACCTCTGTGAACGCCACGACCACAGCGACGAATACGACGCCTATGACGTCAAATATAGTATTTCCGACCAGCAGTGCGCTCACGCTCGGTACGGCCAAAGGGAATGTGACCATGAATAATTTTTATAAGAGTGCTGACTATATCGCCGAAGATCGGCAGACGGTGGAAATTCAACAGCAAACATCAACGTATAGTATTGTCTATAATGTTTCCGATAGTAGCTTTATTATTACCATCCTTTCAATGCCGTTTGAGACGACGCGCGAAGCGGCAGAGACGGTATTTTTAAATTCCCTCGGTATTTCCAGACAGGATGCGTGTAAATTAAACGTCTCCGAGGGTGTGCCGGCGTTTGTGTCAGATTCCGATCAATATATCGGTAAATCATTCCCTCTGAGCTTCTGTGCGTCGAGCACTTTCAGTCAATAAGCCATCGTGATATAATCATTTTATGAAAAGCATTGTTAAAAAATGGGTCGGAGCTATCGTTGGACTTTGGAGCTTTGCTTTTGCATCCACGGTTTCCGCGCAAATAACTCTTACAAACCCGCTTGCTCCAGCCACGGATTTAACAACGGTTCTCGGTTATTTCAATACTTTTCTCCTTGCTATTGCTACACCGCTTTGCGGCATCATGGTTGTCTGGGGTGGATTTCAGATGATGACCGCCGGAGGCAATCCCGAAAAGTTTTCAGAGGGAAAGAAAACGTTACTTTATGCTGCCGTTGGATTTGTCGTGGTTATTTTTGCCTCAAGCGTTACCTACATTATAAAAAGCGTTTTTACTGGCTCGTAATACCATGTTGCGTCAAGCATTGCGAGGAACCTGTAGCTTATTGAATCGAGCATCGAGAGGAATCCCTGCCGTACTTATTCTGTCTCTGGCGACAGCTGCGCCTTCTTTCGCCGCAACCTTAACTATGCAGAATACGAGCGATGTCGTCACTAACTTATGTGGAATTCTCAATTGGATGTTTTGGATATCGCTTTGCGTGTCTATCATAATGGTTTTATATGCTGCCTATCTTTATGTCTTTGCCCAAGATGATGCTGAACAGGTGACAACGGCGAAAAGGGCAATATTTTATGCTGCCATAGGTATTATTGTTGCTCTTGCCGCGAAAGGTTTTCCATCGCTTGTAGGAAGCGTGTTCGGACAATCGGTCAGTACCTGCTGAGGCTCAATAAAGAAAAAATGACTCACGGTTTTTAGCCTTTCTTGATTTCGCGCGATGTATGATATAATTCGTGTACAAAGGGTCGAAAATAAAAATAGCCCCAAGAACCAATGAAACAAAAGTTAATGTATATGGCAAGATATTCAGCCCCGCTTTCCCTGTTCGGTTGGATGGTTGCGGGAATCGCAAACGCGGCCACTCCTGCGCCAGTGATCGTGAGTGACGTGAATAATCTGGGAACGGGCCTTTTTTGCCCAATTGAGGATTGGATGTTTTGGATTTTGCTCGCTGTCGCGATTATTATGATATTCTGGGCTGCATATCTTTATGTAACGGCCGGAGATGATACGGAAAAAGTGCATAAAGGAACAAGGACGATAACCTACGCCGCAGTTGCAATTATTGTCGCTCTTCTTGCGAAAGGTTTTCCGCTTCTCGTTGGCAGTCTTTATGGTCAAGGAAGTATGACCTCCCCGTTAGCTTGCCCGTAGCCGATTTATAAAAAAATGAAAAAGGTCGAATAATTTCACTAAAATCATGAATAAATTAAAACAGTTTGCATTGAATTTTGGAATCCCGGTCGTGTCTTTGGCCTTGCCGCTCTTGGCGGCCGCACAGGTACCGGGTGCTCCGGTTTCAGCGCCGAATTCCAATATTAACAGTATTAACGCAGTCGGTACGTCGCTCTGCACAATCACTAATTGGCTCTTCTATTTCCTTATTCTTTTGGCAGTTATCTTTATCATCGTCGCAGCATTCAAGTATTTGACCGCTGCAGGTGATCCGGAAAAGGTGAAGGGAGCAAGCCATGAGCTTTTGTATGCGGCGATCGCCATTGTTGTTGGAATTTTGGCAAAAGCCGTTCCGGGCTTGGTGGGAAGCGTTATTGGTAGCAGCATCTCGACGGGTTGCTAGTCTCTGTTTTTTGGATTGTTTTCAAAAGCTCCTTCGCTAAAGCGAAGGAGCTTTTGTTTGGCGCCTCGATTTAAAGTTTTTCGACTTTGCCGTACACTATGAGGGTCGCCGGGGTGGCGAAACTGGCAGACGCACAAGGTTTAGGGCCTTGCGGGAGCAATCCCATGGGAGTTCAACCCTCCCCCCCGGCACCGTAAGGAAAGAAGGCGCGAAATAGAAAGAACTGTGTTATACTGAAACCTGTTAAAATCATTTTCTATGTCACGCTTTTGGAAAAATATTCTGTGGGCGATCGTAACATTGCTTTTTATTACATTTCTTTTTTCGCTGTTCGCCGAGCCGGCAAAGGCGCCGACGACATTGAATCTGAACCAGCTTGTCGATAAGATCAATGCCGGTCAAGTGACGCAGATCAAAGTAAATGGCAATGATCTTGCTGTCGCCATGAAGGATGGTTCGCAGGCTGTTGCGGAAAAGGAAACGGAGAGCGGCATTTCGGAGACGCTGAAAAATTTGAACGTCAGTTCGACGGCGCTTGCGGGCGTTGATCTCGAGGTGCAGAACCAGACGGGATGGGATTATTGGATGAGCTTGCTCTTGCCGACCATTTTGCCGTTGCTTCTTCTCGCGGCGATCTTCTGGTTCATGTTTCGGTCGGCGAAGTCAGGGGCTAACCAAGCGTTCAATTTTGGGCGCTCAAACCTCCGTCTTTCCACGTTTAAGGATCGCGTCACCTTTAAAGATGTCGCGGGTCTCAAGGAGGCGAAGGAGGAATTGATCGAAGTCGTTGATTTCTTAAAAAATCCTAAAAAGTTTCTTGACCTTGGTGCGCGTATCCCTCGAGGGATTTTGCTTATGGGACCTCCGGGTACGGGAAAGACATTGGTCGCTCGCGCGGTCGCCGGCGAAAGCAATGTGCCGTTTTTCTATATTTCCGCGTCGGAGTTTGTTGAAATGTTCGTCGGCGTCGGCGCATCGCGTACACGTGATGCGTTCATGACGGCGAAACGGGCGGCTCCTTCGATATTGTTCATTGACGAGATCGATGCCGTGGGTCGTCAGCGCGGTGCCGGCATGGGAGGGGGGAATGATGAGCGTGAACAGACTCTGAACCAGATACTTGTTGAAATGGATGGCTTTGATCGTGACACGCGGGTCATTGTTCTTGCGGCCACCAATCGTCCCGATATTCTTGATCCGGCATTGATGCGACCGGGACGTTTCGATCGTCGCGTGGTGCTCGATCTTCCGGATTTGAACGATCGCGAATCAATTTTGAAAATCCATGCCGAAGGTAAGGTCCTTGATAAGGGTATTGATCTGCGGAAGGTTGCCCAGCGAACGCCAGGATTCTCGGGTGCCGATCTTGCTAACTTGATGAACGAAGGAGCGCTGATCGCCGCGCGAGAAAATCAGAAACTGATCCGACAGGAAGATCTCTTTAATGCGGCCGATAAAGTTTTGCTCGGGCCGGAGCGGAAGAGCCGCATGATATCGCAAAAAGAAAAAGAGATGACGGCATATCACGAGGGTGGCCATGCGCTTGTTGCGGTCGCGCTCAAGGATGCCGATCCGATCCAGAAAGTTTCCATTATCAGCCGTGGTTATGCGGGTGGCTTTACCATGAAATTGCCGACCGAAGATCGACATCTTAAAACGCGCACGCAGTTTCTTGCCGATCTTGCCATGATGATGGGGGGCTATGCTTCGGAAAAGCTCATCTTTGGTGATGTCTCGACCGGCGCATCCAGTGATCTCAAGCAGGCTTCGGAGCTTGCCCGACAGTTGGTCACGAAATACGGCATGAGCGACCTCGGGCCGATCACGTTCGGAAAGAGCGAAGACATGATCTTCCTTGGCCGCGAGATGACCTCGGAACGCGATTATTCCGAAGAAGTCGCCTCAGAGATTGACGCGCAGGTGCATGACTTCTTGATGAACGCTTATGAAACTGCGGAAAAAATATTGAAGACCCATAAACCGGTGCTGAAAAAAATCGCCGAAGCGCTCATTGAGAAGGAGACGCTCGAGCAGGATGATTTCTATGCCGTAGTGAAGCCATTCAAGATAAAACCAATTTAAGATCGTCGTTCTCCGGCGGAGGATTTGTGTTCCTTGTTTATATAAAAATATTTGGAGCACGGATTATCCGCCTTTGCGGATAACGACAGAAGAGATATAGGATTTGCCTCTTCTTTTCCTGATGCTGCGTGACCATGACAAAAAATATCGAAGTTCGACTTCGATATTTTTTTAGAATTCCACGGTAATTTTTCCTTGCGTCCCTTCCCGAAAAGGATGTTTTATTTCGCGCATTTCCGTTGCGAGATCGGCGCGATCGATGAATTCCTTTGGGGCATCGCGGCCGGAAAGAATAAGGATGCGGTCTTCCGGAAAATCGGAGATCGCATCAAGCACTTCTTTTACGGTAAGGAGCCCGAGCGAAACGGCGACATTGATCTCATCGAGGACGATAAGATGCCATTTTCCGGATTTCTGTTCCGTGATAAAGGCTTTAAGTCCTTTTTGTGCCGCGGCTTTATGGCTTTCCAGGGGAAGTTTATCGTCCAGGATGCCGACAAAACCAAGCCCCATTTTCCGGATGTCGAATGTGCTCTTCGGTACGCCGAACTTTTTAGAGAATTCATCTTCGCCCGAGATCCATGGGCCCTTGATGAATTGGATCATGAGCGCCGTTTTGCCGCGTCCTAGAACGCGCATCATTTGGCCGAGTGATGCCGTGGTCTTCCCCTTCCCGTTGCCGGTAAAAACAATGATCATAAATGATTCTTCATAGTATAACAAAAAAGAAAGATATCGTTTCGCGACTGGCAAGGAGAGGAAAATTAAAGTAATATATTGAACGATGCGCCCGTAGCTCAATTGGCAGAGCCGTCGTCTTAAGATCAGGAGGGGGGAAACTATAAAAACGTATGGACGCGTAGCTCAATTGGCAGAGCCGTCGTCTTATACACGACTGGTTGCAGGTTCGAGTCCTGCCGCGTCCACACGCTTTTATAGTTTCCGAGCGATTCGATTTTATGGGCAAGCCCTTATACACGACTGGTTGCAGGTTCGAGTCCTGCCGAGCGCACATCCTTTTATCATGAATACTTGCATTTTTTATACGGTAGCGCTATTCTAAAATAGTTAAGGAACATAACTATTTCATTCGTAAATGAAAAAAGAAAAAAAGGATGGAATCGGTAAATCAGCCGGTTTTCCGGCTATTTTTTTTGCCATCGGACGCCGGCTGCGCGAGGAGGCAAAGGAAAATATGAAAAAAAACACGGCATTGAATATGCAGTGCACCTTCGGCAGTTTTGCCGTTTTGCATTATGTTGATGAGTGTGGTGCGCCGTCCATGCGGGATATTGCCCGAAATCTTTTCATTACGCCGCCGGCGGTAACGCTCCTGATTGACGGCATGGCAAAGAATAAATTACTTTTGCGCATGGTTGATCCGGACGATCGCCGCACGGTGCATATCAAGCTTACTCCGCGCGGAAAAAAACTTTTGAAGCAAGGAAAGAACCATCAAGGTATGATCCTGGAAAAGGTTTTCTCGGTGCTCGATAGGCGCGAAAGATTACAATTGATGGCTTTACTCGAAAAAGCAGCGACGGCAGGTCTAAAAAAGAAACAATCAATTTAATCATCTTATGAAACTTATACATATCAACAAAAAAATATTGCCATGGATCGCCGGCGGCGTGTTCGTGATAGTGCTCATTGCCATTGGCGTCGTGTGGTACGTGAAGACGAGCGGAGCTCCTTCATTTGATACGGTTGCGGCAACTCGCGGCAATGCGATCTCATCGCTCAATGAATCCGGCAATGTGCTCGCCGAAAACAGCGTCGATCTTTCCTTTGAAGAAGGAGGGCAAATTGCGTCCGTTGACGTGAAGGAGGGCGATGCCGTTACGTCGGGCGAGGTGCTTGTGCGGCTTGATAGTTCGTCGCTCCAGGCGGCGGTCCAGCAGGCGAATGCCGCACTTGCGGCGGCGCAGGCAAACCTTGATAATCTTACGAATGGCACTCGACCGGAGCAGTTGCAGATCGATCAAAACGGTGTGTCGAGCGCGCAATCGGCAGTTGATTCCGCATTGGCGTCACTTGATGCGAGCAATGGCAGCGCATATGCCGCAGCCGACGACGCCATTCGTAATCAAACGGATAATTTATTCAGTAACCCGCAATATAACAATCCGGAATTTTTGGTCGCAATGAGCGATTCACAGGCAAAGATAAATATAGAATCGAAACGGGTAGAGCTTCAATCAGTGTTCAACGCTTGGTATGCGTCCATGAATGCAACAAGCTCCGATCCGGTGGCGGAGTCAGATATTGCAAGCGCCAATTTAAAAACAGTGAAATCCTATCTTGATGAACTTGCGGTTTATGTTAATAATGCGACGCCGGATTCTTCGGTGCCCGCGGCAACGCTCGCTGCTTATCGTGCAGATATCGTAACGGCACGCGGCGAGGTTGTTCAGGCGATTGCGGGACTGACGGTTTCGGAAAATGCGCTTTCAAGCGCACAGGCAGATTTGAAGGTTGCACAAAGCGAGCTTTCTCTCGCAGAGGCGGGCGCGACGCAACAGCAGATAGAGGCGCAGAGAGCCGTTGTTGCCGAGGCGCAGGCGGCTGTTTCGAGCGCCGAAGTCGCGCTTGATCACGCAACGCTTACGGCGCCATTCTCCGGAACGGTGCGCAATCTTACGGCGAAGATCGGCATGGTTGTCAGCCCGGGAACGCCGGTCGTTTCCGTTACGAATGATATAGGATTGAAGATCGAGATTTATGTGTCGCAATCGGACATCGCAAAAATAAAGGAAGGCGATGCGGCGAACGTGACGCTTGATGCATACGGCAACGATACGGTATTTCCGGCAACGGTAACCACGATCGATGCTGCGGGGACGGAAGTGAATGGATCTCTCGCGTACAAAGTAACATTGCATTTCATAAATGCGGATGACCGGATCAAGGCGGGCATGACAGCGGCCGTCCATATTAAGACGGCGGAACATGATAATGTGGTCGAGGTTCCGGGCAAATCAATCATTTCCGATAACGATCAGAATTTTGTCATGGTTCAGAACGGCAATGCGCTTGAGAAAAAAGAAGTGACCGTAGGCATCTCGGGAGATGATGGCATGACCGAGATAGTGTCCGGTCTCTCGGTAGGCGATCGTATCAATAACTTCTAAAAATATGGCTGAAGAAATAAAAAATCAAAAGGAGCTTGCAGGAAAAGAAACGGCACCTCATGCGCATCGCCGTCGGGTCATGGTGATCGTAGGGTTTGTTGTCGCATTTGCTGTGGTTTTGGGCGGCGGGGCATATTGGTATGTTTCATCCCGAACGGTTTATATCGATCAATCGGTCATATCGGGAACCTTGATAAATCTCTCGCCACAGAACGCAGACATCCTGAATCAAATATTCGTGAAGGTCGGGGATACGGTCGTGGAAGATCAACCGGTAGCGCGTGTGGGAGACGAGGTCGTGGAGGCAAAGACCACGGGTATCGTTACCGCGGTGAGCGATGATGTCGGCCAGCTTGTGAGTCCGGCCGCGGGAAGCTATGTGGTGCAGATGATCGATCCGTCCGATCTTCGCGTTGTCGGCCATCTCGACGAAAACAAGGGTTTGTCAAAAATCGCCGTGGGCGATCCGGCGACCTTTACGGTTGATGCGTTCGGATCGAAAAGCTATCAGGGCGTTGTTGATGAGATAAGCGAGACGTCGCGCGCGAGCGACGTGGTTTTCAACGTTTCCGACGAACGGCCGACCAATGAGTTTGATGTTAAGGTCCGGTTCGATCCCGAGAAATATCCGGAGCTCAAAAACGGCATGTCCGCGAAAATCTGGGTTTATGTGAAATAGTTTGCTATGACCGAAACGCAGATAGCGACAATCCCTGCGCCGTCGGCACGGGAAAATAAGGTGCGATGGTGGGTGCTTATCACGGTTATTTTCGGCACTTTTTTGGGCGGCATGGATCAGACGGTGGTTGGTCTCGCTCTGCCGAAGATGATCAGTGCTTTTTCGATCAGCGTTTCCGATGCCGCGTGGATCTCAACGGCTTATATTCTGGCGGCCGCGGTGTTCGTGCCGATCTGGGGGAAGCTTGGCGATACCGCCGGCAGGAAGAAGATATATCTTATCGGTTTCATCGGATTTACGGTCGCGTCGGGGTTATGTGCGCTCGCGTGGAACCTGTCGTCGATGATCGTTTTCCGCGTCATTCAGGGGTTGGCCGTCTCTGCTGATTATCCGACAGCCATGGCCATCATCGCATTCACATTCAAGGACCTCAAAGAGCGTGCGCAGGCTCTCGGAATCTGGTCGGGCGCATTCGCGATGTCGGCGGTTTTCGGGCCGCTCGTGGGAGGCCCGCTCATTGATAACTTCAATTGGCGCATGGTTTTCATTATTAATATCCCGCTCGGTATCATCGGTCTTCTCCTTGCCATTTTCTTCATTGATGAATCGGTTGGCGAGGCGCGTGAAGCGCATTTCGATTGGTGGGGATCAGGAGCGCTTGCGACGGCGCTTTTTTCCCTGGTGCTTGTTCTGGACCGCGGACAGACGTGGGGATGGTCATCGACCGCGAGCATCATTTCCTATATCACAACGATCGTATTCGGGATCATTTTTGTTCTTATTGAACAACGTACCGCGGAACCGGTCGTCGATCTTCGGCTTTTCAAAAACAGCACTTTTACCAATACGCTCTCGAACAATTTCGTCGTATTTATGGGAATGATGGGAAGCATGTTTTTGATCCCGGTTTTTGCGGAAACCTATTTGGGCTATGGCGCCACAAAGACCGGTTATCTGTTTATCCCGATGGCCGCTGCTATGATGATGGCCGCTATTATCGGGGGCAGGCTTGTCGGCAAGATCAAGGCAAATTACATTATTTTTGCGAGCACCTTGGCCGCCGCTTTTGGAATAAGTATTTTTTCCGCGATCGACGCGCGCATGACGGCCTGGGATCTAATGTGGCCGTTGGCTTTGATGGCGTTCGGCATGGGATTCGGGATGTCGCAGCGAACCAGTTTGGTCGCATTGGTTACACCGCCGGATAAGACGGGCGAAGCTTCGGCTATCCTTGCTCTGGTGCGCAATATTGCAGGAGCGTTTGGTACGGCCCTTTCTGCGACGATCCTCGATAATGCCGTGAACGCCGCGGTTCTTCGCGTTGCACAAAATAGCGCCCTGCAGGGCGCTGCCTCAATGACCGAAGCGTTTATTGGCCTCATTATCTTAAAGGCGCAGATCGTGGGTTATGCGACCGTTTTTCGCACCTCAGCCATCGTGGTCGCTATCGGTGCCGTTGGGGCATTATGGATCAAAATTCCAAAGCAACGTCTGGCAAGCGGCGAGTTGGTTGATGCAGATTAGTCTTTTTGTCGTGGTCCGCGGAGGCGGACCATCCGTGCTCCCGATATTTTTATAAAGCACGGCTATGCCTTTGCGGAGGATGACAGAAGGGCGGGTTAAGGCGACAGAAAGAGGCCTCCTCGTACTATCAACTTTTTGCCTCAAGCGTATCGAATCGGATCATGGATTGTTGGGCCTGATCATTGAAATTGTTGATGGCATTCACGTCGGTATTGATCTGGTTGACGATCGTTTGCACGTCGCCAGGCTGAACCGTTGTCCCGGTAAAATGTCCCTGGAGGGTAACCAGTAATTTATTAAGATCCTGACTGTAGTCTACCAGTTCGCTTACGAGTGCGAGCCGACTCGAGATGGCATCAAGCGCGGCTTGCCGGGCATCGGCCGATGAAATGCTCGGCAGGGATGTTGCCATAGTTTCAATTTGATCGGAGAGGGAAATTGCCTCGTCATGGAGGTTCTGATTTTTTGTTACGATACTCGTCGTGAGAACAAGCGCGTCAGTATATTTTCCCGATTTATCGAGATCGTTCACCTGTGCAAGATCTTTGGTGGATTGGTCGGAAAGCGTAACGATATTTTGGGCGATGAGCGCTCCTTGTTCGCGCGCTTGCGTGAAGTCTTTGGAAACACCGCTTTTCTTGCTTGAGAACCACGCCATAACGGCGCTTACGATGACAATAGCGATAAAAACAATGAAAATTTTTGCCCGACGGGAAAGATTAGTCATCGATTAAGTGAGTTTGATTTTAACAGAAAACAGGGAAACAGACAAGGTAACCTGTTTTGAAATTCTCATGTTTTTGAGTATACTGTATATTACTTTTCCAGCCAGTGATTAGTTGCATTGCGGGTATGGTATAACGGTATTATGTCACCCTTCCAAGGTGAAGACGCGGGTTCGACTCCCGCTACCCGCTCTATGAAAATAAAACCATCCAACAGGGATGGTTTTATTTTCATAGAACTTGATAATAGAAGTCGAACGCCGGAGCAAAATTTTTCAGCAGAAAAATTTTGTGAGGCGGTGCCCAGACCAAATGTGAGTGGCGGCGAACATTTGAGTCGCGGGCGACTCCCGCTACCCGCTCATTTTCAAGGGCTCTGCGGTGGAAGGATTTTATTGACTCGCTATATTTTATCGAGGCCTTTTTTGTTCGACCAGCACCCACTCTTAATCTCGGTTAAAAAAAGAATATGATATACTGATGTTGCGATACAGATAGATCACTATAATCGATAAACGTCGAGCCGCATCGTAAATAAATAAAAACAGTATAACTTACAAAAATATGGAAGAAGAAACTAAAAAGCGCTTGGCAATATTCGACGAACTCGATTTCGACGTGTTCAGCAATCAGGATTGGAAGGATCTGGACAAAAGCCACAGCGAAGATGTTCGCGTCATCTGGCCGGACGGCCATGAAACCAACGGCATCAAGCAACACATCGAAGACCTATCGAATATGTTTGTGGCGTTGCCGGACACGAGAATAAAATCGCATCCGGTCGCGTTCGGTTCGGGCGATTGGACTGTGACAATAGGCGTCATGGAAGGCACGTTCACGAAACCGATGCCTATGGGTGGCGGCAAAGTTGTTCAGCCGACCGGCAAAAAGCTCAATCTACAGATGGCGACCATCGCCCATTGGAAGGGCGAAAAGATATTTGAGGAATATCTTTTCTGGGACAATGCCGCCTATCTGCAGCAGCTCGGGATAAGCTAGGTCATCACATGAACGAACATATACCATACACCCGAATATGATCTTGATCCCGAACATACGTTCGCCGATTTCATCGCACGGCATTTCGTCGTGGACCAGGTGCGCGGCCGATTCAGAGCGGTGGGGAAAATAATGATCGCCGAAGATCCTGCGCGGTCGTCGATCGAGGTCGCGCTCGAGACGGCAAGCGTCAGCACGAATAACGAAATGCGGGATAAGGATCTGCGAAGCCCTATTTTTAAGGTTTTCCTTCCAGCTGCCGAAGGCTTTATCCCATAGATTTATTCCATCGTCGATTATTTGATATGACAAGCATTAAATCCGGGATATAAAATTTGCCGAGATTTTTCTGAATGAAATAGGTTCGCTCAAAAAATAATAAACTAAAAAGCCCCGATGAGGAGCTTTTTAGTTTATGCGATTTCTCGCAAAGCTTCCGACTTCGCTAAGGCTTTGCCGGACGAGTGAAATGACGAACGCTACTACTGTTTCTTGATGATCTGATCTACGACGCCATAAGTTTTCGCTTCCTCGGCGGAAAGCCAGAAGTCGCGGTCGGTATCATGCTCGATCTTCGAGAGGGATTGGCCGGTATGCTTCGCAAGAATTTGGTTCAAACGCTCTTTTGTTTTTAAGATCTGCTTCGCCGCGATCTCGATCTCGACGGCCTGTCCTTCGGCGCCACCCATCACTTGATGGAGCAGGATGTCGGAGTTTGGCAGGGCGAATCGTTTACCTTTCTTTCCGGCCGCCAAGAGGAACGCGCCCATTGATGCCGCGATGCCGACACAGATCGTCGAAACGTCCGGCTTAATGTATTGCATCGTGTCATAGATCGCCATGCCGGCCGTGACCGAGCCGCCGGGGCTGTTGATATAGAGTTTGATATCAGCCTTCGAATCTTCATGCTCAAGGAACAAGAGCTGGGCGATCACCGTGTTTGCGACGGCATCATTCACGCCGCCGCCAAGGAAGATGATGCGTTCTTTAAGGAGACGCGAATAGATGTCGTACGCCCGCTCCCCGTACTGTGATTTTTCGATGACCGTAGGGATGAGATACTGATATTCTGGTTCCATGGATAGTAGTTTATTGTTATTTCGACGATTTTACTGTGAAGTTTTTTCTGGATTCCCGCCAGAGCTTATTCCGAAGTCCACTAAAGGATAGGAACGAGGAAAATTACAAGAACGGGACCAGGAGCAATGCGATGATATTGATGATTTTGATGACAGGATTGATGGCGGGACCTGCGGTATCCTTGTAGGGATCGCCGACCGTGTCGCCCGTTACCGCTGCCTTATGGGCGAATGAGCCTTTTCCGCCGAAGTTTCCATCTTCTATATATTTCTTTGCATTATCCCATGCTGCGCCACCGGAGGTCATTGAGATGGCCACAAAAATGCCCGTTACGATGGAGCCGACGAGGAATCCACCGAGTGCGATCGGGCCGAGGAGCCATGCCACAAGGAGCGTCATGACGACCGGGAGCAAGGCCGGAACGATCATTTCCTTGATGGCGGCGGATGTTACGAGATCAACGCACTTTGCGTAATCGGGTTTCGCCGTTCCTTCCATGATTCCCGGTATTTCCTTGAATTGGCGCCGAACTTCAACAACGACGCTTCCCGCCGCCTTACCTACTGCTTTCAGGGAAATGGAAGCAAAGAGGTACGGAACCATGCCGCCGAGGAGCAAGCCGATGATGACCCGGGGGTCAATGAGGTCAAAACTGATGATCCCGCCGCCTATCTTCGCCTGAAGAGCTTCGACATACGAAGAGAAGAGGACAACTGCGGCGAGTCCGGCGGAACAGATCGCGTAACCCTTGGTGACGGCCTTCGTGGTATTGCCGACAGAATCCAATTCATCGGTTATTTTTCTGACCGAATCGGGAAGGCCGGCCATTTCGGCGATGCCGCCAGCGTTGTCCGTGATCGGGCCGAACGCGTCGATCGCGATAATGATGCCCGCCATGGAAAGCATGCTCATTGCCGCGAGCGCGATTCCATAAAGACCGGCAAATACAAAAGCAACAAGAATTCCCGCAACAATGACGACGACCGGAAGCGCCGTTGCTTCCATACCAACCGAAAGTCCGGTGATGATGTTCGTGCCATGTCCCGTTTCCGAAGACTGCGCAATGGATTTGACGGGACGGAACGATTTTGAAGTGTAATATTCAGTGATCAGCACAATGAGCGCCGTAATGGATATTCCGACAAAGAGCGGCCAGAAAACCTGACCGAATGAAAGGCCCGGAAGAGGATTCTTCGCAACGATGAATGAGAAACCGATGAGCGATAAGACGCTCGATGCGGCGAGTCCTTTATAGAGCGCGCCCATGATGGATTGCGATTTTCCGAGGCGAACGAAGAAAATACCGAGGATCGAAGCGAGGATCGAGACGCCTCCGATCAAAAGCGGGAAGGTGATTGCGCTGCTTGAAAACGGAAATGCGAGATGACCCAAAAGGATCGCGGCAATCGCCGTGACGGCATAGGTTTCAAAAAGATCAGCCGCCATACCTGCGCAGTCGCCGACGTTATCGCCGACATTGTCCGCAATGACTGCGGGATTTCGGGGATCATCTTCGGGGATGCCCGCCTCAACCTTTCCTACGAGATCCGCGCCGACATCGGCCCCCTTGGTGAAGATACCGCCTCCCAAACGGGCGAAGACCGAGATCAAGCTTCCGCCGAACCCGAGGCCGATCAGCGCCGTCACATTCTGCGTGAGGGCATAAAAGACGGTCACGGAAAGCAATGCGAGGCCGACGACCAAAAGACCGGTGACCGATCCTCCCTCAAACGCGACGGCGAGGGATTTTTTCAGTCCCGATTTCGCCGCTTCTGCGGTCTTTACGTTTGCGCGAACCGATACGTTCATGCCGATATAGCCCGCAAATGCCGAAGCGATCGCGCCAACAAGGAACGCAGCCATCGTCGTAAGACCAAGGCCCCATCCGATGAGCACCGCAACGACGACCGCAACGACCGCAACCGTTTTATATTGCCGGTTCAGATATGCCTTTGCGCCGACTTGGATCGCCTGGGCGATCTCCTGCATTTTTTTATCTCCCGCCGGCTCCTTGTTTATTTTTGCGATGAGCCCGATCGCCACGGCAATTGCCGCCAAGCCGCTGATAATTGAAAACGTTATAGTAGACATTTTATGTTAATATTTTTTTCGACCCTCTTTTATTTTATCCTATAATATCTTCTTTCTCATCATTTTCCGGGGCGGCATTTTCCGACCCTGCCGCTACTGCCGTGCCGCCTTCCTGGGCTTCGTCGGGATGCGATTGTGAACGGACATCGATCTTCCAGCCCGTGAGCTTCGCGGCAAGGCGGACGTTCTGACCGCCCCTACCGATCGCCAGGCTCAGCTGGCTTTCCGGAACGAAGGCGCGAGCCTCGCGGCGGGGAAGGATTTCTACCCGTTCAACTTTTGCCGGGGAAAGCGCGTTCGCGATGAAATTCTCTGGGTCGTCCGACCATTCGATGATGTCGATTTTCTCGTTCCCCAATTCATTGTTCACTGCCATAACACGCGTACCGCGCTGGCCGACGAGCGCTCCTACCGGATCAACTCCTTCCGCCAATGACCCGACGGCGATCTTTGTCCGGTTGCCGGGTTCGCGGGCGATCTCCTTTATCTCGATCGTCCCTTCGGTGAGTTCCGGCACTTCTACCTTGAAAAGTTCGGCGACAAACTGAGGATTGGCGCGGGAAAGGATGATGCCTGGCATGCGCGTGTCCTCCTGAACGGCGAGCACGAGGAAGCGTAAGCGTTCTCCTGCGCGGTAATGTTCGTTCGGGATGGATTCATTCGCGAACATGACGCCGATCGCGCGTCCAAGGTTGATGAAAACATTGCCACGATCGAATCGCTGTATTTCGCCGCTTACGATCTGGCCTGCCTTACCGGTCCATTCTGCAAGGATGGATTCCCGTTCTGATTCGCGGAGCTTTTGGAGAATAACCTGTTTTGCTGTTTGTGCCGCAATCCTGCCAAAATCATCTTTGGTCTCCAGGGGAAATGTCATCTCATCGCCGAGTTCGGCATCAGATTTTATTTTCCGGGCTTCTTCCATGGTGATGTGCCGTTCCGGGTTGAAACGCGGCAATTTTTGTTCGTCATCTTCGTCGCTTTCTCTTTTTTCTCCTTCTTCCTCGGCGGATTCATCAACAAATCTGACCGTTGTTTCATCAACAACCGTTTTTACCTGCCAAAACGTCAACGTTCCCGCCTTTTCATCGAGTTTACACCTTACCACGCCGCCACGGTCGGCATAATCCCTTTTGTAGGCAGCCGCAATGGACGATTCAATGGCCTCAATGATGGTTTCCGGCGCAAGGCCTTTTTCCTCGGCAACCTGGCGGACGGCTTTTGATAATTCTTTTATATCAAGCATATTTTTATGTTATTTAATTTTTATTCAGTTTTATTTAACTCGCCCTTTCCTTTAAAAAATCCGCGCAAGCGCGGATACCGTTACTCCTTATAATAGAGCTCATCCTCTTGACCTGTCAAATCATCGCCGCGCCGGCCTTCGGTATCCCAATATCGGTTAACAAGCTCCTTTGCGCCGTTCGCGATGGCGTAGTTGAGGGCGATAAAGAAGAAAAATCCACCCATAATGATCCATTCGATCTTTTTAAAGTCGGCGATCGCGAGGGGCGCCGAAGCGGAAACGATGCTATAGGAGAGGCCCGTGAGCACAGGAAGCCAGAGCAGGATGGATAATAGGGAGTTTTTATAAAACTTCTTGAATTCCATGCCGCTCCAGCCGATGGAAAATGCCGCCGCCGGCGTACATCCGATCATAAATTTCGAAATAAAGATCCACTGTTTTCCTCTCTGTTGAAGCATTGCTTCCGCCTTGGCATGTCCGGGGATATGGGTCTCCAGCCAGCCGCCGAATCGGGTGTCGCGGAGCGATCGTCCCGTTGAATACCAGACGAGGTCGGTGGTCATGTCGGCGAGAAAGATGGTGAGAACAAGGAGAAAAAACCCGATAATGCCGAAATTCGTAGCAAAAATGATCCAAAAACTCACGAAGGCCGCGATATTTCCGAGGCAAACGGTGGCTAAATATATGACAAAATAAGCCCCAACAGGGTTTCTCCCGACCATCGTCGAGATCAAAAGGGTCGCATGATGCATTCCATGAGTATATCATTTCGTGATTCTGCCGTCTTGTTCCGTGATTTTCCTTGAAAAAAGGAGAAAAGTCGGCTACCCTAATGCTTGGGCTCGTCTTTTTTGGAAATATTCGCCTCCTCATCGGTATGATACGGAGAGGAGAGCATAGATTTCCCAGATATCTCATCTTTGGACGAGTTCTTTGTTTTGATGGTGCCTATGGTGTAACGGCAGCACTGGAGTTTGTGGCACTCCCGGTCCGGGTTCGAGTCCCGATAGGCACCCCAATTGTGAGTATCGTGCGCTTTTACGATACCTTGAAACGCTGGCTTCAGCGTAAACACTGGGTTTCTGGCGTTTAATACCGAGTTCTGGAAGTATGAAATTCAAGAAAACACGCTTTTCGGCGGGTTCAGAACTTTTAAAGATGCTTTCAGCGCGTTTGCAAATATCAAGTAACCTGCTGGCCGTGAGGTGATATTCTTTATCAGCCGAGCTATGATCGTTCATCTGCTGCAAAATATCGGCTTGCTTTGATTTATATTCTTTCAATTTCTTGTCGTACATTTCGGCGGTAATACGCTCGTCGTATTTGTCATCGGTCATTTTACTTATGCGAGCTTCAAAGCGATCATATTCGGTTTTCAATGTTGCCATCGCGGGGTATCTTCGATATAAGCGACAAAATCGGTATTTCTGAACCTATCTGAAAAACGGTTATAGCTATAATGGAATTTGGCGAGCTACCTCAACGATATTTTTTATCGAGCGATTCCCGGATATGACATGCTGCTATAAGCAGTTAAAAATATATAACTTACCATGTACAGAAAAGGAGTCTCGGCGCTTATTGTTAATGAAAATAATGAATTTCTTTTGGTTAACTTGGAATCTTTCGAAGAGAAGTATTTTGCGGTTCCCGGCGGCGGTATCGAACGCGGAGAAACTTTGGAGAATGCGGTATATCGGGAAATGCGCGAAGAGTTGAATATAGAGAAAAGACACTTACGACTAGTTGGCTGGAGCGAAGTTCCGGTAAAATTTAAATTTAGGGCGGTTAAGCTCACCCGTGGCGGAAAAGAATATGAAGGTTCGGAAAGATATTTTTTTGGATTCCGCTTTCTTGGCGTCGATGACGAAATAAAACTCCAAGAGGAGGAAGTAAGGACTTATAAATGGGTGCCCTTCGCGCAATTAAAAGATTATTTGCTTTTTGAAAATCAGATGCAGGAAACCTCTGAAAAAATAGAGGAGATATTTTCGAGAGATCGTATGATGGATCAGCGCGAAATGCCGCCAACGATCCACTAATAGCTACGCGCCCTACCAACAGGTTCTAGGATCCTCAATAGAGCCACTCTAAATATTTTTCGAGTGGCTATGTCCGCCATGGTTGTATGATTGCTGCGCTCATGGGGGTTGCACGAAACTTGCGAGTATATGGTTTCACTTCCCTCGGGTTTCTTTCCTGGCGGAGGATTTCATGTCGCCGCTTTTTATGTGCTTGAACATCTCAATCTGCCCAAGGCGGCGCTCCGCTCCGGCTTTTGTGGCATAGCTCCCAAATGAGCGTCCGGTTTTTTCCGAAAGCACTACATATTTCCCCTTCATCTTTTTGATCATCAGCGTTGTCACTATTATAGCGCAGAGAGATCCAATAAAGAACTTCGTGCAAGATCTCTCGTGACCATGGTAGTGCTTGAGTTGCGGAATTTGTGTCGATACTTCACATTCGCCTCCATGTGACCCATAATAGAGGCAGAGTTGCGGTTCAAAATAGATCCACTCAGAAAGGGGGGAGATGTGAAAATTCATCTTATGGTTGGTATCATGCTTGCCGTTGTTATGAGTTCACCGTTTGGACCAGGACAAACTCCGGCCAACAATAATGATCGTGGGCGTATGCAGGCGCAGTCTGCCTGCGAAAATAAGTTATTGCGCGACGCTGAAGCGAAGGAAGTTTTGAGCGGTGACAAGTATAAGACACTCCAGAGCGTTGCCATGGCTTTTGGACTTAACCGTGCCCCGCATCTTTACCTCTTTGAGGGAGGCGGCAATTCCTACTACATTGCCGGAAGTCTTTCTCTGGATGGCAGGGGGAAGATACTCATCTCCCGGAAGTTTGCGGATCTTATTGGGGATGGTCTGGCATTCAAGGGCGTCGTCGCGCATGAAACCGCTCATCTGGTCGTTGATGTGCATGGTGACACCGGTTGCGATCAATGGGTCATGCGCGATCCCAAGATCGAAGAAGCGGCAGACGCACTCGCAGCTGCCAAGGTCGGATTCGGCCCACTGAAAGCATTTCTCATGAGGGTCGAAAAGATGACCGGAACCTCAGGCGGCGAAACAGAATCGCGTCTTCAGGCACTCGAAAAACTTGAAGCGCAAAAAAATGGGCAGCGATGATTATCGCTGCCCTCTTCTTGGCGGGGACGGTGCTTCCAATACTTTATGGGGATTGTTATCATTAGAAATACTATAGTGGTATGCCTTTATTAATCCGACTGCCCTTTTTGAAATAAATGCCGTTATTATCGCGTTCTTCAAAATTTCGTTTTCGTGCTATCGCGGATATTATTTTCCGCAATGTCTTTCTTCTTATAAATGGAATCATTTTCGTTGTCGCGATCCTTCTTATGGTATTCGGTGATGTTCAGGAAGGAATTTTTCTCGGGCTTATTACGGTATTGAATATTATCCTGGGATGTTTTCAGGAGATCAGCGCATGGCTTGCCCTTCAAAGGTTGCAATTGCTCACAGTCCCCAGGGTGACGCGGATAAATAAGGATAACGGCGAATCGACCATTCTCGTAGAGGATATTAAAGAGAAGGACAAGATCAAGCTTGGCATAGGAGACCAAGTACCCTGCGACGGCGTTTTGATATCATCACACGGTCTTGAAGTAAATGAAGGACTGATCACGGGCGAATCGACCGATTTTCTGAAAAAGCCCGGCGACAGGATATTCGCCGGCAGTATCGTGACGTCCGGTTCAGCCACTTTGGAAGTCGAAAAGATATTCGTCGACAGCAGGATCGCGCTCATGACGAAGAGCATCAAGAAATATTCTTTGGCTCAGAGCCCGATCCAGCGTTCAATAAGCACCGTGGTTAAATATACCGGCTACGCACTCCTTTTCATCATCCTTTTTGTCATTGGGCGGGGATTTCTCGTTCATGAGTCCACGATAAATATCATTCAGACCATAGGGGCCTTGACGAGCATTCTTCTGCCACAGGGAATGGTGCTGATCGTTACGTTGCTTTTTTCGTATGGCGCCGTTCATCTTTATCACCGGCACGTGTTGCTTCAGGAGATCAACGCCATCGAGAAGCTTGGCAGGATCCAAAATCTTTGCATGGATAAAACCGGAACGCTCACCGACAACAATCTTGTGGTTGAGCACTTTTATAGAGCGCCGGGAGTGGATGAAAAATATGCAAACGGGTCCATCGCTGCATATATTGAATATTCTGGAGATTTTTCTTTAACCATAGAAGCCATCAAAAAGAAGTTCGTGGACGAGTATCCGGGCACCATTTTGGATTCCCAAAGCTTCTCTTCGTCGCGTCGATTTGGGGCTGTCCATATAAAAGATGATTCAGGGGAACGCGTTATTCTGGCGGGTGCGCCAGACGTATTCTTGCCGTATTTTAAAACCACGGAAGATAAGGAATGGATACAAAATTATATAGACACCGAAGCTAAGATCGGCAAACGGCTTATCTGTTTCGCCGAGTCGGATTCTGAAGCGATGCCCAGTGATCTTTCCGGCGTCAGGCTCTTGGCCTTATCCGTTTTTGTGCTGAACAATAATCTTCGTGAAGGGGTTCGGGAGGCGATACGGTTTTTTGAGGAGCGGGGTGTGACGATCAGGGTTATTTCTGGCGATAATCCCGAAACCGTCCGTGCCGTCGCCATGGAAGCTGGCGTAAAGAATTCTGACGCCATCGTAACGGGGTCCGAGATCGAAGCGTGGACCAGTGCGGATTTTTTCAAGAAGATCCATGACTACAACATTTTTGCAAGAATAAAGCCCGAACAAAAAGAAAAAATAATCGAGGCGTTGAAGAAGGACGGTTTCACGGCAATGATAGGTGACGGAGCGAACGATGCCCTCGCTATCAAGAAGGCCGATCTCGGGATAGCGATGTTCGATGGGGCGAGAGCGACCCGACAGGTTGCCTCGGTGGTGCTCGTAAAAAATAGTTTTTCAGATCTGCCGAACGGCGTAAAGCTCGCCGACAGTATCATTCAGAGCATAAAAATATGTGCCAGTATTTTTTTCAATCAGGTGTTTCTCGGCCTCCTCTTCTTTATCATTCTCACGGCGGCCGGCTATTCGTTCCCTTTTACATCGCTCAATTTTACGTTTACGAGTTATTTCGCCATAGGCCTACCGGGATCCCTTGTCTTCTATTGGATAGTTCGACCTGTGCGCGCCGATATTGCGAGAGATCAGAAGTCCTTTTTCAAACAAGTATTTCCGCTTGCCTTCGTCTCGGCCATCCCGCAGGCGCTCGTTGTCACGGCGGCTTTTTATGAAAGTTTGGAACATGCCGGCCAGCACGGACCGACAAGCTTGGTCCTTATCGTGATGATGATCGTCGGTTTTATATTCTTTGCGTTCACGCCGAGCGTATATAGTGGACCGATAACGAAAATGCAGATAAAACAAATATCCGCATTGGCGATAGCGGAGATCATCGCCGTCGCTATCTTGATCAGGATCCCGATCGTGGAGACTTTTTACAATCTTGCAAACTCGCCGCTGCACGGCATCATAGAGCTCGCGCCACTTATTGCGTTATATGCGTTCGTCCAATATGGATTAGTTCGATGGTTTTTTTTGATGAAGCCTCCGGCTTTGATAGGGCCTTCCAGGATTCAAACGGATATTTGACATCACGAACCATGGCCGTACTATATATCTTATAAGGTAAGGAAAAATTAAGGATAAAAACAACCACTATGTTCTCGCAAATACCGTTCGAGCAAAAAAATATCAAGAAGGAGGACGTGATCAAGGAAATACTTCGCGTGGCGATTGCCGCCGAGTTTGATGCGATCAGCCTTTATGAACAATTGGCGGCAGTGAGTGACCGGGAGGATATAAAGAAAGTCTTTCAAGACATCGCGAGCGAAGAAAAAACGCACGTGGGAGAATTTCAAACGCTCCTCCTGAGGGAGGACAAGGAGCAGACTACGAAATTGGAGGGCGGCAAAAAAGAAGTGGACGAATTGTTGCGTTAAGGGGAAGAGTTTGGGTTGATTTTCGAAAGAAAGATGTATTTGCCGTGATTGTACGATCGAACCGTCCATGGTTATCGCGCAAAGACACTGCCCGACCCCTCTTTTTTCTCTCGCGAAAAATCGCAATGATCAAAAGAATCCGTATTTGAGCGCAAAAAAGTTCAGGACACCATGGCTCAATGCGATCAGAAACAGATTGGGATATTTTTCGTACATCCACGCAAATCCTAAACCGGCGAGGAATGTCAGTGGCAAGATCAAAAAAGGCGGATTGTATAAAATATGAAGCATCATAAAGAGAAGCGCGTTTATGATGATCACCACCGTAATCGAAGCATAGAGCCGATGTAATTCGCGCATGAGAAATCCTCGGTACAGGAATTCCTGTACTGCGCCGATCGGAAGCGACCATGCAAAAAATAAAACATAGGGATTCGCGGCGCTGGCTGGCAGGCCGAGCATTTTCATGGTTCCCGCAAGTACGATGATGCCAAGTGCCGTAAAAGCGGCGTACGGCAGGAGAGCGACTCCCAGATTATCGAGTCGCATATTCAATGCCGCAAGCATCCAGTGCTCCCCGTACATCACCGCGCACACAAGAAGCGTAGCGGCGGCCAATACCACGAGGTAATAGCTCCGCGGGACGAGATTAAAATACAGCAGCAAGACCGGAACAACGAAGATGAAAATGATCTTTAACCACGTCCAATTTTGTTGTTTACCCATTTCATTATTCTAATCCGCGGGTCGGTGATAAACAACGTGATGAATACTCTTTCTTTTTTTACATACATTTGAAAATATCGGTTTCTGATATACTGAATGAAATTGAATAGCTCAATCCATGTTCGACCTCATTTTATATGCGGGCAGTTGCTACGCGATCATCGGCACCGCGGGATACGTTATCGGCCATCCGGCCGTCGCAAGACGGTATGAAACTGCATTCCGAAGAAGCCATTCGCAGGAACCGGCGAGCCGTCAGGGGGTCGTCGCCCGTCAATTTGCGCACGCCATTCAAACAGTAAATTTTCTCTTGTGCGCCATTGCCGGATCGCGAGCCAAAGAATACCAATATCCGCCCTCAATATCGGAATTGTATGCGGAGGCAACGCGGCGCGCTTTCGATATGCGCAACCATTTTTTCATTACGACCGGCTCGCCGCACTCCCGCGCCTATTACCCGAGGAATTTCGCGTGGTTCTATCCCACGCTGCTCGACGCGGCGACGATCTGTGATCCCGAGGATATGGCGAACCGCGTCGCGCTTCTTGAGCAAAGCCTGAAGACCGTCATCATAAGCGCCCGCAACGCACCTTACACAACGACACTTGTGGCGTTCTCGCAAAAACATTTCGCCGCCGTCAACTATGTGACACCGCCATCCGATTCCCTGCTGGGTGTTCTCTGTGGCATTGAACAACTGCTTGGACGGGCTACGCCGTCATCTCCTCCGGTAAGAGCAGCTGTTCTTGCCGGAACCGCATTGCTCGGTGAGCATCATGCCGATCTTGCGACGCAGGCGCGGTATCTCCTCGGTCAGCTTTCTCCGGCGACATTCGAAACCGCCTCGGGAACGGTGACTTGCCCCTTGTTCGATATCCAAAAGAACAAATCGACGGCGACCGATACGCGGCGGGAGCGCATGCGATTCGTCGTGAACGCGAATATCTGGAGTACGCTCAGAAAAGCGGTCAGTCTCGGCATTATAGGATCGGAAGAAGTTGCCGATTGCATCGGTTGCGATCTTTTTTCCTATAAGGAAAAGATACTTGATCTTTTTGGCAGTGAGGGATTTATCCGAAACTCTGTCGACCCCAACTATCCTGCCGAAGGAATACGTGCCATCACCCTCGACTTTGCACATATAAACCGAGGTTTCTGGGACTTTTCGTCAGCACGGGAGGCTGCACTTTTTAAGAATACCGTTGCCATGATCACGGGAAGCGACGAGTTTGCGGATACTTCCGGAGAATGTTTTTTTGTCTCGGCAGAAAATGCCCGAACCGGACTCATCCATTGGATGACCGTGCCAAGCTATCATGGGCGGACGGTCTGGCCAGCCTTGAATGTTGAGTTTGCGGATCGATTACTCGATCTTGCGGACGCGACGAACGATGCCGAGTGCTTTGCCCGGGCAGCAACGACGCTTCAGCAGATAAAACGATATGTCGCCTCTGCGAACGGTTATCCCGAACTCTTGGACCCGCACGGCAAGCCCTACCGCACATGGATGTATCGGAGCGCGGTTGCGGATTCATGGTTTCCCCGTTTCGCTTCGGTCTGGTACAAGGCATTCGGCGAGAGATTGGCATAGAGCCATATCCCTTCATTTTACAGAGGCCATTTCTTCAAAACGGATTTTGACATTTTTGATCCAGGCACCCCATTTTTTTATTATCAAACGATCGAGAAGACCCCTGCCATCACGCCGTTAGGTTATGACCGATCTTTTATTTTTTGGGAAAGTGGTGGGCGTGAATGTTGCAATGACACAGGGCGCGAGCAATGCCAGCTTCCCTATGCCGATAAATGAAATCGCGGAGGTCGTTCATAAGGTTCTTTGCCAAGGATCATCACGGGAATTTGCATATCGGCTCCCTTGTCCCAGCCTCAAAACCCATTTCAAAAATAGGTCCTAAGGAAAGATGAACCTTATTTCTCCTGTTCTGCGTAGTAGTTAAAGTGAGCAATCGTCACAACAGCACATTAACAATCCATCATATCGGAGGGAACATTGAAGTATCTACGAATGGGGTTATCGCTGATCGCACTGCTTTCCATTGCGTCGCTCGGTACGGGCGGCGGCAACCCCCACATTGGATCAAGGATCATCATGAGACCTGTCGTTTCTGTGCCCGCTGAACAACATTTCGCCTATGCTACATGGTATGGGCCAAGATTTTTCGGGCGCACCCTTGCGTGTGGAAGATCATATGTGAAAAGCGCGGTATTTGCGGCACATCGGACTTACCCATTAGGAACAAGGCTGAGGGTCACGAATCTTCACAATCATCGGAGCGTTATAGTTGCCGTGGAGGACAGGGGGCCGTATAGTCTAGGCAGGGACTTAGATCTTTCCTATGCGGCAGCCCGTAAGCTTCGCATGATGCCGGCGGGCGTTGTCTTGGTCTCTTATTCCAGGGTAATACCAATACCATCAAAGGGAGGTTCTTTACAATGATCGAGTTGATCGGTGCAAAGCATCAGATCGTGAAAATGAAGAGCTTGGTTTCTTTATCCATCCGTGGATTCCCCTCAAAGCTGCCCAAAATTCCGAATGGGCATGACATAGTCTGTGAGCTTGACCATGGCGACGGGGAACGCATATTCACCTGTAAGTCCCTCAAGGATATGCAGGAGCTCTACCGCGAATACGCCCTCGGACATGCCGTCAGCATTTCGTGGTATCACACAGATGCTTTCAAGGATGCCTCGACATCATAGTCGCGGTATCCGTTCATCCACCGCTTGTATCGTTCGATACGAACCAAGAACCCTTAAGCAAGGTTCTTTTTTATTTCAAATCCGCAGTTTTCGAAAATCATTTTTGCCTCGTGCTATACTGATGTTAATAAAGGAGTTCAAAGGTGAATTCTAAAAATCTATGCATCCATTTTCATCTTTAAGATCATTCTCTCGTTCGCTGACAATTCTTTTTGTCGGAGGGATATCCATGGGGATATTTCTTTTTTTTCCGCCGCCGACCCATGCGGCTTCTTGGTATGATGCCGCTTGGCCTTATCGCAAAGCGATCACGATCAATAATACAAAGATTAGCCAGACCGGCGGCACGGTTCTCTCCAATTTCCCTGTTTTAATCTCTCTCACCGATCCTGATCTTAAATATGCCGGAAGCGGCGGCAGGGTGACATCATCCACGGGGGCCGATATTGTTTTCACCGACTCAGACGGCAGAACCGCGTTGAACTATGAGATAGAGAACTATTCCCCGTCCACGGGAAATCTCGTGGCCTGGGTAAATGTGCCGACATTGTCGCCAGCCGTGAACCATACTATTTATGCCTATTTCGGCAATGCCGTCGCGCCGACGGAAAGCGTGGCGACCGAGGAGGCGACCTGGGACAGTAATTTTATCAGCGTTTATCATCTCGGAAGCATCACGGATCTTAGAACCAACGATTCGACGGGAAATTATCCGGGCATGAACAATGGAACTGCCGTTACGACAACGGGCGAAGTTTTTGGCGGTGCAGGTTTTAACGGAAGCAGCACGTATATTTATAATAATTCTTTCGTCGAACCGACCAATTCGGCGACGCTTTCGGCATGGGCGAAATTGACCGATGCGAGCGATAACTGGAATACGATCGCCGATTTGGATTATGGCTATTTGCAGCTGCAGCTCGCCGCCCGATCCGGTGCGGGGGACGTCAGTTGGCTCGTTTCCCATTCTGGGGGAAGCAGTCTTTGTAAAATAAGCGACACGGACATTCTGAACAGGTGGCATCTCTATGCGGCTACCTATGACAGCTCGAACAATGCTTTGTCGGTGTATGTCGATGGCAATAAACTCGGCAGTTGCACTATGACAGGAAGTCCAAATTTTTCAGGAAATTCAGCGCTCACGATCGGGGCGATCTATAAAGGATCCGGAGGCGCCTATTTTTACGGTGCGATGGACGAGGTTGAAGCGTCCGAAGTGGCGCGATCCGCAGATTGGATCAATACAGAATACAACAATCAAAGCGATCCCTCAGCCTTTTATTCCGTGGGAGCTCTCGAGCAATATGCTTCATCACCGATCATCAATTCTTTTACGGCAAGTCCTGCCTACATCAGTCACGGAGGAAACTCAACCCTTTCCTGGAACGTGACCGGCACGATAACCTCAATAGCTATCACGCCGGGTGCGTTTACCTCCCATTTAAGTTCAGGATCCGTGACGGTGACGCCGGGTTCCACGACCGTTTATACCCTTACGGCAACAAACAATAATGGCTCAGCGACGGAAAACGCCACTGTTACCTTGGGATCAACCCCGCCCACAGTCCCGGGCGATTTGAGCGTAGTGACCAGTACGCCCTCAACCATCGCTCTTTCTTGGTCAGCTTCAACAGAAGAAGGGAGCGCCATTGCCGGATATGACATTTATCGAAATGGCGAAAAAATCGCATCAATAAGCCCCAGCACGTATATCGATACCGCCGTCAATTCACCGGCATATGTTTACTACCTCGACACCGGTCTCACTGCTGGGACGGCGTATATCTATGCAGTCGACGCCTATGATGTTGTCGGTAATGTTTCCGCACAGTCTTCCGGTATCCGCGCAACGACAATGAACCGGGCTGTTCCTTCGATATCTCAATGGAGCGCGGCGTTTTGGATGAGCGGCAGCGGAAGCAGTTCCACACCGCCAATCTCCGCGATTGATTGGTCATCAATGACCCACATTATCCATGGACCCGCCATTCCTTTGGCAAACGGGATGCTTGATCTTACTACCTACTCCATTGCGAGCGATGCTCCGGCGCTTGTGAGTGCGGCTCATACACATAACGTAAAGGTTCTCTTTTCTATTATGTCGGGATGGTCGGCCCGGGATGATTTTGCGGATGCCGCGAACAATAATATGGCCACGTTCGTCGGAAATATCGTGAGTGCGGTAAATACCTATGGATATGACGGCGTGGATATCGATTGGGAAAACACCGCGAGCAGTACGATAAACTGGACGTCGATGACGACTCTGATCTCGGATCTGCGCGCCGCTCTCGGCACGAAACTTCTCACTGCGGAAGCGGACGGCGGAGATCAATCCCATTGGGCGCCATTATCCGGTGATCTGGATCGGGTCAATGTCATGGTCTATGACATGGCCGCCTCGTGGGAACCGTTCATTTGGTACGATTCTCCTCTCTATGGGGTCAGTAGCGCTGTTTCATTGGATGCATATAAAAATGATTTTGTGAATGCGGGGATTCCTGCGGCAAAAATAGATTTAGGATTACCGTTCTATGGATATGCGGTGCAGGGCGGGTGTCAGACGCTCGGATGCGCAGCGGGGATATCGGCGCCTTTGCAGATGTGGACAACGCCGCCGACATGGATACCGGAAAATGAGGCAAGGCTTGCGGGTAATTATGATCTGTCTTCCGCGAACCCCGATTGGCATTGGGATGTTTATGCGCATGAACCGTATTTGGGCATCGATGAGCCGGGCAATGCGAGCGATACCTTCGTGACCTTTGAAGATCAACAATCTCTGACGGATAAAATAGATTATATAAAATCGAACGATCTCGGCGGGTGGAGTGTATGGAACATCAACAACGATTATTTTCCGAGTGAACCGGCAACGGCTCAAATATATCCGCTCTCTCATGCTGTTGCGCTTGAGCTGGCTGGTCCCACCTCTGCACTTTCCTCTAGTATTGCCACCACGCCGCAGGCGGGCATCAGTTCTGCGGTCTCTGCCCCGACTTCCTCCGCATCTTCTTCTGTGGCGGGCATGACTTCGTCGCAGTTGGAAAGTCTCCTTCTTTCGCTCGAGTCGGAACTTCAAACCTTGCACATGGAAAGTTCTTCCTCTGCTCCGACTTCTTCGGTTTTTACGCGCGATCTTTTCTCTGGCATGACGGGTGCTGACGTGAAACAATTACAGCTTTTCCTCATTTCCCAGAACATCGGGCCTGCCGCGAAAAAACTAGCCGCTAACGGTGCAACCACGAATTTCGGATCTCTTACAAAAGCTGCCCTTGCGGAGTTTCAGACGTATGCACATATTGCTCCTGCTTCGGGTTATTTCGGTTCCGTCACGAGGGCATATGTGAATGCACACGATTAATGCAGAGACAATTTCGATTTTATTGATCAGACCGTCTCGCCTCATATCCCTATATTTTCCAGGAGCCGCGATCTGTTTCAAGGTAAGAAAATGATAATACAGGATCACGATTCCTATTTAAAAAGGTTTTTGCCCGGGCACTCCGACAAATATAAGTTCAGTCACTATTTTTTGAAGCTGCAGATAGAGTGAAATTGGTTTTTATGGCAAAAAGATCAGGCCCACGAAGTACCGCTTTAAGATTTTTTATTGAAGTTTATCAACAACATCCCACTTATTTAATGTGGTATACTTATGGTACTCATTGGATCTACGGAAATGATTTTCCTCTCACAAAATCGAAAAGGTGTTGTCATTGCAAGCATTGTTTTTTTGGTGCTTTTTGTTCCAACCCTTATTACGGGGATATTTTATTATCAAAGTTTCAATAAGAATTTAACCCAGGAGGTTTTTAGCCAACGGAAAACAGTGGCCAGTCTTACGGCCTCGGCAATTGGATTGAAACTTCAGCAACTGACCTCGATCGTTCAGATATATGCATCCCAGCCCGAAGTGATCAATGATGTCGCTGCGGGCAATTGGAGCGCAGCAAAGAATGTCATTATTAATCTGCAGAATGACCCCAGGGACTACGATTATTTTATTGGGAGGTTTTTATTGGCGGATACACAGGGAAATATAAAAGTGGTGTTCCCGGGTATTGCGGATGAGGGCATTGGGCAACCCGATGATGCGTTCAGCGAGTGGAAAACGCCGATTTTGGAAAATGGAGCCGATTCGTTCGTTTCCGATGTTTTTCAGCGAAGCGTGTATCCAAAGAATAATCATATAGAAGTTTTAGTGCCCATACGGAAAGCTTCTGTTCTTGTGGGGGTCGCGGGGGTCACGGTGCCTATCAATGAATTTTCCGACTATGGCAAGGACATCGACCTTGGAAGCAATGGGTTTGCTTATGTTGTTGATCGATTGGGTCATATCATCACCCATCCGAAGTATGCATCAGACGGGCCGATCATAGATTATTCGAGCATCCCGGTGGTTCAAAAATTGATGCAGGGGCAAAGCGGGACGGCGATCGCCTACAACCCTATCGAGCGCGTGGAACGGGTTGCCGCATATGAACCTATCCCCACTTACGGATGGGGGATTATTTCCCAGGAGCCGGTGAAGGATGCGTTCGAGACACGGGATGGCATCCTCTTGCAGGTCATCTATCTGATCATTGCCATAAGTTTGATCGAACTGGCTATCGCGTGCGGAATCCTCTTCCTTGTAAGCCATCACCATCGCGAACACGGCAATGTTTAATGTTATAAAAAAACAGGAAAAAGGATTTACCCTCATTGAACTCTTGGTCGTCATCGCCATCATAGCCATACTTTCTGTTGTGGTGGTGCTTACTATGAATCCTGCCGAAATGTTGCGTCAGTCAAGGGACTCAAGCAGGGTCTCTGATTTTAGCACATTGCGAACCGTCATCTCCCTCTCTCTTGCAAACGGAAATTACAATCTTGCATCGTCATATTCTGCCTGTTATCTTTCCACGCCTCTGGGGACGGGAACAGCGGCGCCTCGCTGCGGTATTTTTACGAGTGCCGGCATCACATCAAACTCAAGCAGCTCATCCGTGAATTATCGAAAGATCAATGCGACCGGTTGGATACCCATTGATTTTACGCAGGTCGCCGGAGGCACTCCTTTCGGTTCGTTACCGGTCGATCCCACAAATAATGCTGGTTATTACTACGCCTATGCCGCGAACGCGGCTGGCATGTATGAGTTCGGCGCATTTCTGGAAAGCAAAAAATATACCAGCGGAAGCAACAGCCTTGTAACAACGAGTACTGCCATTTACGAGTCCGGGTCAACGCTCACGCTCTAGATTTTAAGCGATCCAATTTCGTCTGTTGCGTGGTGAATATTTCCCCGGCGGAGCGAACTGAGGTCTTTTTCTGTCGAGCGACCAATGGGATCGTATTCGGGGGATATCGTCGAGGCGTCTGAGATATGTAAAAATATAAGCGTCGATAAGTGACGCATCGGTTGGATAGAGAACATAGATCATCCCGCGGTGATCGATCGTTATTTTCCGGTCAATTTTTCCTTAAGCTTTTCGATTTCCCCCTTAAGCTCAACCATCTTCAGTTCTCGACCGACCATTGTCTTGTTCACTTTTTCGAGCTCCTCCAAATATGTTTCCGCTTTCTTTTCCGCCATCTTGCGCACGGTGATGTCGCGTATATTGCACTGGATCATCATTGATCCATCGATGCGATATTTGTTGCTTACAAATTCAACCGCATGTTCCGTGCCGTCTTTGGACTTGAGCGGTATATCCTCGTAGTGAACATATCCGTTTTTCTGCAATTCCGCGAAGAGCGCCTTCGTAACCTCAATATCTTCAAATGTTCCGATTTCCCAAAGTTTCTTCCCGATAATCTCACATAAGGAATACCCGATCATATCGAGCAGAAAGGGATTGGCGTCTATGATCTTTTCCGTCGTAGGATCAATGAGCAATATGCCATCTTTGGCCGTCTCAAATAGCTTGCGGTATCGCATTTCGGAAACGAGCAGCTTATGGTTCATCTCTTCCCCCTTTGGTATTCTTTTCACCATAGTAAAGCAAAATGCTTTATGGTTCTCGGCCGACCTTTACGGACGCTTTGTTGTTTTTATTATATCATATTGGGGCACGGAAGGTGCCGCGGATATGACCATCGCGCGGTTATGATCTCATTGTCCGCAGCGGTTATGAGCGGAAATCACTAGGGTTTTTGTGGCGCGCCTGCTATCCCCGTTTTTAAATTCACGATAGAATTATCATATGAGACAACGGGCCGCAATATTCGTTATCGATCAAAACAAGTTACTTCTTTTTCATCGCGTTAAAAAAGGGAGGGAATATTACGCTGTTCCGGGCGGCGGCGTAGAGGCGGGTGAAACAGTGGAACAGGCCGCCGTGCGCGAACTGAAGGAAGAAACGAATTTGGATGTCGTGCTTGGCGAAGGGATAGGCGAATTCGAGACGACCGATTCCCGTGAATATTTTTATGGCGCAAAATCATGGAGCGGCATGCTTGCGCTTGGTGGGCCGGAAGCACAACGTCAATCTCCCGATAATTTCTATCAGCTGGAATGGGTGCCGGTCGAAAACCTCGGCGAAATCAATTTCAGGGATGAGATCAGGAGGATGGTTTTGAGATATGTGAGCCCCGCTTCTTATTTCCTTGACGCCACGGTTATAGTGATCATCGATCGGCCGTTCGGCAGCAGGCATCCTGAATGGGGATTTGAATACCCGATCAATTATGGTTACGTTCCGCACACGAAAAGCGATGACGGCGAAGAGGTGGATGCTTACGTGCTTGGCGTCGCGGAACCGCTGAAAGAATTTACCGGTAAATGCATTGCGGTCATCCATCGTTTGAACGACGACGACGATAAATTGATCTTGGTCGCGGGCGCCGCGGAATTTAATGACGACGAAATCCGCTCCGCGACCGATTTTCAGGAACGCTTTTTTAAATCGATAATCGTGCGATAATTTCAGTATGAAACTTCTCCTCACCTCTCATGGCTGGAAATATAACCCGAGGATCGCGAAGGAGTTTTTGCGTTTAACCGCCAAGGAACCTTCGGAGATAATGATCTTTCTGGTCACGACGGCTGATAAAAAAAGTAAGGACTGGAAGTGGGTGGGGCAGGAGATAAAAATGATCACCGATATCGGTATTACCAAAAAGAACATTTCGATTTTCAGTTTAAACCGAAAAATAAAGAGGAATGAGCTTGCGGATAGGGATATTGTTTACGTATGCGGAGGTAATACCTTTCTTTATTTGTATGGCGTTAGAAAAACAGGGCTGGACAAGGAAATCATAAGATTCACCGAAAAGGGCGGTTTCTACTACGGCGTGAGTGCGGGGAGCGTTCTTGCGGGACCGAACATCGCGATCGCCAAGCCCTTCGATGATAGGAGGGCCGTAAATCTAAAAAACTATAGAGGGCTCCACTTGACCGATGTCGTTATCGGCCCTCACTATGAAGGAGGGGCCGTAAAAATACTGGATGCGTTCAAGCTGAGATCGCAACATCCGACGGTTCTACTGACGAATGAACAAGCCCTTGAGATTGTCGGTCGCAAGAAGAGGCTGATCAGGTAGGCCATCACATTTTCATGTACCCCAAAGTAAAATTCAGGATCAGCGCTCGAAAAGATATCGCTTCGTTCGGGTCATTTGTCGGCCAGGCTGATTTTGACAATGGACGAAGCCTGCGGTGGGCGATCCTCAGATGGCATCCTCTGCTGAGGCAAGCGATCAAAAACGGAAAGATCGTCGATCGGGTCTTCGCTGAAAAATATGTGAAAGATATTTATCGAAAAAATAAAGGGATTGCTTCAAGAAATATGGAGCGGTACGAGCGCGATTGGGGGAAGAAAGAGAGGATATTTTTTGAAATGACGGACGATATCTTTCACGGCTTTCCGTGGCCACCGGGGAAATATACCGCCTATGCGACGATATGGGGCATGTTCCCGCGTTTTTTGGACGATAAGACGTTCCAGGTTCCCATGGAATATCGGAACAAGAAATATATTCCCGTTACGATCGCGCATGAAATGCTGCATTTCATGTTCTATGCTTATGTCGAAAAAAATTATCCGCGCTACCGCGATCCCGAACATAATTTTTTCCTGTGGCATATCTCGGAGATCTTCAATATCCTCGTCATAAATTCTCCGGCATGGCTCGATGTTTTCAGGGAAAAGAACATGCTCTATCCCGAGCACCGGAAGATCGTCGCCGACCTCCGAAAGAAATATCAGGAACCATCATCTCTCGATGTGGACAGTCTCATTCGGGACATCCATCCGCTCGTGAAGAAAATGATGCAGGAAAAGAAATCGGTTTAAAAAAAGCCCCCGGCGTTTGACGGCTGGAGGGGCTTTTAAGTGTGATCAAGGGATCAATGGGAGAAACGTTTTCTGAGGCTGTCATCCATGGCGGAAGCGACGGCGCGGCCGACGAGTTCGCCGAGCTTGGTGTGTTTCCCGGCATAGGATAGTTTTTCTCCGATGCCGAGCGATACGATGGTGATGCAGTCCGTTCCGGTTCCGGTGGCCGGCCTTTTTGAAATGACGCTTTTAATGTCATGTTCGAAAAGAAAGGCAAGCTTGGCTTCCGTAGCGATCGCGACGCACTCGATCAGTGCTTCGTCGGTCAGCGTTGCCGCGACGGGAACGATGAGGTTGATGGTTCCCGGTTGGGAAGATCCGCTCGCAGGGTCGCCTGCGGCAAGCGAGTTTCCCAGGCCGACGGTCGCGAATGTTTGCACGGAAAGACCTCCGTGCCAGCATTCTGCGTATCCCGCGAAACGCTGTTTTACGGACGTCATCATGACGATCGTCTTGTCCGCGGGCAGAAGAAGCTTGCTCGCAACCGATTTGGCATAGGTGCGGCTATCTTCTACCCAGGTGTTTTTGGCGATGGTATGATTGACAACATAGCGCGGAACAGAAATGCCGCCGCCGTAGACCGCCCAGGAGATGGCGCGTGGAGAGGGGAAAATTTCCGGAGGGATAAAGACCACCAGGGAATCCCTCTCGATTTTTCCTTGAATTTTATGGATCACTTTCTCTCACCTCTTTTTCTTGCATGGCCGCTTCTCGCGGGATTTGTGCTGGACGCAATTATAGGCGACCCCGAGACAAAATACCACCCCATCCGTTTCATTGGCCGCTTGATCAACTGGGAAGAGGATAAGCTTTATCGTGCGCATTTTTCTAAAAGATTAACTGGCATGTTTTTGGTGATTGCGACGCTTGCGGTGACGCTCGGCGTGGGGCTCGGCATCTCCCTACTTCTCTTCCGGATGAATTTTTTCCTCGGCTGTGCCTGGAGCGTTTTTATATTTTATGCAGGACTTGCGTTTCGATCCCTGCTTGATGCCGGAGAAAAGGTCGCGCATGATCTTCGAAAAGGCGATCACGCGGCGGCGCGCGCGCATCTTGCCAATATCGTGAGCCGCGACACGAAAAATTTATCCGATCACGATATCATTCGCGGTACGATAGAATCGCTTTCCGAGAATCTGAACGACGCCATCATTGCACCGCTTTTTTATGCTTTTCTTTTCGGTATCGGGGGCATTATCGCCTATAAGACCGTGAACACGCTTGATTCGATGGTCGGTTATAAAACGGAGCATTATGTGAAGTTCGGCTGGTGCGCGGCGCGCCTCGATGACGTTTTGAACTTCATTCCCGCCCGCCTCGCGTTCCTTTTTGTCATCGTTGCTTCGGTCATATTGCGCTATGATACGGGACTCTGCTGGAAGACGGTTTTGAAGCAAAGCCAGACGGGAGAAAGCCCGAACGGCGGCATCGGCATCTGTGCTTTTTCTGGCGCGCTCGGCGTTCAGCTCGGCGGCATGAATCATTTCCATGGTCAGCCGTCTCTCACGCCGACCATCGGCCGTGCGGAACATGAGCTTTCCATTGAAGATATTCTCCGAAGTCAAAAGCTTATCATCGTGAGCACCGTGGTCGGGCTTGTCGTTCTTCTCGCGATGGTCTCCGTGCTTTTGAAATTTGCGTGGTTTAAATTCATATTTTCCATCAATGTCTGATACAATGTGGCAATTTTACCTGCGGTCTGCGGATGCATGGGACATCATGTTGGCCGACTGCGCCGCGGCGCACGCAAGCATAGACATCGAACAGTATATTTTTGGCACGGGCGAGATCGGCGCAAGATTTGCCGAGGTGCTGAAAAGGAAAAGCAGAGAAGGCGTGAAGATCAGGATAATCGGCGACGCGGTCGGTAGTTTTGATTTTTTGAATTCCGCAACCGAGCGTTCGCTTACGGCTCTTGGCGTCGAAATAAAATTCTTCAATCCCATTCAGCAGTGGCGGATCAGAAATTTTTCCTCCTGGTTCCTGCGCGACCATCGCAAGATATTGGTGGTTGACGGGAACGTGGCGCATACCGGTGGTGTCGGACTCGATGATCGCATGAAGGATTGGCGTGATACGAATGTCAGGATGACCGGGCCGGTCGTCGCCGAGATACAAGAGGCTTTCAATCAGGCGTGGATCGCCATTTCCCTGCACAAATTTTTCAAATTCAAACCGGTATTTGGGGTGAGAGAGGATTTTTCCTTTCTCGTAAATTCGCCGCGGTTCCGCCGCCGCTATATCTATCATGATCTGAGGCGAACGATCCGCAAAGCAAAAAAATATATCTATCTGACAACGCCGTATTTTGTGCCGAGCGTGAAAATATTCAGATCGCTCACGAAGGCGGCGCGGCGCGGCGTTGATGTCAGGATACTCCTGCCCGCGCGCTCGGATGTTCATATTGTGGACATTGCGGCAGGATCTTATTTTCTTTTGGCGCTTCGTGCGGGGATCAAGATCTATCGGTATGGTGGCGGGAGGATTCTGCATGCGAAAACCGGCATTATTGATGACGTCTGGGGCAGTGTAGGCAGCGCGAACATCGACAATCTCAGCCTGCTGCTGAACCTTGAAGGGAATGTAAAAAGTCTCGATCAGGATTTTATCGCCGAACTGAAGCGTCAATTTCTGGATGATATTGCGAATGCAAGGATCGTTGAAAAGGAAAATTGGATAAAACGTCCGTTTTTGCTTAAATTTTTCGAGGTCGTCATCTGGCCGATCCATAATATCTTGTAAAAAACGACGTTCCTCCGGGAGTGATCGTGGCGGTGGCAAAAAGGAAATAAGGGGAGTATAAAGGGGGAAGGAGGTGCCGCCATGGCGCAATTAATAGAGTGGTTCGTGGAGCCGACTGGTGATGCCGCGTTGGCCAATCAAGTTTTCTCGCGGGAGATCGGTCCCGCGGAAGAATACGCCAGTGAGCAGAAAGATGATCTGAATATTGTTCGGAAGGTATGGGCCTGCGCGTCGTTCGCTCAGGTGCTCCAATTCTGGAAGAGCAAAGGAACGCTCGGGATCACATTTGATGTCTGGAATCGGGAGCGCAACTACGGCCCGATCCGGTATGTGACATTTCTCATGCCCCGTCGGCGTGCCGCAAAGATATCCGTTCAAAAAACAAGGGCCGTCACTTCGTGACGGCCCGTTTCATTTTTGACCATCCGGTCATTCCGAGCCTGCCGAGGAATCTTGTCTGTCGTCCTCCGCGGAGGTGGAGGATCCGTGCTTTCCTCATTAATACAAAAGCGAGAACATAGGATAGTCCTTTTCAGGAATCACAAAAGAAAGTATGTCGTTCCGGGCCTCGCCTTCAGTGGAGGGAATCTCAAGGTTTTTGCATGGTACGGAAACGGACAGAGATGATCATGCGTTTATCGCCCCGGCCATATTGCGGATATTATCTTCAAGATAAAAATGGCCGCAACCTGGAGGATAATGTTCGCAAAGATCAGGCTGATCGCTGCAAGACAGATGCCCGTGAGAAGCGGCGATTTTATGAAAAGAAGGATGATGAGCGCAGGCCAGACATTTTTAAGGTCGCGCACCGAGGGTCCGAGCATCGCTCCGGCATTGAACGAAAGGAATATCATCACCCAGCTTTGCCAGCGCAAGAGGTTTATCTGCGATAAAAGCTTCAGTGGCCCAAGAAGGATGTTCTGCCAGCTCTCCTGGATCGAAAATTGCGGAACTACAAAATAGTCTTTCAGGCAAAAGTGGTTTATCAGAAAAAGAAAGAACAATCCTCCCGCGATCGGGGCAAGGGAGATCAAAAGTTCGCCGAAGAACGGCAGTTTCGATTTTCCGTGTACGACGTGCGGCTGATCCGAAAAAACCGTGAATTCTTGTATCTTTGCCCCCGTGAGAATGCAGAGTATCGCGTGCGAAGTCTCATGAACGATCGCTCCTACATAATAGAGGAGGCGGATGATCCGATAGTTCAGATAGCGCCAGTTGAGAAAATTGCTGAAATAGCCGAATGCGGTGATCAGAATAACGGCGACACCAAGGTTCACGTCGATCATGATAGTTTCAATTTTAGAACCTGTCTCAAAATTACTCCAGCCCGCGTTGCGGAAAGAGCCGCAACCCTTCGGATCAGGTCGTCTGCCCCATGGCCAAGCTCGCGGGAGGAATGGTTTTTGAGGCGGGTTCTAGATAGAAACAATTTTCTGTTTACAAAAACATCCCACTTTGGCGGGATGTTTTTTATTGTGGCGGGCCAGGTTCGGACCTATTTTAAATTGTTTGACAATTTTTTAATAAAAAATAAACTGCATCTAGTGCGCAAAGACAGGAAATCTAACGTTCCTGGTACTGCAGAATCGCTTCTAGGGGGGTACAAAGCGATGAACTGCAAAGCTTTCCCCGCCCAAGTTGGGCTAAGAAAAAGCTTCGCGACGCAAAAATAAACCGATCCGAGACGGCAAGGATCACAACCAGCAGAGGGAAAAGCGCTTTTCCCTCTGCTTTTTAATTTGTGCGCGGGACAGGATTTGAACCTGCAAGCCCTTACGGGCGCTACCACCTCAAGGTAGTGCGTCTGCCAGTTTCGCCACCCGCGCCTGAACGAATCCCATTATAGGTGAGTGAGGGGTGATTTTCAACCTTAATCAGGTCTGGACCATGGATGGACCGAATACCGCCTGTGCATTACTGATATATTGATTTCGCCTCGAATGAGTTACAATTAAATAAAGAAAACGTCGCTCTTTTATTTTAATAATCTAAAAAATATCCATGATACAGGATCAGCTTGTTGAATATGTTTCGTCTCAGCTCAAACTCGGCATTTCGCGCGACGCGGTAAAAGCGGCATTGGTAGGAGTCGGTTGGGCGCCGCTTGACGTCGAGGATACTCTGAAAAAGGTGGAAGGCGGTGCGACGGTGGTTCCTGCAGAGCCGATCGTTTCTCCGAAACCGACAGAGGTTGCAGGAACTGCGACCGTCGCTTCGCCGAAATTCGTTTCGTTTTCGGCGCCCGGCATGGTTGCGAGTCAGGTGAAGAATCCGGAACCACAGCAGACGGTTCGCGTGAGCGACTTGGTCTCCTCGGTTGCGCCCGTCTCCAGTACTCCAAGTGCGCCAGCCTCGAGGGTTGCTCCGGCGATGAATATTTCCACGGACATCGGAAAAACGCCCGTCATGACGCAGAAGACCCCGTTTTCGAAAGCACCTCTTGCGGGAAATTTTCCTACGTATACGGCGCCTATGGCGCAGAAAAAAGGCGGGAGTAAGCTTGTGGAAATAATTGAAGCTGTCGTTGTTGTCGTTCTTTGCTGCTTTACAGGTTATCTCTTTTATAAAAATAATAATTTGAACAATCAGCTCCAGGCGATAAACGGACAGAACCAGGGTGCGGCACAGGGTTCCGCTTCGCAGCTTCAGATGCTTAATGCATCGAATACCGCACTTACGACGGAGGTTGCATCGATCACGGCAGAAAATCAGGATCTCATGACCAATCTTTCGTTCCTGGTATTGCCCACCAGCTCTTCTTCAACGGCCTCTTCCACGTCGATTTCGATAAGCGGCACGCTCTCTGCGGGCCTTGGGAAGAATACTTATATTGTGACCACGCCGTACGGCGTGAAGACGTATGTGAAAAATTCTTCCGCGAGCGGGGTCGCGACAATGTTGCAGCCGCTTCTCGGAACGATGATCCAGATTTCAGGCACCTATACTCCCGGAACTCCGAACATAACCGTGACAAGCATAAATGGTTCGCCGATCTCTGTGCCGACCGTTACGACGACCACGGCAGCGGTCAAAGTGAACACCGCAACAACCACAACTCCGTAAAAGGTGACATAAGGTTTGACAGTCATAAAAATCCCCGCCAAAGCGGGGATTTTTATGATGCGGCAGGAGAAGGCGGTTCGGGTTCTGCGGGTTGTTTCTTCTCTATGTCAAATACGCCAAGATTTTTCAGGGCAACATTATAGGTTTCAAGGGCATGCTCTGCGGTGTCGCGCTTAAGGACGAAATTCGTTTCATGCGCGATCTCGTTGCGTAATTTGTGAGCGTCCCAGACGTCTTCGAGATTCGGCATCTGGCTGCGTTTGATGTTCTTCAGCCGCTCACCAAGGTTGGTACCCCGGATCCCGGCATACCGCAGGGCATCGTTCAACATATTGTCCGCTTCCACGATCGACATCTTAAGATCACTGGGATTGCCCGAGAAAAAATGTTTTTGGACCGTGGCCCAGGCTTCTTTGGCATGTTTTTTAGGCATATCGGTCTTCAGAATGACATCACGCACGCGGTCGACGCGAATGGAAAGCCAGCCTGTTTTGATGATGATAATGATCGTTCCCGTGATAAATATTGCCGATACGAGGACGGCGAATATTTCGAGCATGAAAAGATTGGCATTATAGGTCGCAAGCGCCGTCTGTCCGAGATGCCCCGCGGTCTCGGAATATCGGGAAGCAGTCAATGAGATTGTCTGGAAGTTCATGGGAAAATTATTGAACGACAAAGAATGTCAGAATTTTATCTCAAATGGTGAGGAACGATTATATTTTTTCGTAAAATTGTCCGATGCCTAAAATATCCGCCTCGTGCCATTTTTTGCCGATGAGCTGAAATCCGATCGGCAGTTCGCCCGGAGCGAGATCGCGCTTGGTCGGCAGGACGAGGGCAGGAAGCCCGGCGAGATTTACGGGGATCGTGAAAATATCAGAAAGATACATGGCGAGCGGGTCGTCCGTCTTCTCGCCGATCTTGAATGCGGGAGTCGGCGTGACCGGCGTCAGGAGGACGTCGACGTCCTCGAAGGCCGTTGTGAAATCATTCGCAATAAGCGTTCGCACGCGCTGTGCTTTATCGTAATACGCGTCGTAGTAGCCCGAGGAAAGAACGAACGTCCCGAGGATCGCGCGGCGCTTGGTCTCCGGTCCGAAGCCGAATCCTTTTCTGTTCAGATAGATCTCCTGCAGATTTTTTTCCTCATGCTTATGCGGCGTGCCGTAGCGGATGCCGTCGAATCGCGCCAGATTCGAGCTTACTTCTGCGGGCATGATGACATAATAGACGGAAAGCGCATATTTTGTATGGGGGAGCGAAACCTTTTTGAATTTCAGCCCCAGGCTTTTTATCTTTTTGATCGCATCTTCGACCTCTTTCGTGACGGCGTCGTCGGTGCCTGCAACGAAATATTCGTCCGGAATGCCGACCACGAGCTCCTTCACTTTTTCAAGCTTCGGATGGTCGAGATCTCTATAATTTGTTTCGGTACTTGTCGCGTCGAGGGGATCGTATCCGGCGATCGCCTTGAGCATGATCGCGGAGTCCTCAACGGTCTTGGTGAACGGGCCGATCTGATCAAGGCTGGATGCCATGGCGATAAGGCCGGAGCGCGACACGGCTCCGTAGGTCGGCTTGAGTCCGACCACGCCGCAGAAGGAAGCCGGTTCGCGGATGGAGCCGCCGGTATCGGAGCCAAGCGCCGCAAGCGACAGATGTGCCGCAACAGCCGCCGCGGAACCGCCCGATGAACCGCCCGGCACGCGCGTGAGGTCGTGGGGATTCCTTGTTTTCTTGAAAGCTGAATTTTCCGTGGATGATCCCATGGCGAATTCGTCCATATTCGTTTTTCCGAGAAAAACGGCATGCTGCGATTTCAGTTTTTGGATGACCCCTGCGTCATAGCTTGCCCGATAATGTTCAAGCATCTTCGATGCCGCGGTTGCGGGCTGATCTTTGATGAGAATGACGTCCTTGATCGCCAGAGGAACGCCTGCGAGATCGCCCACGGTCTCGTCCCTCGCGACGGCGATATCTACCGCTTCCGCTTCGCGGGCAGCCGACTCTTCCGCCAGGCTCAGATAGGCGCCGATCTCGGGATCTTTTTCCTTGATGCGCGCAAAATATTCCTGGGTAACCTCAAGCGCGGAAAACTTTTTATCTAAAAGCCCCTCGTGAAATCTTTTAATGGTTAAGTTGTGAAGTGGTTCCATGGATTTCATTCGTCATCCTGAGCCCCGCGAAGGATCTCTGAGATTCCTCGCAAGCTTGGAATGATGATTATTATTCAAACACCGGCGGGATCTTCAAAAATCCGTTTTTACTCTCAGGAAATGCCTCGAGTCCCGCGCCCCGGTTCGTACTTTCGCGTTCGGTATCGTTGCGGAAAACATTTTTAAGATCCGTGCCGCCGGTCATCGGCGCAACGGTTGTGGTGTCGAGTTCCTGCAACTCCTCGAAATGCCCGAGAATACTGCCGAGATCTTTGATCAGTTTGTCTTCTTCCTTCGGATCGATCTTGATGCGCGCAAGATCCGCGAGATGTCGGAGCTCTTCTTTGGAAATCGTTGCCATGCAAGAAATATAGCGCATTTTGGACGCTGATTCAACCCGCAACCTATTTCGTTTCTTGCCGTTCCGGGCGAAACCTGCCCCGAGGATTTTCGAGGGGCGAGGAATCTCATGGGGTAAAATGAGATCTTTCGAAATGGGCTTAGGAAGAAGATAGTTTATCAAAGCATGCTCTGAACTGGTCGCCGCGATCGTACTCATTTTTGAAAACGCCGAAGCTTGTTGCGCCGGGCGAAAGCAGGATGATATCCCCGGCTTTTGCCGAGCTAAGCGCATGGGTGACGGCATCGGACATGTTCGATACGGTTTCGGCGGGGAACCCTTCCGGCAGAAGCTTTTGCAATTTTTCGGTTGCCTTTCCGGCAAAGAAAACCGCTTTTTTCGCCTTTTCCTCTATTTCGCAGGCAAGTTCGGTGAAATCCAGTTCTTTGTCGCTACCGCCGCCAATAAGTATGATCGGACGTCCTGTGCTTGCAAAGGTTTGAAGTGCGGCAACTGCGGCTTCCGGCGTCGTGGAGTTCGCGTCGTTATAGAATGCGATACCACTTTTTTCACCGAGAAATTCCATGCGTCCCGGCAGGCCGGAAAAATCCTTTAATACATTTTTAATGATGTCGTCTGAAATGCCGAGAGTCCTTGCTGCAGCCGCAGCGTAGCCGGCATTTTTCCTGTTATGTTCGCCAGGCAGGGCAATATCCCAATCGTCTGGCAGAAAGGTGTTCGTAACACATGTTCCTTGAAGCGCGCCGAACGTCGATTCTATTTTTTCTTTTATTTCTGGCATGGTGATGAAAACGTCTCCTGCTTTTTGAAACCGCGCGATAGCCGCCTTGTCGCGGAAGTAGCGATCCATATCGCCTTTATAGTAATTCATATGATCGGGCATGAAATTGGTCCAGATGGAAATATGCGGACTGATCCTGCTTTCCTCGAATCCCTGGAGCTGCCATGAATCAAGTTCGAGGATGACAAGATCGCCTTCGTTTATTTCGGGCAGAAGCTGGAGCGTCGCCATACCGCGTTCATTGCCGCCAAGGAAAACGTTTTTTCCGGCCGCTTTCGCCATCTCGTAAACAAGGTGCGTGACCGTCGATTTTCCGCGCGTTCCGGTGATGCCGATGATCGTGGCATGCGAAAGTTTTGCGAAAAGCGATGCGTCCATCTCGATCGGGATGTGGTTCTCGCGGGCATGGGCAAGAAAAGGAGAATCGAGCGGTACATTTGGCGCCCGCACGATCATGTCGCGGTTCTCGAAATCTTCAAGTCGATGCTCTCCGAGATGATAGGCGACGTTGGAAAACTGCTTTAATCGTTCGATCGAGGGTGCAAGATCAGCCGCGCTTTTCATATCGGTCACGATAAGCTCCGCGCCCGCCGCCGCAAAGAGTTCCGCATCGCCCACGCCGCGTCCGAGGAGTCCAAGCCCCATGAGCGTTATTTTCTTCCCGCCGAATATTTTTTTGATGTCATCTTGGGTCATATTCTCCATCATGACATCGTTTTTTTATTTTGACAATTGTTGCAAAAAGAAATAAAATAGGTGAGCTGCATCCCTTGTTGTCACGAGTCGTCCCGGGGACGAATCTCGCCATATTTTCCTGTATTTTCGGGGAAATATGGCGGGAGGGTTGGGAAAGGTTTTCCGGGGAGCCCCATAAGCTCCCGAAGCAAGTCCGAGTCTTGCCCCCGCAACACGCTAGTTTTTACTATATCTCCAGACCGAGACACCTCGGTATTTTTTGGATATGCTAGTATAAAGATATGGGTATTCGTGGACGAATGAAGGAAAAAATAAAATTTAAATAATCAATGAACTATCTGCGAGAATCTTGGAAAAAGTGTTTTTGCTATACGGGGAGGGCGAGCAGAAAAGAATACTGGATGACCTTTCTTTGGAACATCGTAAGCGTGGTCGTTGCGGGGATATTATCAGTGATACTCCGAATACCCTGGGGTCTGCCTTATGTGCAGGACGTACTGGCATGGGTTGCCTATGCTCTCATCATTATGATCACGCTCTATGTCATCGGATCATTTTTGATGTTCCTCGCGCTTGCCGTACGCAGAATCCACGATATTGGACTCTGCGGATGGTGGGTCCTTGTTGGCTTCATTCCATTCATTGGAGCAATCGTGATTTTTGTATTCACGGTGATGCGGGGAAATACTGGTGATAACAAATATGGACCAGATCCGATAAAACCGATCGTTGTTCCTGTTGCGGGGACGCCCTCAGCTGGCGGTCAATTGTAATAGAACGCGTGCAATGAGGTATGGGCATAGATTGGAGACGCCTCCAAAAAGAACGAAGGCGGTTCTTGTGGGCGCTTAAGACTCCCATTCCGCGAAGCCATGGCGGGCATAGCGACCGCTTTTTTACCAAAGATCTAAGCAATACAGGTTTCTTTACTTGTCTTGAACGGGGAAGGCTTATATCTTAGCGCAGATCATCTTTTGAAACTTTATTTCATGCAATATCGTATCAATAATATTGAAATAGGCCGGTAAAGACGTTACGCAACAGATTACAAGAGAAACAGGATGAGCGCGGGATATTTAGTTTTTTGCGCAACCCATCATATATAATAAAAAGGTTATCTATGCGCAAAATTAAGCATCGTTGTCATGGCTGCGCGTGCCAGGCAAGACGGGGGATCTAAGAATGGCGATGCATCGATCAAAATCAAAGATCAAATACTTGGCTCTTGTGGCGATTTTGGCTGCGGGAGCGATTTTCTTTTTTATCAACAAAAGCTCCACGACCTCCGTTGAAACGATCCTGCCGATAGGGAGCGCCTCTTCTTCGGGTCAGATATCAACGTCATCGCTCGCACTATCATCAGCCAACGACGATGATATACCGCAGGTGACCATCCACGGCGCGGATATTGCGGTGGAACTTTCGACAACCACGGCCGCCATTCAACAAGGTCTTTCCGGCAGGCTGTCGCTTGATCCGGGAAGTGGCATGCTTTTTATTTTTTCGAAACCGGCAATCTATCGCTTTTGGATGCCCGATATGCATTTCCCGCTCGACATGATCTGGATCAATGATGGTGCGGTGGTCGATATTTCCGCGAATGTGCCGACAACCTTCGATCCGGCGGATCCGACATTTTATAGGCCGGACAAACCTGCGCAGTATGTCCTTGAGGTGAATGCCGGATTTTCCGCCGCGCACGGCATTGTTCCCGGCGATACGGTCGTCTTCAGTAATATCCCGCTATTGCCATGATCGTAAAAGATGCCGCATTCGAAAATAAATATGATTGGGATGCGTTTGTTGCGGAAAACTATCCTCCAATCGGTTCGTTCATATCGACATGGGAATGGGGGGAATTTCAGGAGGACCTCGGGAGAGAGATCGGCCGCTACATCGTGATCGAAAATAACGTGCGCGTCGCGGCGTTCACGGTCGTGCATTTCGATCTGCCGCTCGGCTTAAGCTATGGATATATTCCGCGCGGACCTGTGATCGCAAGCAGCGTGACGAAGCCGGACGAGATCATTTCCATTTTCAAGACCATACAAGCATGGGCAGGGGAAAAGTTCCCCCATTTTGTTTTCTTGAGAATTGAACCGCCGCTCCCCGTTTGGCCGAAGGGATTGGAAGGCCAGGTTGGTTTTTGCATTCCGTCCTATTATGTACAGCCTCGTTACAACACCTCCATTTCATTGTCCGGCAGTGAAGATGATATTGCCGCGTCATTCCATCCCTCGACCCGTTCCAATCTCCATAGGTCCGAGAAGCGCGGCGTCAGGGTGGAAACGAAAACAGAGATCACGGCTGACGATTATGCGGCGTTCGGCCTGATGATGAAAGACACCATCAAACGAAACAGTGGAAAGAACGCCTATCCGAGCGATGCCTATTTCCGGTCGTTATTGAGGACCATCCCGTTCGTCGGTGAAAAAAACGGAAAAAGAACCTTGTCCCTGAGGGCGTACTACGGTTATCATGAGGGCGAACCGGCATCGGCACACTTCGTTCTTTTTTTTGGGAAGACCGCCACATATCTTTATGGCGCGTCCCGCACGGATCACCTCAATTCAAAAGTAGACACCTATCTTCATTGGGTGGCGTTGCGTGAAGCCAGACGTGAAGGTTTTGATTATTACGACCTCGGCGGGATCGATCACGCCAAGTGGCCGACGCTCACCGATTTCAAACGCCAATTCCGCGGTAAGGAAACGGTCTATGTCGGCAATTGCGATATTGTTTTTCGTCCGGCGCTCTATCGATCATATTCCTTATTGCGGAACATCAGACATCTATGATGAAAAAAACATTTTTTATATTTTGTATCGTCGTTATCCTGGGGTCGGTGTTGTTCTTTGTATTGAAACAGGATCGCACCAGCGGATCTTTCGGCGGTGATCAACGTCAATCCGCACAGATTGAAAATTCCCTCGGGCAAACGTCAACATCCCAATCGTTGCCCTCGAAGGCTCTCTTGAACGATGGCGGCTATTACGTCACGCAGACGTTCAATAACTGCGGTCCTGCGGCATTGTCGATAGATCTTTCTTTCTATGGCGTGCACGTCGATCAGCAGACACTTGCCGATGCGCTGCGTCCTACGAACAATACGACCGGCAAAGATGATGACAAGTCCACGCCACCGGATGAGATCGCGGGACAGGCGGAGACCTATGGACTCGTCGCATATTCCCGCCCGAACGGCAATATCGATCTCTTGAAGCGTCTCATTGCAGCCGGTTTTCCCGTGATGACGCGGACGCTTCTCAATACAAGCGAGGATTTTGCGCATTACCGCGTGATCAAAGGATACGACGACACGAAGGGTGAGCTTACGGACGAAGACGGCTTCCAAGGCGAAAACGTGACCTTTTCGTACAATGATTTTCTCGCGATCTGGAAACCTTTCAATTACGAATACATTGTGTTTGCACCGCCCGACAAACAAACGGAAGTGGAATCGATCCTGGGGGATGACGTAGATGCGACGACGGCATGGAAAGAAGCGGCCCAGACCGCCAGCAGGGCAGTCGCGGCCGATCCGAAGGATGCATCGGTTCAGTTCGATCTTTCGGTCGCCGATTATTATATCTCCGACTATGCGGACTCCGTGCGCGCATTCGAAGCGGCCCAGCCTTCGCTTTCCGAGCATGCATTGTGGTATCAGATAGAGCCGATCGAGAGCTATTATGAGCTCGGCGATTACGATAAGGTTTTCTCGCTCGCAAAATCGATCCTTTCCGACAATAACCCCGCCTACCCCGAGCTCTATGTCATCGAGGGCGAAAGCTATCTCAAAGAAGGTGATAGAGCCTCGGCGAAGACCGCGTTCGAAACGGCGCTTCAATACAATAAAAACCTGAAAAGCGCCCAGGATGGGCTTGCCTCCGTTGCTGATTGATCGGTCGATAAGCGCATGTCACCGTGCTCTTTTCATGGGCTCCAATATCCCAGATGAAATCAGAATCCGCCAAGGCCTGACGCGAGCATCGTCTTCGCGAGCCGTTTCTGGATGTTCTTTTGGGCTTCGTTGATGCACTGCGCAAGCGCGATCTCCGTTTCTGATTGATCGAGCGCGGGATTGAGCGTTATGCGCTCCACCTCGAGCGTGCCGTTCACGGTGACGGTGATGCCTTTTTTCTGGACGGTCTCCTGCTCCTGTTTCATGGAATCCTGAAGCTTTTTCAGCTCCTGTATTTTTTTGAGTTGGTCGAACATGGGGATGAGTATAAAACCTATTTCAAAACTATGCCAGCCTGCGACCTGTCAGATTTTTAAAAAAAACGGAGCATTGCGATAATCTCGTCATTGTCACTGTTTGACCGTTCCGGTGAAATTTTGCAAAGCGGCGCGGAATTCCGCGACCTGATGGCTCAGTGCGGGGATGACGCCGATGACATTCAATATCCATCCTGCGACCACAATGATGACGATGGCGCCAAGGACGTATCCTGCACCGTAGACGCATCCGCGCCACAGCGTGTGCCATGTCCCGGTCGATTCCTTATCCATATGGGACAGCTCCTTTTCTATTTTTTTCAGATCAGTCTTCAGTTCCGGATCGATCATAATATATTAAGTGTAGCAGAATTCTTGATCGGACACGAATAAAAATCATCTCTTTGCAAAAGCTTTTTTCCATTTCCGCCCCTCGACGGACTCCCGCCTTTGCCAAAGCTATGGACGGGACAAGCGGGATAAACTCCGGCGGGGATTCATTTCTCCCTTTTCGTCATTCCGGCGAACGCCGGAATCCAAGAACTAGTATGTTTGCGCCCGCGTGGACCCTGCGGGATTCGAACCCGTATCTCCAGACTGGCAAGGCTGATATCCTACCATTGGAAGAAGGGCCCATTACGCGCGGGCATGATCAAAATAACAAAAGCATCATTAAAAAATTCTTAAAAGAAAATTATACGGAAAAATAAAAATAGCTCCACAGGGGAACTATTTTTATGCCAGTCCGGAGATTTCATCCCGAGGTCACGGGATGCCAGCCTTCATAAGCTATCGTATTCTATCAAAAACCAAAGTCAAATTCGATTTAATGATTTTTTAATATCTCTCTATCGTTCCCGCCCCGTATCGGCGTACGGGATAAACTCCGGCGGGAATCCATCCCCATAAAGGAAAAGATATATCTCCGGCCTGCGCGTCGGGGCGACAAGTGGGCCGATGGGAAGACAGAAGAATTTTTTTTGAGAGGAAATAGTGAAAATGATATATAATGATTTTTATGAATTCGCGAATTCTCATTATCGGCGCCGGCGAACTTGGACAGGCCCTTGGCGGTTATCTTGGCGCGAAAGGGTGCAAGATAAGCCTTTGGGATGCCGATAGTTCGAAGTCAACGGATGAACGCCCTCTCCACGAGATCGTTTCCTCGATCGACTTTGTCTTTTTGTGCGTGCCATCGTGGGCCATTCGAAGCGTGCTCTCTGATATGACGTCAGCCTTACCTTCAACGAGCATCATCGTTTCTTTCTCGAAAGGCATGGATGAATCCGATGGGCGAAAAACAACCGGAGAATTGCTTCCGGAGCTGTTGCCGAACTTTCAGCAGTTCGTCATTGTGGGCGGGCCAATGCTCGCTGCGGAGATCACGGCCGGGAAAAATGCGGCGGCGGTTTTTGCGTCGTCCTTCGGAACCGCAGCGAAGAAAGTAGCCGACCTTTTTGTGTCGCCGGTCTTTGCGACCGAGATATCGAATGATGCAAAAAGCGTTTCCCTTGCGGGAGTTTTGAAGAATATTTACGCACTTGGCCTCGGTATTGTGGACGGGCTTGAGCTTGATGGCAATGCCAAGGGCTGGATCGTCGCCCGTGCCGTAAACGAGTCGCTCGGTATTGCGGAAGTCCTCGGCGCAGATAAAAAAATAATGCTTGGCACGGCAGGGCTCGCCGATTTCGTTGCGACGGGCTACAGTCCCTATTCGCGGAATCGCGAAGTGGGTGACGAGATCGTAAAGAATGGCAAATGTAATTTAAAAGGAGAGGGCGTTGTTTCAATCCCGCCGCTCATGATTCGCCTTGGTGAGAACGCCGCGAAATTCCCCCTGCTGAACGCCATCAAAAAGATCGCCGTCGATTGCGAACCGGCGAAGCCGATCATGGATGAATATTTTACGGCAGATTAAATCTTTCTAAAATTCGATTTGACAACGAATGCGGCGATGGTAGTATTGAAATTACAAAGGGCTTCGGCCTCGCCGTCGCGAAAGCGGCAGCAAACAAAATCAGTCGAAAAGCGTCCTCTGTAGGGCGTTTTTTAATTTTTGGAAAAGTTCTTCATCCATAGTTGCCATTTTTCTTATCAAACGTTTTGTATCAATGATTCGTATTTGCGATAGAATAACCGACGCTTCTCTGTTCTCTATCAATCCGATGGGAAAGTAGAATTTCCCTTGTTTTTTTCTGCCGGTGAGCGCGGCGCCGAAAAAGATATCTTTATTAAAACCACGAATAACAATGATCGGCCGGTCAAAATTCTTTCCGGTGCCATCCTGCTCGGAACCTATATTAACGCCAAGCGCACACCACCATATCTCGCGTGGATGGCAGAATATCCCCGCAGGGTTGGCGTGAAGCGTTTGTTTCTCGACATTCCAACCATCAAAATCTTTTTCCATCTATTGAGGATAACCATAGGGACGATACGAGACAAACTTTATTTCATCATTTTTTAACGTTGTCATTCTCGCGCCCGCCAGCGGCGGGTCCGCCTCCGGCGGAGAGGCAGGAATCCAGAGTTTATTTGCTCATTCGCGTAAATAAGCACAGAGCGATCCCGGGGAAGTGTCAACCTCGCAAGCCGGTGCTTCGCGTCTCTATGCGTGAATCACCGGTATAATTTTTTGTGCGGTCCGAGTGCAATGAAGAAATAAGTTTCGGCATCAATTTGCCGATAGATAGCGCGCAGGTCGCCGGCGATATTGATGCTTCGATATCCCATGTAAGTTCCGCGCAGGGGATGATTGTTGAGCGTTTTGTCGAAGGTGTCGATAAAAAAAGCAGCTAGTCTGGCATCGCATTTTTCTTTTTCCGCAGACCGAAGGTTCGCGTATGATCTTTCAAAATCTCGATGGAAGATCAGTTTCATTTCCGTGCGGCATGGAGATGAGCGATCGCGGCATCGGCCGAGGAGAATGCCTCGCTCACATTTTCTCCCTTGGAGAGGTCTTTTTCTGCGTGTCCAATGATGGTCTCAAGCACCGGCGTCATACTGGGAATCGCAGAAAAGCTCACTTCGCGATCGCGGATGAATTCTTTAAGATAGGCATTTACCACAGTGCTGAGCGGAATGCCCAATTCTGCGGCAAGAGCCTTCGCCTGGTCGCGAACCTCTTCGTCAGCTTTGATATTGATGATCTTTTTCATAATCTAAAGTATATACAACGGTTAGTTGATGTCAACCGCCATTTCATCATTTTTTAATCTTTCCACCGGATATTCTTAATGGAAATGGGTATAACAAAAAGATCGCCGTCGATTGCGAACCCGCGCAGGCGGGAACCCAGACGTTTCCGTCATCCCGACTTGTCGCGCCAAGGGTGGGAGCTTCGCGAAGAACCTCGTTGGCCTATCCGGCGTATGCCATTCTGATGTCTCGCGGATCGCGACATGACATAAATCGTATCCCTCTCGCAAGTCGTGTCATCATCTTAGATGCTGATTTGGAATTTTGATCATGCAGCCAACATGCTGACGACCAATCCTATTATTTTATCCTTATCTTTCGGATCACTTTCTGCTACGAGTAGCGTTAGGGTGGTGAGCGTCTGCGGTGTTATTTTCGCAGTGTTCAATATTCCAACTTGGTGCAGGAACCAAATGAACGCATAAGCACCGTTCCGTTTGTTTCCGTCAGTGAGTGGATGATTTTTCACCATGAAATACAGTAAGTGAGCCGCTTTTTCCTCTGCGGTCTCATAAATATCTTTACCGTTGAACGATTGCATGACATTACCGACGATTCCCGCGATATTCCCTTTTGCATGTTCTATACCAAAATATGCGGTTACCTCATTCTTTTCCGTGAGCGTTGTTTTGAACTCCACCAGTTCTTTTTCCAATTTTTCGGCGGTGAGCTTCACGCGCTTTTTTGTCGATCCTTTCGTTGAAAGTTTTTCTTTATCGTATGCATCGAGCGAAAGCCATGTGCTTGCAAATGCGTTCACGAGCTCCAGTACGTTTTGCGCATCAACCGCAGAATTTTTTGGCAGCAGTTGCTGAACGCTTTGCACGGCGGCCAAAAATTCTCGATAATGGCTTTTTATCCGGTTCCGATCAATCGCATAACCTTCCACGATGTATTGCCGTAAGGTCTTCGTCGCCCATTGGCGGAATCTTGTGCCCACGACAGAACTGATACGATATCCCACGGCGATCATTGCATCGAGATTATAGACCTCCACGGTGCGATGGACCGTGCGGTTTCCTTCGATTCGAACTTGTTCCATCTTGGAACAAGTTGTTGCGCGCAAAAGTTCCTTCTCGCGATAGATGTTCTGTAGGTGTTTTGTGATCGCTTGGGGATGTACGTCGAATATCTCTGCAATCTGCGCCTGAGTGGCCCACAGAGTTGCATTATGAGCATCTTTCCGCAGGGCGAGCGCCCCTGATTTTGTTTGATAAATGACCGCTTGTTTTTCTTTTTGTTTTGTCATGGCGATGGTTTCATTATATGTCGCTCTCTGCTTGGCTTCCATTTATCATGCTCGACGAAGATTAAAAGAACATAAACAAATTCATGCTTATATAATCGAAACCCCGCCAATGGCGGGGTTTCTCGGAGCCTTGCGGCACTTTGTAATTCCAAGCATAACAGAACAGAACATCATGTCAACCGCCATTTCATCATTTTTTAATCTTTCCACCGGATATT
>Ga0255355_1000091_pt1 | contig 60146 bp, 54 predicted proteins | sample HBST75metaG_FD_189943 | JGI IMG/M metagenome (GOLD analysis project Ga0255355, IMG submission 189943) | Peat soil microbial communities from Stordalen Mire, Sweden - H.B.S.T75 | ecosystem: Environmental > Terrestrial > Soil > Wetlands > Peat | place: Sweden: Norrbotten County, Stordalen Mire...
AAGCCTTTTTTTGTAGAAAAAGAAGCTTCTTTTATTCGGGATATTGAATAGTTATGAATTAATTGTGTCATAAATAACTTGTGAGTTTAGCTATTGGGGGTAACGGTCGAGTTTTTACACAGCCTCTTCGAATCACCCCGTGAGTAAGAACTTGAAAGGAAGCGAAAAAACAAGAACGCATGAGCTCCTCTTTCTGATGTCTTACTGACCGGACGGCTGAAAAAGTCATCCGGTCAGTTTGTTTTAAACCCCTATGCCAAGACAATATCCCGTTGAAGTCTTCATCAGATGGCTTCAAACCATCCGATAAGTAAAATTTAAAGGCTATTGAATTTTACACACTAAAATAAAAAATACCTCACGAAATAAACTATTTTCATGATAGTTTCTAAATAAAAAACAATATATTTGCAGGGGAAAAGTCCGGAGAAAATTGTCTGAATCAGGGGTTACAGAATTGCAGAATTTGCAGAATAAGAAATATAAAGCGCTTTATTGTCGCAAGAATGACAGATTATTAGTTCAAGTTTAGGCACAACCATAACTTGGGCTGTAAATTGAATCAGCCCCATTGGAACAGGATGTCCCATTTTTAACTGATTGTGGTTGCAAACTACACGGGGGTTGGGCACAAGATACACTTCGTTAATCTTGCGCCAAATCGGGGCTAACAGACTACGGGGAACGGGGTATGCTGGATATTTTGATAATTGATTAATTATGAAGATAATAAGAATATGAAATCGATAACGAAATATATAGAAGAAAATAAACTGCTTCTTAAAATTGATAGTAAAATATACGAGCAACAAGCTATTTTGAATGCATCATATAAGTTTACTGATAAATGCTTTATCAATATCGAATTAGTAGGGCAATATTTCGAGGTTTATTTTCAAAGTCAAAATTCAAATGTTGATCTTGAATTAATTGCTTTAAACTTTGGTAATGAATTAATAGATCAGCAAATCAGATTGGATAGTGGTAAAGAATTTAAAGTCATACGGGAAGAACTTGTAAAAAAAGCCTTTGCCTCAATAAGTAAATAATTATGAGTTACCAAATACTTCCATATCGTTTTGAAAGATTAGAAGACAACGTTTTCTTATCAAATGAGATTGGAGAGTATGTATTTCTTTCAAATCAAGACTTTAATAAGTTTATAACTCATGATTTGCATTCAGGCGATCTGTCCTTTAAAAATTTGAAGAGTAAACAGATTATTGCTGATGAAAATATAGATTCTGTTCTTGAAATGCTTGCTATAAAATACCGAACGAAAAAGTATTTTCTGACTGATTTTACTTCATTGCATATGGTTGTTGTAACTCTACGTTGTAATTCAAATTGTTGCTATTGCCAAGTGTCTAAAAAAGATCTAAGTGATATCAATTTTGACATGACCAAAGTGGTTGCAAAAAAAGTTATAGAGAAAATATTCGAATCTCCATCGCCTAACATTAAAATTGAGTTTCAAGGAGGAGAACCTCTGCTGAATTTTGACACGGTAAAATATATTATTGAAAAAGCAGAATGGCATAATCTATTTAAGAAAAAGGATCTGTCATTTGTTATCTGTACCAATCTCACTTTAATAGACAAAAAGATATTATCATGGCTTAAAGAACATAGAGTATATATTTCAACTTCTATAGATGGTCCCAAACTATTACATAATCAAAATAGGCCCCTTCATGATAAGAGCAACAGCTATGATATTGTACAAGAAAAAATTGCATTATGCAGGGAATACTTAGGACAAGATAGTGTTTCAGCTCTAATGACCACTCCATCATACACGATAAACCATTTTGAAGAAATTATCGATCAGTATATTGATCTTGGTTTCGATTCTATCTTTTTACGTTCTTTAAATCCTTATGGTTTTGCAAAAAGAGATAAGCATAAATTGGCCTATCCGATGAGTGATTTTGTGGAAAATTATAAGAAGGGGCTGGAATATATTAGAGATTATATAAATTAGTTGATTAAATATCTGATTTTTAAATACTAAAATTCATAGACATCCGTTAAGGATATATGGACTACAATAAAATTAGAAAACGACCGACGCAATGGCTATCTCTGACGGGAATGACCATTGAAGAATTTGATGCCTTGTTACCCTATTTTTCTGCACAATGGGAAGAATATAACTCCCATTATACGTTAGATGGCAAACTGCGTCAAAGGATATGTTACACACGAGTGTGCAGTATTTTACCAAGGATAGAGACAAAACTCTTTTTTGTCTTACTCTTTTGCAAAACTAATCCATTGCAGGAGCAACATGCAGCTTATTTTGGTATTACACAGCCACAGGCAAACAAAATGATTCATCTTCTTTTAAGGCTATTGCACAAGACCTTAAAAGAATTGCAAATGATTCCGGAACGAAATGCAATGCGCTTAAGTCAAACTGTAAAAAGCCTCTCTGATGTATTACTTGATGGTACTGAACGTCCGATACAACGTTCCTGCGATTATGAGTTGCAAGAAGAACAATTCAGTGGTAAAAAAAAAGACACTGCATCAAAAATAACGTCTTGACAGATATGAACGGCAAAATACTATTCCTTAGCCAAACCTATAACGGTAGCGTACATGATAAGAAAATTTGTGACTCTCAACCATTATCTCTTCCTTTTGGAATCAACCTTTGGCAAGACACCGGTTTTGTGGGTCATAATCCACAAGGGGTTATCATTAAAATGCCATTCAAAAAACCAAAAGGCAAAGAACTTACCGATGAGCAAAAGAAAACAAACCAAAAAATCTCATCAAAACGTGTGTATGTTGAACATGCTATTGGCCGGGTTAAAGTCTATCGCATTGTAAAAGATTGCCTTCGTTGTCATAAGTTCGCCATTGATGATCTTGTAATGCAAATCGCATGTGCTCTTATCAACTATAAATTGTCAATGAAAACCAGCTCTATAGCTGCTTAATGTATATAATCTCTAATAGCATAGTAAGGGTAAAGTCATTTTATAAGACGATTGCAGGAATTTATAATCTTGCTAAATTCAATTTCAAAATAGGAATACGCATTGTTGTTCATAAAATGAATTATGATAGGTTGTCGCAACTTTCGGAATATATCTATTCGAATTTTCCCTTTGTCTATCATGTTGCGTTTATGCAGATGGAACCAATTGGATATGCATATGACAATCTCAATGATTTATGAATTGATCCTTTAGATTATAATGAAGAGTTAGAAAGAGCTGTTTTGAATTTATTCTATAGAGACATTAATGTTTCCATATACAATACTCAATTATGCATTGTACCTAAAGTCTTGAAGTGCTTTGCTGTGCAATCAATTTCTGATTGGAAGAATATTTATCTGGATCAATGTAATGATTGTATGCTTAAACAACAATGTGCAGGATTTTTTGCATCATCGAAAGATATACATAGCCGTGGAATTTCGGCTATTAAAGATATTCAGGTGAATTACGCCTGATGTTTTTTCTCACTATTAATTGAAGTCGTCTTGACTTTTTGTTTTTAGAAAAATTTCCACTGAATTTTATGTTTTTTCAGCCTAATTTGATATCATTTTTAGAAGAAAACGGACACAAAAAGATGATTTTACTATAAGGAGATGACTTTTATGAGTTCAAAAATATCAAAAATAGCTATCATCGAAAAAGTCAAGACGACTTCATTATGATTTATATTATTTCTTATTTGATAGGTTGGATTATCGGTTTGATATTTTTTGAACTTAATCCTGGACTAACATTGATTGATTCCTTTATTTTAGGACATATAGTCTTTACGATTGGGTTTTTGGGGATTTTCAACTTTATTGGTCATGTGATTCTAAGAAAAAAAATTGCTGAAAAAATTGGTTGGGTTTCTAATGGATTTCAAATAGAGTTAGGAATTACTTCATTAGGAATAGGAATATCAGGTATTTTATGTTATTGGTTCCGTGATGGATTTTGGATTGCAACATTAATTCCATTCTCTACATTTTTAATTGGAGCTGGGATTCTGCATATTGTCGAAATAATTAAAAATAAAAACTTTAATGCAGGAAATACTTAGATAATTATTCCGGATTTTTTGATGCCCATTACTATAATTATATTGATGTTGATGAAATGAATAAATAGCAGCCGATACATAACAATATCAGGTTACCTTACGGATTTATTTGAACGTTTTAGTTATATATTTGTGTTTATGTACAATTTCTTTTCCGCGTGTTTTGATTTTTAGTGGTTGATTTACAGCGTTTTTTTCAAATACAGACCTTGTCTTTTATGCTGTTTAAATCAGTGATTGCACATGTGAAAGGTGAGTCGATTAGAAAAAATCGTATCTTTACGCCAAAATTTAATTACCAGTTATGTTGTACAAATTTCTTATACTATCAGACGAAGTGGACGATTTTGTTCGTGAAATTACCATCGATTCCAGTGCTACTTTTTTGGCTCTTCATGAATCTATTCTGGATACCGTTCACTTTGAGAAAGATCAGATCACTTCTTTTTTCTTATGTAATGATGATTGGGAAAAGCAACAGGAAATCACGCTCATCGAAATGGAAACCGATTCGGAATACGATAATTTGGTGATGGAAAATACCGTGTTGGAGGATTTAGTGACTGAAGAAAAACAGAAACTAATCTATGTGTTTGACATGCTTTCCGACCGCTGCTTTTACATGACCTTGAAAGAAATGATTCCTCGCAAGTATAGCGATAAAGCTACCTGTACATTATCCGAAGGCGAACCTCCCAAACAAGTTTCTACGGTTCAATTGGACGTTCCAAAAACAACCACCACGGAAATGGATGAACAGTTTTATGGAGATGAAGATTTCGACATAGAAGAGTTGGATGAAGAGGGATTTGGGGATGTCGATTTTCAGGAAGACGTGCCCTTATAATTCCGCATTAAGATACCGGTTTTTGCCTGACATACCTGAATGGTTGGTATTGATTCAAAAAGATAGCATGCACTATATGTAATGTTTATAGATATTTATTAAACGATTAATTAATCATTAAAAACATCTTTACTATGAAATGTCGCTTCGGGCTATTGCTTTTACTGTTATTCTCATTGAAAGCTTCCGCCATGATCAATGTAGTACCAAAACCAAATTCTTTGACAGAAGGGCAAGGCTCCTTCACGTTTAAGCAAGGAATGAGTATCGTTGCTCCGCCTCATAGTGGGGCTGCTGTCTTGTTAGAAAGCAAATTAGAACATGCTGCAGGCATTCATTTACAACCCGTTGTGAACGACAAGAAGGCTGCCATCACGCTTTCGATTGATAAAGATGCCGTACATACCCCCGAAGGTTATCAAATGAACATCGATGTAAACCGTGTGACCATCAAAGCATCCACTGAAACCGGTCTTTACTACGGGGCACAAACTCTTCTGCAACTCTTACCGCCTCAGATTGAAAGCAATCAATTGGTTAAGGCTGCCTGGAAAGTTCCTGCCGTAACCATTGCCGATGCACCGGAATTTGCCTATCGGGGAATTATGCTTGATGCTTGCCGTCATTTTATTTCGGTTGCTCATATCGAGAAATTGTTGGATGTTTTTGCCATGTACAAGGTCAACCGGTTTCATTGGCACCTGACGGATGATCAGGGATGGCGCATTGAGATTAAACGTTATCCCAAGCTCACGCAAATCGGTGGTACACGCGTTGAAGGCGACGGTAAACCGTATAGCGGTTATTACACACAAGATCAGATCAGGGAGATTGTGAAATACGCCACAGCCCGCCACATTGAAGTGATTCCTGAAATCGAGATGCCGGGACATGCTATGGCGGCTTTGTCAGCTTATCCACAATATTCATGTACGGGAGGTCCTTTCAAAGTTCGTACGAAATGGGGTGTCGAGCAAGATGTCTATTGTGCGGGTAATGATTCCACATACGCTTTCTTGTCAAATATATTGGATGAAGTATGCGCGTTGTTTCCTTCTCCGTATATTCACATTGGTGGAGATGAATGTCCGAAAGACAGATGGAAAGAGTGTCCCAAGTGTCAGGCGCGCATGAAAGCGGAAGGTTTAAAGAACGAAGACGAGTTGCAAAGCTATTTCGTCAAGCGGATGGAAAAAATATTAGAGAAGAAAGGCAAAAAGATCATCGGTTGGGACGAGATACTGGAAGGCGGCATAGCTCCTTCGGCTACCATCATGTCGTGGAGAGGAGAACAAGGTGGCATTGATGCTGCGAATGCCGGTCATGATGTTATCATGACACCAGGTTCGTCGTTATATCTGGATCATTATCAGGGAAGTCCGCTTTGTGAACCGATAAAGATCGGGGGATTCACCACGTTGCAGGAAGCTTACGCGTATCATCCGATTCCCGGTGCCATAGCACCTGACATGGCACATCATGTATTGGGATTGCAAGGCAATTTGTGGTCAGAATATCTTTACACTCCTGATGAATTCGATTATCAATTGTTTCCGCGTGCATTGGCTATTGCCGAGACAGGCTGGACAAAACCTGCCAATAAAGATGTAAATAATTTTATCAAACGCATAGACGATCAACAGATCCGGTTGGATGCACATCATATTGATTATTACATTCCCATGCCGGAAGGAAATTTGAATTATGTGGAATTTACCGATTCATTGCGATTGCCTTTCACAACAAACAGGCCTGTGAAGGTAGTATATACCATGGATGGTACGATACCGACAATCCACTCGAAAACATACACAGCTCCGATTCTGATCACCAAAACCTCCACGTTAAAATTGCGTTCGATATTGCCACAAGGGAAAATAAGCGCTGTTCGGACTATTCATTTAACGAAGACAAAACCTTTGGCTGCTATTGCTGTGTCCAATCTTCAGAAAGGTCTCATTATGCAATTTACCACACAAGGAATATATCAAAATGTATCACAATTATTGACTGTGAAAGACTGGAAAGATACCATTGTGAACAACGAGAATGACTTCTTCAACCTTGTACCGGACGAACAACCCGGAGGAGGAGCTATTTTTACCGGTTATGTTTTGATTGATAAAAACGATATGTATCAAATGAAATGTTTAGCCGATCAACTTTTTATCGATAACAAGTTGATCATCAATAATGACGGAATAATAAAAAAGAATGCTTCCACGGCTATCTCTTTACCGTTGAAAGCCGGGTATCATGCTATTAAAGTGATTCTTATCAACAGAACGTATCGAGGAGTAGCATCTTCATGGGTTGATGCAAGTCTCTTTATTCAGCCTTATGGAACTGCTGGTAATGAGTCTGTTCAAGCTGCCCAGACGTTTCATAAATAAGAGATGGTTCGAAAAGGTTGTTCAGATTGAATGTTGCATGGGAGATTCATTAAAAAAATCATAGAAAACGAATATTATTTCGTAATTATATTTTACAATATCCCGTTTTTTCTTTTATCTTTGCACCTTCATCGTCTATTTTGGAACGATTTAATTCAATTTTAGAAATGAGCATGTTCGTTGAATATTAATTGGAATGATGCTTAACATGCGAACATCATTTCGCTCTATCAAACCTCTTTCGAATGAAAAAAACCATGATGCTTATTAGTCTTGCCATTGGACTTCTTGCGGCTTGTAAACAAGCTCCCAAAACAGTTTTGACATCCGGTATCGATTTGTCTAATTTAGACACGACTGCAAATCCGGTCAACGATTTTTATCAGTATGCAGATGGAGGATGGATGAAAAAACATCCTTTGACAGCAGAGTATGCCCGTTACGGTACATTCGATCAATTAGGAGAAGACAACCAGGCGAAATTAAATGACTTGATAACAGAATTGGCAGCAAAACAAAATCCTGCAGGTTCTATTCCGGACAAAATTGCTACACTTTACAAATTGGGAATGGATAGCTTGAAGTTGCAACAACAAGGTGCGGCTCCAATAAGATCCTGGTTGGAAGAAATTGCCAAATTGAAAAGCAACAAGGATTTGCAGAATGAATTGGTAACATTGCAAAAGAATGGTGTGATGCCTTTCTTTTCATTGTATGCAGAGGCTGATAATTCAAACAGTAAGATGACCATTGCATCAATCAATCAGGGTGGTTTAGGTATTGGTGACCGCGATTATTATCTTGAAAACGATTCTCACACGAAGGATATTCGTGCAAAATATGTTGATTTCATGACCCATTTGTTTACTCTTTCAGGGTATGCTGATTTAGTAAAGCAACCTGCTGGTAAATTAGCAAATGATGTTATGAAAATCGAAACAGATTTGGCTAAAGCATCTTGGGATCGTGTGGTTCTTCGTGACCCACATAAAAACTTTAATAAGATGGAAGTGAAAAAATTGGTTGCTTTAGCTCCTGATTTTGATTTCCAAAACTATTTTAAAGCCATAGGAATTCCTCAGGTAAAAATGTTGAATGTCGGGCAACCTACATTCTTCAAATCAGCTGATGCCATTTTCAAATCAGCATCTCCTGAAGCCATTAAAGCTTATTATGCATGGAATCTTATTAATAATGCAGCTCCTTATTTAAGTGATGACTTTGGTAAAGCCAACTTCGATTTTTATGGTAAAACACTCTCCGGTCGTCAGCAAATGCGTCCACGTTGGAAGCGTGTTATATCATCCGTTGATGGTGCATTAGGAGAAGCTGTTGGACAAATGTATGTGGCAAAATATTTTCCTCCTGCTGCCAAACAACGAATGATTCAATTGGTTAAGAACTTGCAGGCTGCTTTTGCACAACGTATTCAAACTGCCGTATGGATGACGCAAGCTACGAAAGATACAGCAATTGATAAACTGCATGCTATTCATATCAAGATTGGATATCCAGACAAATGGCGGGATTATTCAAAACTTCAAATACTTAATGATAGTTATTTTGCTGACGTGATGAGATCACAACTTTTTGAGATGAATTACATGCTCAACAAAGTAGATAAACCTACCGATGTCAACGAATGGTTAATGACTCCACAAACAGTCAATGCCTATTATCAACCAACAACCAATGAAATTTGTTTCCCTGCAGCTATTTTGCAACCACCTTTCTTTAATCAACAGGCTGATGATGCTGCTAATTATGGTGCAATCGGAGTGGTGATTGGTCATGAAATGACTCATGGGTTTGATGATCAGGGTCGTCAATACGATAAAAATGGAAACTTGAAAGACTGGTGGACTGCTCAAGATGCCAAAAACTTCACAGAACGTGCTACTGTTTTGTCTAATTGGTTTAGCAGTATTTTAGTGGCTCCAAATACTCATGGCAATGGTGCTTTCACATTAGGTGAAAATCTTGCTGATAACGGTGGATTACATATTTCTTTCTTAGCCATGCAAAATGCGTTGAAGAAGGGATTAATTAATCCGAACAAGATGGATGGATTTACGCCCGAACAACGTTTCTTCTTAGCTTTTGCAACCGTTTGGGCAGGCAATATCCGTGATCAGGAAATCTTGCGCCGTACAAAAGAAGATCCTCACTCTTTAGGCAAATGGCGTGTTGATGGTGCTTTACCCAATATTGAAGCATTCCTGAAAGCCTTTAATATTAAAGCTGGTGATAAGATGTATTTACCTGCCGATAAGCAAGCCATTATTTGGTAATAATTGATTGTCAAAATGATATCCAACCCCACTAAAGTTATACCTTAGTGGGGTTGTTTTTTTGAGTTATCAAAAGAATAAATCAGTATATTTGTATGTTTTTCACAAGGTGATGAACACAATGAATAACACTTGTTTTGCTTTGCTATGAAGCGAGTCTCCAAATATCGGGATGAGTTCCATACGTCCTTAAATTAAAGAATAAAACAAATTCATATGAAAAAATTATTGTTGTTGTTGTTTCTGTTTCTCCCCGGAATGTTGATTTTTGCACAATCTCCAAGTACTGTATCTGAAAACAATGTTTGTAAAAGTCCAATTCTTGGACACGACATAGCTTATTCCATCTATTTCCCACCCGGCTACTATGAGAATAATCGCACCTATCCTGTGCTTTATTTATTGCATGGATATTCGGATGATAATACTGCGTGGATTCAGTTTGGTGATGTGCAACGCATAACCGATGAAGCAATTGCATCGGGTTATGCTCCTGATATGATTATTGTGATGCCTGATGCCGGGGTAACGTGGTACGTGAATGATTTTTCAGGTAAAGTACGCTATGAAGATGCCTTCTTTCATGATTTTATACCGTACATCGAAAAGACATATAAGATTAAACCGACAAAAGAGTTTCGTTCTATTGCCGGTTTATCCATGGGAGGCTATGGATCTTTGTTGTATTCATTGAAACATCCGGACATGTTTGCTGCTTGTGTAGCGATGAGTCCTGCTGTTTTTACGAATGAAGAATTGCTTGCTATGAGTAAAGACCGAAAGTCGATGTTTGAAACATTGTTTGGCGCCTTTGATCAAAACACCCAATCTATCAATGATTACTGGAAACAAAACAGTGTGCTTGATCTTGTTAAAGCATGTCCGGATTCGGATTTGAACAAGGTTAGATATTACATTGATTGTGGAGATAATGACTTTTTGTATCGTGGCAATGCTGCTTTGCATGTTGCAATGCGTGATCGGGGGATTCCACATGAATGTCGTATGCGTGATGGAGTACATGCTTGGAGCTATTGGAGAGTCGCACTCAAAGAAGGACTTCATTTTGTTGGTCAGAGTTTTCAAAGATAATGATGTCCTGAATAATTTGCGAAGATTATATTTATTAAGATAATTGATTTAAGAATATATATACTAATAACTCTTCCATTATCTGAATCGAACTGTTCTATTATTCTCCATTTTGGAAAATAATTTGAATAGTTCGATTTGTTTTTTATCTGATTATTAATGTAATAAAATTAATTCTAGTACATTTAGAAAATTATTTTTGAAATATTATTTCCAATTTGAGAAATCTATTGTAATATTGTAATCAGAAAAATGAAAAAATAAATTTACCACAACCAGCTTGTAACATCAATTTTAATCAATATGGAAACAAAAACCTACACCTATGATGATGCATTTCAATCATCATTGGTCTATTTTCAGGGAGATGAACTTGCTGCTCGTGTTTGGGTCACCAAATATGCGTTGAAAGATTCATATGGAAATCTTTATGAGAAAAACCCGGATGATATGCATCGGCGTATTGCATCTGAAATAGCTCGAATAGAAAAGAACTATCCAAATGCCCTCTCTGAAGATCAAATCTTTGAGTTGCTTCGTAATTTTCGTTACATTATTCCCCAAGGAAGTCCAATGACAGGTATCGGAAACTCGTATCAGGTGGCATCATTGTCAAACTGTTTTGTCATTGGGTTTGAAGGAGAAGCTGATTCGTATGGCGCAATCATCAAATTAGATGAAGAGCAAGTACAGCTTATGAAACGTCGTGGTGGAGTAGGGCACGACTTATCACAAATCCGTCCTAAAGGATCGCCTGTAAAAAATTCAGCTTTGACTTCAACAGGAATTGTTCCATTCATGGAACGTTATTCAAATTCAACTCGCGAAGTGGCTCAAGATGGCCGACGTGGCGCTTTAATGTTGAGCGTTTCAATTAAACATCCCGATTCACAGGATTTTATTGATGCAAAATTAGAACAGGGAAAAGTGACCGGGGCTAATGTGTCGGTTAAAATAGATGATGAATTTATGCAAGCAGCCATAGATCATAAAAGTTATGTGCAACAATTTCCCATTCAATCATTTGATCCCAAATATACAAAAGAGATTGATGCTGATTCTTTATGGAAGAAGATCATTCATAATGCATGGCAATCCGCTGAACCTGGCGTCTTATTTTGGGATACTATTATTCGTGAATCTATTCCTGATTGTTATGCGGATTTGGGGTTTAAAACCGTTTCAACGAATCCTTGTGGTGAAATTCCTCTTTGTCCTTATGATAGTTGTCGTTTATTAGCCGTGAATTTGTACTCGTACGTAATTCATCCTTTTGCGAAAGATGCTTATTTCGATTTTGATTTATTCTCTCAACATGTAATGTATGCGCAGCGTATCATGGATGATATTATTGATTTAGAGATGGAAAAGATCAATCAGATTTTAGGCAAGATCAAATCAGATCCTGAAGATGATGCCATCAAACAAACAGAACTGGATTTATGGGAAAAGATTAAAGGCAAAACATTATTAGGCCGCCGGACTGGAGTTGGTACTACGGCTGAAGGGGATATGTTAGCTGCAATGGGCATGATTTACGGAACTGAAGAAGCCACTGATTTTTCAGAAAAAGTCCACAAAATGGTTGCTTTATCTGCTTATCGCTCTTCTGTTGTAATGGCAAAAGAAAGGGGTGCGTTTTCTATATATGACGCAAAGCGTGAAGAGAATAATCCATTTATTGCACGATTACGCGAAGCTGATCCTTCTTTGTTCGATGATATGGTGAAATTCGGGCGTAGAAACATTGCATGTTTAACGATTGCTCCAACAGGAACGACAAGCATGATGTCGCAAACTACATCAGGAATTGAACCGGCATTTTCATGTGTTTACAGTCGACGTAGAAAAGTAAATCCAAATGATTCGGATGTACATGTCGATTTTGTTGATGAAATGGGTGATACATGGGAAGAATACATTGTTTTTCATCACAAATTTGTTACATGGATGGAAACAAATGGGTACAATCCCTCTAAACATTATTCAAAAGCTGAACTTGATGAGATGATTGCCAAGTCACCTTATAATAAGGCAACTTCTGCTGATGTAGATTGGTTGAAAAAAGTTCAAATGCAAGGGCGAATTCAAAAATGGGTCGACCATTCCATCAGTGTTACCATTAATTTACCAAATGATGTAACAGAAGAGCTAGTAGGACAGTTATATGTTGAGGCATGGAAGTCCGGATGTAAAGGATGTACAGTTTACAGGGAAGGTTCACGTTCAGGAGTATTAGTCACTGCCAGTCAGGAAAAAATTGAAGAAGCGAGAAATGAAAAAGATGCCAAAGATCAGGCTTGTTTTTGTTACAATAATGTTATTGAACGGCCAAAGGAAATGCAATGTGATGTAGTGCGTTTTCAAAACAACAAAGAAAAATGGATCGCTTTTGTTGGTTTGCTGAATGGGCGACCTTATGAGATTTTTACCGGTTTGGCCGATGATGATGAAGGTATTATGTTACCAAAACATGTAACGGAAGGAATAATTATAAAGAACTTAAACGATAACGGGCGTCACCGTTATGATTTCCAGTTTACAAATAAACGTGGATATAAAACAACCGTAGAAGGTCTTTCGCACAAGTTTGATCCGGAATTCTGGAATTATGCTAAACTGATATCAGGTGTGTTACGTTATGGAATGCCAATCGATCAAGTACTTAAACTTGTATCAGGATTACAACTCAATAGTGAATCTATCAATACATGGAAAAACGGCGTAGAGCGAGCGTTAAAAAAATACATTCCTGATGGCACAACTGCTGAAGGAAAGAAGTGTCCAAGTTGTGGGCAAGAAACACTGATTTATCAAGAAGGATGCTTAACTTGCCAATCGTGCGGTTATTCTCGTTGCGGATAGGCTCGTGTTGAATTTTATATAAGGAGGTTGTTTCATGATATATGAGACAACCTCTTCTCATTTGATTATTAAATTGTTATCAGTTTGTACTCAGGAAAAATTGAAAAATTGCAGAAATATTTCTTTATTACTTGGCGATACAAATGGTTTTTTCTACTTTTGCAACATATCTATTACAGAGAACAAACAAGTTAATGTGCAGGATATCAATTTTTTAAAATATCTCATTGTTTGCTTCTACCTTTTTAATTTGTAGTCTCTCACATCAATAAACATCAATTCAAACCTGTTATGAAGTTATTCGTTATTAACTCATCCATTGGAAGAAAACTCATTATGAGTCTGTCCGGGCTGTTTCTGTTTCTGTTTTTGACGTTGCACTGCTTTCTCAATATGTTTTTATTGGGTGGTCCAGATGCTTATACGGCAGTTAACCAGATTATGGAACTTCCTATCGTCACAATCATGGTACCTATCTTAGCGGCCGGATTTGTAATCCACATTTTATATGCATTGTGGTTGTATTGGCAAAATTATCGTGCACGAGGTGAAGTTGCATATTCATCGGGCAAAAAGAGTGAAACAACTTCTTGGGCAGCTCGAAACATGGTGATATTAGGACTTGTGGTTTTATTATTTATTATGTTGCATTTGACGCAGTTTTGGGCCAAAATGCAATTACAATCTTTTTTAGGAGGAGCAAATCAGGTTCATGCAGATGCTTCTTATGCTTTGGTTGCCTCTCTATTTCGTCAACCTTTTTATAGCATTCTTTATATTGTTTGGTATTGGGTGCTTTGGTTTCACTTAACACACGGATTTTGGAGTGCATTCCAAACGATAGGCATTGACAACAAAAAATGGCAACCTCGCTTGCAAATCATTGGTATTATTTACGCAACTATTTTAGCTGTTTGTTTTACATCGGTTAATCTCTATTTTTTGTTTGGATTTGGAGCGTAACTTATTGTTTCTAAAATAATAAACTTATAAAATATGACACAGATCAATTCCAAAATTCCACAAGGTCCTTTAGCCCAAAAGTGGAGTAACTATAAAGCCTCACAAAAATTAGTCAATCCTGCCAACAAACGTCGTTTAGATATCATTGTTGTGGGTACTGGCTTAGCCGGAGCCTCCGCTGCTGCCTCTTTAGCAGAGCTTGGATTTAATGTCTTAAATTTTTGTATTCAGGATTCACCGCGTCGTGCACACTCTATTGCTGCTCAAGGTGGTATAAACGCTGCAAAAAATTATCCCAATGATGGTGATTCTGTTTTTAGGCTTTTCTATGACACCATTAAAGGAGGAGATTATAGAGCGCGAGAAGCGAACGTATATCGTTTAGCTGAAGTTTCAAATAGTATCATCGATCAATGTGTAGCACAAGGAGTTCCTTTTGCTCGCGAATATGGAGGGTTACTTGATAATCGTTCTTTTGGTGGCGCTCAGGTTTCACGTACTTTTTATGCCAAGGGACAAACTGGACAACAACTATTGTTAGGCGCTTATTCCGCATTAAGCCGACAAATCAGTAAAGGGTCGGTAAAACTCCACACTCGTTATGAAATGATGGATGTTGTAGTGATTGATGGAAAAGCACGTGGAATTATCGCTCGTAACTTGCGGACGGGTAGATTAGAACGTTTCTTTGGACATGCAGTTGTTATTGCAACAGGTGGATATGGCAATACATTCTTTTTATCGACGAATGCAATGGGATCAAATGGATCTGCTGTCATGCAATGTTTTCGCAAAGGAGCTTATTTCGCAAATCCTTGTTATGCCCAAATTCACCCAACCTGCATTCCGGTGCATGGTGAATTTCAATCAAAACTGACTCTTATGTCCGAATCATTACGAAATGATGGACGTATTTGGGTACCAAAGAAAAAGGAAGACGCTGAAGCTATACGTGCGGGGAAATTGAAACCCATTCAAATTCCAGAAGATGAACGTGATTATTATTTAGAGCGTCGTTATCCTGCTTTTGGAAATTTAGTACCTCGTGATGTAGCTTCACGTGCAGCCAAAGAAAGGTGCGATGCAGGCTTTGGTGTTGGAGCCACAGGGTTAGCAGTGTATCTTGATTTCTCAGAAGCTATAAATCGTTTAGGACGTGATGTCGTCGAAGCACGATATGGGAATTTATTTCAAATGTATTATAAAATCGTTGATGAGGATCCTTATGAAACTCCCATGATGATTTATCCAGCTATCCATTATACTATGGGTGGTATATGGGTTGATTATGAATGTATGACGAGCATAGAAGGACTTTTTGCCATTGGTGAAGCAAATTTTTCAGACCATGGAGCCAATCGATTAGGAGCTTCTGCTTTGATGCAAGGCTTAGCTGACGGTTATTTTGTGTTGCCTTATACAATTCAAAATTATTTGGCTGATGAAATTCGAACACCTCGAATGAGTACTGAGCTTACTGAATTTGCTCAAGCTGAAGGAGCTGTTCAATCTAGAATTCAAAAAATAATGGCTATCAAAGGGAATCGTTCAGTGGATTCAATTCATAAACAATTAGGATTAATCATGTGGGAATTTGTGGGAATGAGTCGCTCAAAGGAGAGTCTTCAAGAAGCATTAGATGGCATTATACAGGTAAAACATGAATTTTGGACCAATGTTTTCATCCCGGGTGAAAGTGAAGATTTAAACGTTGAATTAGAAAAAGCATTGAGAGTTGCTGATTTCATTGAGATTGGGGAATTGATGGCTCGGGATGCTTTGCATCGAGAAGAATCATGTGGTGGTCATTTTAGAATTGAATATCAAACAGGAGATGGCGAAGCATTGCGGGATGATGATAATTTCTCGTATGTCGCTTGTTGGAAATATGAAGGTGATGGAAAAGAACCTTCTCTTTTGAAAGAACCACTTGTCTATGAATCTGTACACATGCAACAACGAAATTACAAGTAAACGCAATAAAAGTTTGTTAGGCTGCATTTGCAACACCTAATAATCTGAATGCAATTTAATCTCATAAATTATGGAAAAAACAATTCATATCACCCTGAAAATATGGCGTCAAAAAGGACCTCAAGCTAAAGGGGCCTTTGAAACATATCAATTAAATGATATTTCTATTGATAGTTCATTTCTTGAAATGTTGGATATTTTGAATGAAAAATTAATTTCAGAAAAAAAAGAACCTATCGTTTTTGATCATGATTGCCGCGAAGGAATTTGCGGTATGTGTTCGCTTTATATTAACGGACATCCACATGGGCCTGACGAAGATGTAACAACATGTCAACTCCATATGCGAAAATTTAAAGATGGAGAAACAATTATTATTGAACCATGGCGTTCAAGGGGATTTCCTGTTATTAAAGACTTAATGGTAGATCGAAGTGCTTTTGATAAAATCATTCAAGCAGGTGGTTTCGTTTCTATTACAACAGGTGGTGTTCCTGATGCTAATGCTATACCCATTTCAAAAGACAAAGCGGATGAAGCAATGGATGCTGCTTCGTGCATTGGATGTGGAGCTTGTGTTGCAGCCTGTAAAAATGGTTCAGCAATGTTATTTGTTGCTGCAAAAGTTAGTCAATTAGCACTTTTGCCTCAAGGAAGAATTGAGGCATCACGCCGTGCAAAATCTATGGTAGCAAAAATGGATGAGTTGGGTTTTGGAAACTGTACAAATACAGGTGCTTGCGAATCAGAATGTCCCAAGAATGTTTCTATTTCGCATATTGCTCGTCTTAATCGTGAATTTTTAAAAGCAACACTAAAAGGTTAAACACGCTATTATTGTTGGAATTACTATATGTAATTCACTCATTATTAGTATATAATATTTCTGCCTCGTATTGCTAATCAACAAAGCATGAATACGAGGCAGTTTTTGTGAGCTAACTTTTTGATTATTGCATAAGTATATTTCATAGAAAATTGATATCTTTACATTCAAATTGAATAGCAAATTTCTTTCATGCCAGGTGAGCAATGTTAGTTTATTGATATAAAAAGTTCACAAAGTTACTTTTGCTAAGCTGAAATGAAAAGCTATAATATCAATTGCCTGTTACTTAATTAAATGTTATTGTTGTGAAAGTAGATGTATTATTAGGCCTTCAATGGGGTGACGAAGGAAAAGGAAAAGTAGTTGATGTATTGACCCCAAAATATGATATTGTAGCTCGTTTTCAAGGAGGACCCAATGCAGGTCATACACTTGAATTTGAAGGTGAAAAATATGTTTTGAGATCAATCCCTTCAGGTATTTTTCAAGGCGATAAAATCAATATCATTGGAAATGGTGTTGTTCTTGACCCAGCATTGTTTAAAGCAGAAGTTGAAGCGTTAGAAGCATCAGGTCATCAACTGACAAATAGGCTATTAATTTCAAAGAAAGCTCATCTTATTTTACCTACTCATAGATTGCTTGATGCAGCGTATGAGGCTTCAAAAGGCTGTGATAAAATTGGAACGACAGGCAAAGGTATTGGCCCTGCATATACAGACAAAATTAGTCGTAATGGGCTTAGGGTAGGGGACTTACTTCATAATTTTGATCAGAAATATGCTATAGCAGTTGCGCGTCATAAGTCAATTTTAATGCAGTATAACTATCCAATCAATGATTTAGATCGACTAGAGAAAGAATGGTTTGAAGGAATTAATAAATTGAAAGAATTTAAATTCATTGATAGCGAGCATGTTATCAATGAATATATTGATCATAATAAATCAATATTGGCCGAAGGTGCGCAAGGAACAATGTTGGATATAGATTTTGGTTCATACCCATTTGTTACTTCATCGAATACAATTTCAGCTGGAGTATGTACTGGTTTAGGAATTGCACCGAATAGAATCGGAGAAGTGTTTGGTATTTTCAAAGCATATTGCACGCGTGTTGGAAGTGGTCCATTTCCTTCTGAATTGTTGAATGATGTCGGTCAGAAAATGCGTGATATTGGGTTTGAATATGGCTCTGTAACTGGACGATCACGTCGCTGTGGATGGCTTGATTTAGTTGCGTTGAAATATTCAATCATGGTTAATGGTGTAACTCAACTCATCATGATGAAAAGTGATGTTTTGGATGATTTTGATAATATTCAAGTATGTGTCGCTTATCGTGTGAATGGCCAAGAGATTGATTATTTTCCATTCGAAACAGATTCAGATATTGAACCAATTTATGCTGAACTTCCAGGTTGGAAATGTTCTATGTCAGCAATGCAGCATCAGAATGAATTTCCCGAAGAGTTCAATGCTTACATTCACTTCATAGAGGATGAATTGAAAACGCCAATTACCATTGTTTCTGTGGGTGCTGATAGAAAGCAAACTATCTTTTTACCAAGAAAATAAATTAAATAGTTGCTCCTTAAAAACTCATTTTAAGGAATGACTATTTATGCTTCCAATACTTTTAGCTTTTCTTTGTAAAGGGGCAGTACTTGTTTCAATTTTTCAACTGTTTGGTTTAATGTTGTATAGCTTTCTCCTCCAGCAGCATTAATATGACCGCCTCCATGAAAATAAGTAGCTGCAAGTTGATTAACAGGAAAAGAACCTCGCGAACGCAAAGAAAGTTTTACAGTATTGGAATTTTCTTTAATTAGAACGGAAAATACAACTCCTTTAATGCTTAGTGGAAGATTAACAAAGCCTTCTGTATCTCCTTCTTGATAATTATAATGTTTTAATTCTTCATTAGTTAATGTAATTATTGCAGTTTTGTATTCCGGCAAGATTTCCATTTTTGCATTTAATGCATACCCCATTAATTGTAATCGCTCAGCAGAATAAGTGTTATATATATTATTATATATCTGATCTTTATCTATTCCTTTTGTTAAGAGTTCTGAAATAATAAAGTAAATTTCAGGGTTATTTGAATTAAATGTAAACGCTCCAGTATCTGTCATCATGCCAGTATAAATACATGTAGCGCACTGATGATTGATTTTTTCATAAAATCCCATTCTGCAAATAAGTCGAAATACTAATTCTGAAGTTGATGTCATTGTAGGGTATGAAATAATTACATCTGCAATATTATCTGGATTTTGGTGGTGATCAATTAAAATCTTTCTTCCTTTGAATATTTCTACTGTGTTTTGTAATTGTCCAATACGAGATAATGTGTTAAAATCAGTCATGATTAATAAATCACAAGAAAGGAGCGATTGATTTACTTGTTCCTTGTTGTCCTCGAATATCATTATTTTGTTTGAATCTGGCAGCCAGTAAAAAAATGACGCATACTGATTGGGCACAATAATAATTGCTTCTTTTTTTATTGAATAAAGAAAGTGATAGAGTCCTAAAGCAGAACCCATCGCGTCTCCATCAGGGCTGATGTGTGTAGTAATAGCTATTTTAGTTGCATCTTCAATTAATTTATATGTTTCGCTGACTAATTGATCTTTGATAGTTGTTTTTGTAAGCATAATAAAAGCGTTTAAAAACCCCTTACAGATATGGCAATTAATAATCTCATAATTATTATTATGATAAATAGAAAATGCAATATTGAAATTATAGAATATATAAGAAATTATCTGCTACTTCCTTCTTTTTATCTGCCCCTTTTAATAAACAAATAAGATACAAAGCAAAATCAATAGCATATCCAGGACCTTTTGCAGTAATAATATTAAAATCTTGCACTAAAGTCTTATGAGAAATATTCGCACCTAATAAATCCATTTCAAAACCAGGATAACAAATTACTTCACGATTTTTTAATATTTTTAGTTTTCCTAAAACAGTTGGTGCTGCACATATTGCTGCAATAAATTTATTTTTTTTGTTATGTAGTTGCAAAAGATCTGAGAGCCCTTTGTGTTTAGCTAAATTATTTGATCCAGGCATTCCACCAGGCAAAATCAAAAGATCCGCCTGCAAAAAATCAATTTCTTCAAACAATGCATCTGCCTTAATGGAAATGGCATGAGATCCAGTAACCAAGGTTGTTCCTGTGACAGAAATAGTTGTAACATTAATTGAAGCACGACGTAATAAATCAACTATCGTGATTGCTTCTGTTTCTTCAAATCCCTCAGCAAGAAAAATAAAAGTATTTGACATAATTATTTGAATTTAACTGATCTATTTAAGAACAAAATGATATACAATAGTCCCTATTGCATCATTAGTACCTTTTGAAAATTTACTCCTTCGAGCAGCTTCTAAAGCAGCGCTACGCAAAGTTTCACTGGTTGTAGTTGAGGTACCTATATATGCATTAGAGACATTTCCATCACGATCAACTACAACATGAACTGTAATAGAACCTTCATCATTACTTTGATATGTTGGTGAAGGAATATACATCGAAGAACGTCCAGATACAGAAACGTTTATTCCATTGCCTCCTATTACACCAAGCGGATTTCCTTGCACATGATTACCTTGGCTGTTACCTCCTCCTTTTCCAAAATTTGTTCCAAAAACACTCCCTAATTTTTGTGCTTTATTGATATCTTGTTGATGTTCTGCTGCTTTTTGTGCTTGTTGCGTACGTTGCAAAGCTTCATCAATAAATTTTTGACTTTTCTTTTTGTCGTCACTTTCTGTTTTTACAACATTTTTCTTCGTCGCTTTCTTTTGGTCAGCCATAGAAACCGGAGAGTTGGCAATTTGAGTTTCTACGTTTTCGTGTGAAGATGGTGACGACGGTACTTTTATCTTGGATTTAACTTTCACAGGAGCACTCAATGCAGGCAAAGGTATTGAAACTCCTGCCCCATCAGGTGCATCACCTAAATTTATATATATAGGCTCATTAAATGGACTTTGCATTGAAGGAAGTTTCACAAGTAAAAACAACAATAAAACCAATATGGCAAATGCAATTGTTCCTATTATTCCATATTGAGTTGATTTTCTCATAAAAATTTCGATTTCAAAGCTGCTTTAGTGAGGATTATTGTGGAAAACCCCGAAATAAAATTATTCTTTCTCCGTTGCTAAGATCATTTTCACACGTAACTGATGACCAATATCAAGAATGGTTACTAAGTTTTGGAGTTGAATAGAACGATCGGCTCGTAAAATGATTGTTGCATCCGCCGTGTTAGCTATCATTTGTTGAATAGCAGGTTTTATTTGATTAAGGCCTATAGGTTTATCATTCAAATAATAATGAAGATCAGCTGATATTGATAAGTTGATTGTTTGTTTTGACATTTGTTGCAGATCAGCCGATGCTTTTGGAAGCATCAATTGAATAACCGAAGGGTTGACTAATGTTGAAACAATGAGAAAAAAAAGCAACAAAAAAAACATTATATCGTTGAGAGAAGAAGTATAAACTTCTGGCTGCAACTCTCTTTTGCGTTTAATGACCATAGTGAATAAATATTAGTAAGAAATATCGCTCTATTTATTCCTGAGTAAATTCAAAAATTGATTGCTTTGTCGCTCCATACTAGAAATAATACGATCCATGCTTCCATTCAAAATATGGTAAGCAGAAAAAGCAATAATACCGACTAACAAACCGGCAGCCGAAGAAATCATTTTTTCATATAACCCACCAGAAATGGTACCAATGCTTATGTTGTCAGTTAGCGAGATGCTATAGAAAATTTTAATAACGCCAAAAATTGTCCCCAGAAAACCGAACATAGGAGCAATAGAAGAAATGATTGCTAAATAATTCATTCCTTTGCTTAGCTGATCAACCTGTTGACGAGCTTCTGCTTCCATCGAATCTTTAATATCAAGTACTGGGTTGCCTAAATTCTTCAAACCGCATGTTAGTACTTCACCGATAGGCATATTACTCATTTCACAAACAGAAAGCGCTTTATCAATATTTCCTTCTTTAAGCATTGGAGTAATTTTATCCACCAAGTTTTTAGTTTTAGAAGCCTTGTGAATTTCATATGTTCGTACGATAATCACATATACTGCCACCAAAAGTAAAAAAGCAATTGGTGCCAGAATCCAACCACCTTTTAGTACAATATCATACATTGTTTCGTTCTGGTTAGTAATAACAGGAGTACTAACAGGCAGTTGAGGTGCGACGACTTGCAAGATAAGCATTATATTCATGACAGAATAATTTAATAAATCAATTCAATTATAGCAATTTTCATTTGGAGATTATAGTGGACTATCTCTTTTCAATGCGATAAAATTTAGACTAATAAGGTTTTGTATTTTTTTATTGTTGTTTCAAGTCCTAAATAGAGGGCATCACATATTAAAGCATGTCCAATAGAAACTTCTGAGAGCCACGGAATTTGTTTTGCGAAATAATTGAGATTTGTCGAATTTAAGTCGTGCCCAGCATTGACACCTAAGCCAATAGATCTGGCAATTTTAGCGGCTTCAAGAAATGGTTTTATAGCTTTTTCAGGAGAAATAGGATACATTATTGCATAAGGCTCTGTATATAATTCAATCCGATCTGTTTCTGTAAAGGCAGCATGTCGAATGTCATCAAGGATTGTATCTACAAAAATTGAAACTCGAATGTTATGTGCTTGAAATTCACTAACAACCTCTTTCAAGAAACTAACATGGCAAGTAATATCCCATCCTGAATTTGATGTTAAAGCGTCTGGAGGATCAGGCACTAGTGTCACTTGTTCTGGCTTTACTTTGCATACCAAATCGATAAATTGAGGCGAAGGATATCCTTCAATATTAAATTCAGTAGTGATTAATGGACGTAATGCATATACATCAGCATAGCGAATATGGCGTTCATCAGGACGTGGATGCACTGTTATTCCTTCTGCACCAAATAACTGACAATCTTCAGCTATTTTTAATACGTCTGGCATATTACCACCTCTAGCGTTTCGTAGCGTAGCTACTTTATTGATATTGACACTTAATTTTATCATTAAATAGTTTCCTTGATTTGTGAGTTTGAGTTGCTTTTTGTTCCTTTGTACAAGGATTCTTCCAAGCAACAAAGTTAAGAAAAAAGAGCCATCAAACAAGGCTTTGAGCTCTTAAAATGCTCCATAAAATAGGTTTTACATATTTGTCATTTATCTTACGATAACTAATTAGGAAATGAAAATTCTGATTTTTGGCAACACATATCGTTCAGAGGCTGCTTTGTCAGCTCATCAATTAGTAACTTTCTTGCAAAATAAACATGTAGATGTTTGGGTTGAGAATTCATTTTATGAGTTTTTGAAAAACAAGAAACTTTCTTTTCCAAATATTTATGGAACCTTTGACGCAACTCCTGAGCAAGCAGATTTTGCATTGAGTTTAGGTGGTGATGGCACTTTTCTAAATACTGCAATGCATATTGGCGCTTTAAAGATTCCTATCTTAGGCATTAATATGGGGAGATTGGGATTTTTGGCAGATGTTGCAGATAATGAAATGGAATTAGCCTTAAATAAAATCATAACTAATCAATATGTCATCGAAGAAAGAACTGTATTAGAATTACAAACAACTCACCAAAATTGGTCTCCATCTTCTTTTGCTTTAAACGAAATTGCTATCTTGAAACAAGATAGTTCATCGATGATTGCTATACAAGTTAGGGTAAATGGAGAGGAATTAAACACATATCGTTCTGATGGTTTGATTATTGCAACTCCTACTGGCTCAACAGCTTATTCAATGAGTGTTGGAGGACCAATTGTGGTACCTCAAGCAAACAACTTTATACTTGCACCGGTTGCTTCTCATTCATTAAACATAAGACCTCTTATTATTCCTGATAATTGGGAATTGGAATTTCAAGTTCAAAGTCGCACTAATAGTTTTTTGGTAGCACTTGATGGAAGGTCTGCCGTTTTTGATCATAATGAAAGATTATCTATTCGAAAAGCAGATTATGCTATAAGAGTAGTTAAACAAGCTCACCATACCTTCTTTAATACACTTAAAAACAAATTAATGTGGGGTGTCGACAAACGTGCTGAGAACTTTTCCACAAACAACAATTGAAATAATGAATAAAAAAGATTTGCGGATTGTTTTTTTTGGAACGCCAGATTTTGCAGTTGAAAGTTTACGGTTACTTATTGATCATAATTTTCAAGTTGTTGCAGTTATTACAGCGCTGGATAAACCTGCAGGAAGAGGACAAAAAATTCAAATATCGGCTGTTAAAAAATTTGCAATTGAAAATGGATTAATGTTGCTCCAGCCTGAAAAATTAAAAGATCCAATCTTCATACACAACCTTACTAAATTACGACCTGATTTACAGATTGTCGTTGCCTTCCGCATGTTACCTGAAATGATATGGAGTCTTCCTAAGTTTGGTACTTTTAATCTTCATGCGTCGCTTCTTCCCAATTATCGGGGAGCTGCTCCAATAAATTGGGCAATTATCAATGGGGAAACTGAGACTGGGATAACTACTTTCTTTTTATCACATGAAATTGACACTGGTGAGATTATTCTTCAAAAGAAGATTCCTATTAATGAACACTATTCTGCTGGGAATCTTCATGACTGCCTAATGATTGAAGGAGCCAAATTGGTAATTAAAACAGTTGAAATTATTATTTCTGAAGAAATTATTTCCACATTAAGACAACCCAATAATGTTCTCTTAAAATCGGCGCCGAAACTTAATACTGATTCATGCCACATTGACTGGTCTTTACATATGGAAGATATTTATAATTTTATTCGTGGACTGTCTCCCTACCCTGCTGCATGGTCAAATATGATGTTGTCAAACACAAAAAACTTTAGTGTAAAGATTTTTGAATCTGAGAAAGAGTTTTCTGTTCATCAATTGTCTTGTGGTACTATTTTAACCGATCATAAAAAATGGATGAAAGTAGCTGTAAAAAATGGATTTATAAGTATCAAAAATCTCCAACTAGCTGGTAAAAAAAGACTATCTATTGAAGATTTCCTGCGGGGTTATGCTTTAGATGAAACTGCTAAAATGGTTTGATTAAAGAAGTATATTTTTATGAATAGCCATTGCTATGGCTTTCATTTCTTCAGGTGGAAATGATAATTTTGGTTTCGCAAAATTTATGTCATTAGCAGTATTTAAAGGGACAAGATGAATATGTGCATGAGGAACATCTAACCCAATAACAGCCAAACCAACTCGTTGGCAAACGATACTCTTTGTAATAGCTAAAGCAACTTTCTTTGCAAATAGGATGTAAGCTTTCAACGTTTCGTCATCAAGATCAAAAATATAATCTTGCTCAATCTTTGGTACCACTAAAGTATGACCTTTTGCCAAAGGATTTATATCAAGAAACGCGAAAAATTGTTCGTTCTCTGCAACTTTGTAACAAGGAATTTCACCTAATATAATGCGTGAAAAGATGGTCGCCATAGCCAATAGATTTAATTGTTAATACATCATAATGAAATTTCAATAATTTCAAATCGAATTATTCCTGAAGGTACTTTCACGTCAACTGCGTCTCCCACTTTTTTGCCTAAAAGCCCTTGACCTATTGGTGTATTGATAGAGAGTTTTCCTGCTTTTAGATTAGCTTCCGATTCAGACACTATCATGTACATCATTTCTTGACCATTGTTAGTATTTCTAATTTTTACTTTGTTCAAAATTTGTACGGTATTTGTATTTAATTTCTTTTCATCAATAAAACGTGCGTTAGCTACGGATTCTTTCAGCTTAGCTATTTTCATTTCCAACATTCCTTGAGCTTCTTTTGCTGCATCATATTCTGCATTTTCAGAAAGATCGCCTTTATCGCGAGCTTCTGCAATTTGTCTCGAAATGGAAGGCCTTTGTATGTTCTCTAATTGATTTAGTTCTTCTAATAATTTTTTATAGCCTTCTTGGGTCATATATGATGTTGCCATAGTGATTTAATTTGTTGTTTACTAATCTAAAACAAAAAGAATTCCGACCTTAGCCGGAACTCTTTCTATCATTATTTTTAAATTTCTTATGAACTAAACTTTGGCAAAAATAATGAATAAATTATGATTATCCAAATTTAAACCACAGTATTCGCAAAAAAAGTGATGCTTATTTATTTAATAAAAAAACAGAACGAATCACGTCTACATAATCTAGCTTTTCCCATGTAAATAACTCCACTTCTAATTCAACGGAATCGGAATAATGTGACGTGAATATCTTTTTTACTATGCAAGGGTTTCTGCCCATGTGACCATAAGAAGCTGTTTCATAATAAATCGGATTACGTAATTTCAATCGTTCTTCAATAGCTTTTGGACGAAGATCAAAGATTTGTTCTAATCGTTCAGCAATTTCTTCATCGGTCAGTGCGACATGGGATTTTCCATAAGTGTTCACATAAACACTTAATGGTTTTGCTACACCAATTGCATATGAAACTTGAACTAAAATCTCATCACTAACACCTGCGGCAACCGCATTTTTTGCAATATGTCGCGCTGCATAAGCGGCAGAACGGTCAACTTTAGATGGGTCTTTCCCTGAAAAGGCACCACCTCCATGAGCGCCTTTTCCCCCATATGTATCAACAATAATTTTTCGACCCGTTAGTCCTGTATCTCCATGAGGTCCTCCAATAACAAATTTACCTGTGGGATTTACATGCAAAATATATGCATCATCTAACAACGATTTCACAACCGGATTTTTAGCAACTACTCGGGGGATAAGAATGTTCTGTACATCAGCTTTGATTTGAGCAACCATTTCTTCGTCTGCTTTTTGTTGCTTTTCTTGTGTATCAGCCTTAATAAATTCATCGTGTTGAGTTGAAATTACAATAGTATGAATTCGTACTGGAATTCCTTTTTCGTTATATTCAACTGTTACTTGTGATTTGGCATCAGGACGTAAATAATTCATGAATAATCCTTCATGCCTTATTATAGCTAATTCAATTAGTAATTGATGTGCCAAATCCAGTGATATTGGCATATAATTATCAGTTTCGTTCGTAGCATACCCAAACATCATTCCTTGATCACCTGCACCTTGATCTATGGGATTCGAACGTTCTACACCACGACTAATATCATCGGATTGTTCATGAATTGCTGATAAGATACCACATGCATCACCATCAAATTTGTATTCACTTTTGGTATATCCAATGCGGTTGATAACACTTCGTGTTACATCTTGTACATCAACATAAGCATTCGATTTCACTTCACCTGCAATAACTACTTGTCCGGTGGTTACTAATGTTTCACAAGCAACTTTAGAGTTTGGGTCAAATGCTAGAAAGGCATCAACAATTGCATCTGAAATTTGGTCTGCCACCTTATCCGGATGGCCTTCAGATACAGATTCTGAAGTAAATAAATAATGTGTTGACTTCATTGTTCTACTTTTAATGACGTTAAAAAAATAGTTATTATCATTCTTCTCGATTTGAATAACGAAAAAAATGAGGATCAACTGAAAGTAAATATACCTGGAAGGAGAAAAATGAAGTATATTGGTTTTAGCTAACGTTAAAATTGTAATCACCAACACGTTTTTAGCATTTTTTTCCGTGGTTGCAAGCAAGCAAATCTATCCACAATTGACTCAACAAAGGTAAGCAATTTTTTGTTTGTAGCAATATATCATATGCAAAAAATCAAAAGAGGCCATCTTGATCAAGATGGCCTCTGATATTAAATCCTTGATATCTTAAAATCTAACCCCAATTGTTAATACAATGTTGTTTGTTTTTGTGGTTAAAGAAGCAGGACGAACGTTATCAGATGCGGTATTATATATCCATGAATCATCGTAAGGATGAAAACTCTCCTGTTGGTCCATTAGAACATAAGCAACATCAAAGTTCCAATTATTATGCCGATAACCAATTCCAACTGCATAATTTTGAGTATTTCCTTGTAAAAAATATTGAGGATCAGTCCGAACTGTATTACTTGGTAATGTCCGAACAGCGTTATTTTTGGTGGCCGGAGTAATATAATTATACCCTAATCTTAAGGCTAAATCATTTGTGAGACGATATTCTCCTCCAATTTTATAAGTGCTTACCCCTCGCATCATATTACTAATATCGTTATTTTCTGTAGCAAATGGGAATGCATCATTATTTTGATTTCTTAATTTCATGGTCGAATAATCAGCATATTCATAGTCGAAACTAATAAGCCCTTTTTGACCGATCACACCTGCTATTCCTAACGTGACCACTGAAGGAGTTTGTAATTTATATTTGCTATACCCCCCGTCTGATGGTGTAAAAACCGTTCCATTGTTTTGTGTCCCATAGTCATAATGAATATCGGCATAATAGTTATCTGTCATATAATAAAACATGGGCGAATGATAAGAAATGCCTAATCTTAAGAAATCAGTAGGACGGACAATAGCACCAATTTTAATATCAAATCCTGATCCGGAAGTATAAATTTGATTCTGCAAATTCATATTTCCTCCATTCTGAAATGCTTCCAAATAATTGGTTGATAATGAATAACTCAAATCTTGGAATCCAACAGAAGCCCCAAAATAAGCAAAATTATTAATATTGACCCCATATCCTAAGTTATATTGATCAACGTATCCTGTTTCAGTAAAAGCATATTGTGGTGTCACATGTTCATTATCTCCTAACAATGAACTCCATTGTTTATCAATCGTTTTCCCATTTGCATCTTGAGCAGGACTGATTAAATAACTTTGATAGGCTAATTCTGAAATCCATGGAATGTTAGTGTTGTTGTATGGACTATTAGTGCTTGATAAATCAGTTTCAGAAATTCCATTGGTATAACCAGCCATGTAATCTGTAATTGACGAAAATTGACTGGTACCATTCATTACACCGGAACGATTAAAAGATTTGATACGCTCATATGAAAAACCAAATGAAGAACTAAAATTTGGATTACTTCCATTAAAAGCAGTTATTACAGAAAAATTATTGAAATGAGATGTAAATTCATTATCATTACCACTTTGACCATTCCACATAGATGATGTGGCATTATTTTGCAAATTAAGTGTTGCCGTTACTTCTGAACTATGATAAACACCTAAACCGGCAGGATTGAGAGAGATTGTTGAAGCATCGCCTCCTAAAGCAGTAAAAGCCCCTCCCATACTCATATATCGGGCTGTTCCCTTAAGTGGATATTGAGAAGCTGTTAGTGCATCAAAAGCATCTTGAGAAAAGACAGTTACCGAAATAAAAAGTAACGACACTATCGAAATAAGCTTAGCTTTCATATAGTTACAAATTTAGTGAATTATTTCTTAATGATAGAACTCTCACTCTACTTAATGTAAGATGAATTGATTATTTTATGGAAAAGAGTGTTGAAGCACCATGCTATCTACATCAACATTTTCCTTGATTGTTTATGTTATTAACGACGACCGCCTCCTCGATAGCCACCGCCCCCACCATATGACCCTTCGCTTCGACTCCCTCCATTATAACTTGGGGTGTAGTTGTATGAACGTGAATCATTTGAAACGGATCGTTCTACGCGTTGTTGATTAATATTTGTGGAATTTCTTTGGATACTTTGTGTCGTGTTTTTTTGAGAAGAAATAATAACAACACTTCTTGATTTACCATCACTACTTTTTTGTTGTACATAGTTCCCATTTTGACTTCCAATAGTATATCCATTCCGCGTTAAAAAATTTGTCCAAAATGTCCTGTTTTTACTTGTCCCACGCGCATTAATTGGATTCACTGTAGAGATATTATTATTTTGACGAGCACTCTTTTGTGTTATTTGATTAATACTGGCAATTGGTGTTGCTGTGCTGCTAAGGCGACTGCCTGAATTACTATTTACATTGCGGGTACCTAACATCGAAGAGGTGCTTAAACCTCCAACCACATTTCTTGATCCAAGACTACTAAAGGTTTGTATTTCGTCGTTCATAGGGGTTCTTAGTCCGTTATGACGACTATTTTCTGAATAGTTGTAAGGAATGTGATGTGAATAAGCCCAATTATTATACATCATACCATAATATGGATAGATGCCCCAGCCACCATAAAAATAGGGTGAGTCCCATCCAAAACCCCAATCAAGATCCCAATAATTGCCAAACCAACTTCCATAAAATAAAGGATACAAGCCGCTGTAATAACCATATGGATAATAAGAATTAAACCAATAGGGTTGCATCCAACTATTATAGCAAGGATAACCTCCCCAAAGATTGATATTCCAATTCACATTATCTACAGGATAAACGGTTGTTGTACCTCCATTGCTTAATTGGAGTGTCGATCCTGGTTGATTCGATTGTTGAACATTATTATTTACACCATTTGAGTAAATGGTATCAACAGAAGAATTGTTCGTGTTTCCGTTTGAACCAGAATTTGAATAGTCACCTGAATAATAAACGGTATCACCTGCTGTATTACGTACAATAACAGCTTGTTGATTTCCAACGGTCGTTGTTTCAATTTGATACTCCTGACTTGTTGTTGTTGCACTATTTTGTGTTGGTTGTTGCTCTTGTTGAGTCTGTTGTGACGACTTAACAGCAATTGGTTTTGCTGTTGGAGTATAAATGTCGTCGTAAAAACTTTGACTGAAAAGTGAAAACGGTAACAACATCAAAATAGTTAGCATTCCTAATTTAGTTTTCATGATTGTTGTCTCCTTATTTTTAGTTTATATCCTTGTCTCTTTGTCATTATAGACTGAAAAATTGAGTAATCGTTTAATCGGATAACGTTTTTTTCTCTCTAAAAGTATATTGAAATCAACTTTATTGGTTAAGTTTGCATGTCCATTTAACATTACAAAGATAGTCGAAAAGCAAAGCATTCATGATCACTTCTCATTATTTTAACTAAAAATAAACTCCACTCATGGATTACATCGAATTAACTCTACATATTAACAATCAACGTGGATTTGAACACGACCTGGTAGCTTATGAATTAGGTGATTTGGGATTCGAAAGCTTTGAATACAATGAAGACGGAATAAAAGCCTATTGTGCTGCATCTTTATTTGATAAAAAACAAATTGAAGATTGGAAAAATGCACTGTCGGGTGATATCCGGATTGAATATTCATTTGCATTGATCAAAGAACAAAATTGGAATGAAGTGTGGGAAAAAAATTACTTTTCTCCTATTATCATTGGTAATGAGTGTGTTATTCACAGTTCATTTCATCATGATATTCCCAAGGTGCAATACGATATATTGATTGATCCGAAAATGTCATTTGGTACTGGGCATCACGAAACCACTATATTGATGATCAGTTCATTGCTTAAATTGAATGTGACCGGAAAATCGCTTTTGGATATGGGTTGTGGCACAGGCATTTTGGCAATTCTGGCAGCCATGAAAGGTGCTTCGCCCATTACCGCAATTGATATTGACGAATGGGCGTTTAAAAACACACAAGAAAACATTCTGCTCAATGGCGTTTCTTATATTAACGTTGAACAAGGGAGTGAGGAGTTATTGTCAGGGCGGAAGTTTGATGTTATTCTGGCTAATATCAATCGGAATATTCTTTTAACCGATATGAAACATTATGCTTCTTGTCTCGATTGTGACAATTTGTTGTTAATGAGCGGATTTTATGATACAGACAGATTGGTAATTGATAATGAAGCTCAAAAACTGGGATTGGAATTGATCCGTTTTCAAGAAAATAATAAGTGGGTGGCAACTCTATATCAGAAGAAATAACATATTGAAGAAAAACTATATGAATACTTTTACGAACGTCAAAGATTTAGGTAATTTGAAAATTGCTATTGCTGAAGCATTGGAATTGAAGCAGAATCGTTATGCTTACAAGCGATTGGGTGAAAATCGTACGCTCTTGATGGTTTTTTTTAATTCAAGCTTACGAACGCGTTTGAGCACGCAAAAAGCAGGCATGAATCTTGGAATGAACACGATAGTACTCGATGTGAATCAAGGCGCATGGAAATTAGAAACTGAGCGTGGTGTTATTATGGATGGTGATAAGACGGAACATATCTTGGAAGCCATTCCAGTGATGGGCAACTATTGCGATATTATTGCAGTACGTTCATTCGCACAATTTGAAAGTAAAACGTTTGACTACAACGAAACGATTTTAAATCAGTTTATTCATTACTCAAGTAAACCGGTAGTTAGTATGGAAGCAGCAACCGGACATCCGTTGCAAGCTTTTGCAGATTTAATAACCATAGAAGAATACAAAAAAAAGGAACATCCAAAGGTTGTTTTGACTTGGGCCCCCCACCCTCGTGCATTACCTCAGGCTGTCCCTAATTCGTTTGCTGATTTTATGAATGAAGCTGATGTGGAATTTGTGATTACACATCCTAAAGGATACGAATTGGATGCACAATTTGTGCGGGGAGCTCATGTTGAATATGACCAGGAAAAAGCATTAGCCGGAGCTGATTTTGTTTATGCAAAAAACTGGGCAGCTTATGCTGATCCGAATTATGGTAAAATATTAAGCAAAGACTGTTCCTGGACAGTGAGTTCCGCAAAAATGGCTTTAACGGACAATGCATATTTTATGCATTGTCTTCCTGTGCGTCGCAATATGATTGTAACCGATGAAGTGATTGAAAGTTCTCAATCTATTGTTATTCAAGAAGCAGCAAACAGAGAAATCTCTGCGCAGGTTGTTTTAAAACGTATCTTGGAAAAACTGTAATTCAATGGAGAAGCTGACTGTTGTTAAAGTTGGTGGTAAAATTGTGGAAGAAAAGGACTCGCTACAAGCCTTTTTGCATCATTTTACAGCCATTAAAGGATATAAAGTGCTGGTTCATGGTGGTGGTCGTTCGGCGACAGCCTTAGCCTCTAAATTAGGTATTGAGAGCGTTATGGTGAAAGGCCGCAGAATTACGGATAGCGAAACACTTAATGTCGTAATCATGGTCTATGGTGGTTTGGTAAACAAAACCATCGTGGCACAATTGCAGTCGCTTGGTATAAATGCATTAGGACTGACTGGTGCCGATTTGAACTATATGCAATCAGAAAAACGCCCTGTTGAAGAAATTGATTATGGTTTTGTTGGCGATGTCAAAGCGGTTGATGGAAGCATTTTAGCTGATTTGATTGCTAAAAATATTGTTCCGGTTTTAGCGCCGTTAACCCATGATAAAAAGGGCAATTTGCTAAATACGAATGCAGATACTATTGCGGGAGAAACAGCTAAAGCCTTGGCACATTTTTTTGAAGTAACTTTGATTTATTGTTTCGAGAAGAAAGGAGTTTTGCAAAATGAACATGACGAGGATAGCGTCATTTCTGAAATTAATCGTCCTCAATTTGATCGTTATGTTTCAGAAGGTGTAATACAAGGAGGCATGATCCCCAAATTGGAAAACGCTTTTGATGCTATAACTGCCGGAGTCAAGCAAGTTATTATCACTAAGGATGATGCTATTGATGGACAGGCTGGTACAAAAATAATTTAAAGCTTATATTGACTTCGTTTTCAATAGCTCTTCCAATTTTATCAATTCGTCGCGATATTGAGCTGCTTCAATAAACTCCAATTTACGTGCTGCATGTTGCATGTTTTTTCGAGTCGTTTCAATGGCTTTTTCCAAAGCTGAATGACTCATGTATTTCACAACAGGATCAGCTGCTACATCAATCGTTGTTGGTTCTGTATAAGCTTTTATGGCTGCTTTCTCAGTTTCCTGTTTTCCTAAAATAGAAGTATGTCCTTTTCGTATGGATTGCGGTGTGATGCCAAACTTTGCATTGTATGCCAACTGTTTTTCACGCCGACGGTTGGTCTCTTCCATCGTTTTTTGCATGCTGTCAGTTATTTTATCAGCATACATAATGACTCGTCCGTTTAGATTACGTGCAGCGCGGCCTGCTGTTTGTGTCAATGATCGATGTGAACGTAAAAAACCTTCTTTGTCCGCATCAAGAATAGCAACTAACGATACTTCAGGGAGATCTAACCCTTCACGCAATAAATTCACGCCTATTAGTACATCATACAATCCATTGCGCAAATCATTCATTAATTTTACCCGGGCTAAAGTATCAACATCGGAATGAATATAATTACAACGAATCCCCATTTTAGTCAAATAATCGGTTAATTCTTCTGCCATTCGCTTAGTTAAGGTTGTTACCAACACCCGTTCGTCAAGCTCGGTTCTTTGCACAATCTCTTCCATCAAATCGTCAATTTGATTCAAACTAGGTCGAACATCAATTATTGGATCAAGCAACCCTGTAGGTCTCACAACCTGCTCAATAATAACACCTTCTGATTTTTCTAACTCATAATCAGCTGGAGTTGCACTTACGAGGATTACTTGATGAATTAATTGATCAAATTCAGAAAACTGTAACGGACGATTATCTTTTGCTGCTGGTAGCCGAAATCCGTATTCAACTAAATTTTGTTTGCGAGACGCATCTCCTCCATACATAGCTCTGATCTGAGGAATAGTGACATGACTTTCATCAATCACCATGAGAAAATCCTTTGGAAAAAAATCTAATAGGCAAAATGGGCGACTTCCCGGTTCACGTCCATCAAAATATCGGGAATAATTTTCAATTCCTGAGCAATATCCTAATTCTCGAATCATCTCCAGGTCGTATGTCACTCGTTCATTGATTCTTTTAGCTTCATAGGGTTTACCGATCGATTCAAAAAAAGCCACTTGTTTCACTAAGTCATCTTGAATTTGATGAATGGCTTGATGAATGCGTTCTTTGGTTGTGACAAAAATATTAGCCGGATAGATGTCATGTGATTCAAACATGGATAACGTATGTCCATTGATTGGATCAAACGTTTCGATTTCGTCTATCACATCTCCCCAAAAAATGACACGTAATGCCACGTCCAAATAAGCTAAGAAAATGTCTACTGTCTCTCCTTTTACCCGAAAGTTACCACGATTAAATTCAATTTCATTGCGGGAATAAAGGCTATCCACCAATGAACGCAGAAACACATTTCTTGCAATAGTTTGTCCCTTTTCAATATGAATGATATTGCTGTAAAAATCTTCAGGATTACCAATGCCATATAAACAAGAAACGGATGATACAACAATAACATCCTTTCGTCCTGAAAGCAACGACGATGTGGTAGAAAGGCGGAGCTTTTCAATCTCCTGATTGATGGACAGATCTTTCTCTATGTATGTGTCCGTGACTGGTAAATAGGCTTCAGGTTGGTAATAATCGTAATATGAAACAAAATATTCAACTGCGTTATTTGGAAAAAAGGTTTTGAATTCACTGTAAAGTTGAGCTGCCAATGTCTTATTATGGCTCAATACCAATGTTGGACGATTTAATTGTTCCACCACATTGGCAATGGTAAAAGTCTTACCTGAACCGGTAACACCAAGCAACGTTTGAAACTTGATGCCATTGTTTATTCCTTCAACTAATTGATGAATAGCTTCCGGTTGATCTCCTGTGGGTTGATATGTCGATATAATTTTGAAATCCATAACCAATAAACTGTGAGTTATCAACCTAAAAATGCATCAAGCCAATACTCTCAGCAAAATAGATTATCCCATTGTTGATAAAGTTCTGCCATGCCGGAAAAGATGGCATTTGCCCCCTCCCCCAACAATACATCATCATCTAAAATACCAGTATTGATAGCTAAGGTGTAAATTCCGGCAGCTACGGAAGATGCTATGCCTAATGGAGCATTTTCAATCACAACAGACTCCCACGGCTTAACGTGTGCTTTTTTCAAGGCCATTAAATAAGGTTCAGGATGTGGTTTCCCTTGTTCAACATCAAAAGCTGTCACCATACGGTCACGTTCAAAGATTTGAGGGAATGATAGCTCTAATTTATCCAATAAACTGGGTTGGCCAGATCCTGTAACTAATAGGATATGAATGCCTTGTGATTTTATCTTTTGCAACAACTCTTTTGCAAACGGCATTATGCGAACGACCTCCATTTGTTCAAATATTAAACTCTTCGTATGATAAATTGATTGTTTTTCTTCTTCAGTGGCTTTTCGTCCTAATTCAGACTGAAAAACTCCATCAATGGTTCCATTTCCTGTACGGCCTTCATTCATATATCCTTGATAAGCATTAAAAGGTAATCCGATACTTTCAAAAGCTTTAATCCAGGCTTCTACATGTGCCGGCATGGAATCAAACAACACACCATCCATATCGAAAAAGACTGCTTTCAATTCAAATTTAGGATACGATTTCTGCTTTAAAAATGCAGACATATCTTGTAAATACATATATCTTGGGTGATTAATAATAAAAAAAATTCGTGAAATCTATTGGGCACCTTCCATATCCAATAAACGTTTCACATTAAAATAAAAACCATTTACGCCTGAACGATTTGTTTCAACAGTAATATGATCGCATTCAAGACCTACCAACGTTTGATGAAGTGGAAATAGGCCTAACATGTATATAATTTCATATTCATCGCCTACTTCAATCACATGCCAGGCTGTAGGAACCATTCTTCCATTACCTGTCGAGAAGATGGTTTGAATAATCATTTTTGCCTTATAGCTTAATAATCTTGCGTCTAAGTCATCTCCTTTAACATGATATGCATAAGCCATACGGTTGATCCAGTGAATATCAAAAGGAAACTTAGCCACTAACTGCCCTGCATTGAGTAAAATCGTATCACAATCAGCAATGCTGAGTTGATCTTTATTTGCATACCGTGCTAATATGGCATCCTGAGGTGGATTTCCATAAGGCAGATACGCTTTCTGATACGTAAAGCCATAATATAGTGCTCTATATTCATTAATGTTCAATGTTGTATCATTGGCAAGATAGCGTTGAAAAAGCTTTGGATAATAATAGGGGGAATTTTGATTTTTAATCTCCGATTTTATGTACGAATAGTTAGGGGCTTCTATGGTAAGTCTTTGAGCATGAGCAAACGAGATGCTTAGCAAAAACGAAGATAATAACAGTATATTTCTCATCTTTAATTGTTTAATTCAAATTTTATAATGAATTCATTTTATCTGTGGATACAAGTACAACTGCGGGTCGTTTTTTGACAATCTTACTTGCCAACCGAACCATCCAACCCATAGCTGTTGCTAATATAATACGGGGAAAAGTGATCCATAATGCAGAAACACCAATAGAAGCAAACAACAGCGTGTCTTCAAGTAATGAATGATTAATTGCAATATGATAATTAAGCATGTTAGCTTCTTCTTTTGATACGGCATGGGTTTCTACTTCTTCAATCATTACTGCCGAGCCATAAGCTAATCCCAAGGTTTGTGCCACGAACCAAAGGAAAGAAACATTCGGAGATAGACCAAAAATGCGCATCAAAGGCGCGAACGCCTTTGCAATGGCATCCAACCATTTGTATTCGCGTAAGATATTCTGCAATATAATTAATCCGTTAATGATTAATGCTACTTTGATTATCAGGATAATAGATGTTTGAAACCATGCCATTAAAACTTCCGGAACAGAGTGAGAAACAATACCAGCTTGTGTGGTATGTATTCCTCCAATATGCAAGGGTAAAAATGTATTCAAAAGAATAGCAGCCACAAAACTAGTACCAACACGTACGAAAAACATCACCCATGCCAACGATCCTGTTTTACTCTGCACTGCTGTTTCAACAATCAAATTATGCGAAATAAGGCACATGACAGCTAAAATAGTGATTTCCCTCATTCCCAAAGGTAAAGTTGCAATGACGGCCAATACAGAGTAAAGAGGCAAGAATAGGCTGGTAATGAAAACAATCGATGCAATACCAGGTAATCCTATCAATTGAAAAACTGGAAACATATAATGAGCTATCCAATCAATAACACCCCAATATTGTAAAAAACTGACCAATAAAGCTACCGGTAACATTAATTTGAGCAACCATATCATGGTTTTTGTTGCAATCGGAAAGCCACTCTTAATACATTTCCATAAACGATTCATGCTTACTGACAGATCAAAATAAAATGGGTTCATCATTCCCTTGTTTACGTAACTTTAGCAATAACAGGTTAAAGTCATACTCGAAATTAGGAGTGAAAAGTTCCTGTCCTATTTGTTGTTGTATTTCATCTATTGTCCAAAAGCGAGCTGTATCTATTTCTTCATGATTGATTTCAAAAGCCCCGTCGTAAATTGTATAGAATGTATTGACCAACTCCTTTTCAACAGACGATTGCCAAACATAACGTTGGACAGCAATGGGTTTGTATGCACTAATGCCAATCTCTTCAAAAACTTCCCGCTGTAAAGCTTGCTCAATGGTTTCCCCGTAACTCACATGACCTCCAACCGATGTATCCCATTTGCCGGGCTGTATATCTTTATTCATAGCTCGTTTTTGCAAAAAGAGTTGTCCTGAACTATTCAGAACATGCAAATGAACTACAGGATGCAACCAGAATGTACCGCTATGGCACTCACTTCGGGTCGCTTTTCCAATCACATTGCCTTGTTCATCTACCAATGGGAATAATTCGTCCATGCAAAAAATAGTGATAAGCCCTACTCTACTTTCATCATTTGTTGTTGAAATATCTTTCAGTATTGCAGAAAATAGGAAGGAAGCCTGGCTTCGGCTGCAAAGGTACGACAAAATCCAGCAAATGAAGGACTCCTAATAAAGCATTTAATTGGCGTTCCAAAGACATTTGGCTATTAAACACCTTTGAATTTATGTTGCAAATGGTGTTTTGTTATCAAATAAGACGCTTTTGACAATTTATACAATTGTAGCATGTGTTTTGGGAACATGCTGTTTATTCCTCGATAATCCTCCAGTATTTGTTCTATATTCGGTCTATTCTGGTTCTAAGATAAAACTTACATAATACATATATGACACCTATATATTTATATTTTATAGTATCTATGAACCGGTTACAAGGGAACATCGAAGGAAAGACGATGTTACTATTGATGAATGTCAGTTGAAGTATATGCCTTTGTCATAGAATTACGACATTAATTTGTTTCGATTATTTATTTCAGATATAACCGTAAATGTAAGTTATACTACTTATGTTTACGATGCAATAAAGGAATGGGATGAATTCAGCTAAAAAAGAAACAGAAATAAAGAAAAGTGGGTGCCCTTTAAGATTGAGTTTGAAGGAGGTAATGTAGCCTGTAAGTCAGATAATGAAAACGCTAGCTTTCCCCTCGCCTTTTTACATTGGGGAGAAGAAAAAGTACTAAGTTGCAGTGTGAACCACTTGCTTGAGAAAAGAAATGATTAGCGAAAATGTTTTGTATGTAACCCTTGTGATTTAGCTTTTCCCAGGTGATGTTTGATTCTTGTCTTTAATCTTAATCAGTATTTTGGGTTTTTGCTTATCCAATGGTACTGCAGTAGGATTCCAATCTTCTTCTACATCCCAGTTGACACGTAACACGATTTTTTCAGGATAATAATAGACTGTTTCAGGCTGAAGATGTTTCGCATAGTTGCCGGTATCCCATTTTCCGTTGTCATTAGCATCGATATATAGTCTTAAATAATAGGTATTTGGCATTACATATTGAAACGTAGTGTTATTGTCAGCTTGTCCTTTCATAGTACGTAATACTTGGTCATTGGCATCAAGTAATTCGAAAACCACATGTTTCATGGGTTTCGTCAGGTGAATGATCAAAGAAGAGTACTCTTCCAGCGCTCTTACCTTAAAGGTTTGTTGGTATTTATCACTCCATAATCCATGTAAATCACGAAATGCAACTGAATCAACCACCATTTTATATGATTGCTCCGGTTGACAGGGATAGGTTAATGTAAAATTCAATCCAACATCTTCATCTTTTTGAAAGGTGAAGTGTACCGGCTTCCACAATGAATCGATTTTTTGAAACAGATGGAGTTTAGTGCTATCAACCTCCAAAACAGGGGACGAAAAAGTAAAATGAATAGGTTCTGCCATATCCATTGTTTGTTGAATATTGGTTTGAAATTTAGTTGTTTCAATAATGAGTTTTTGCACTTTTTCTTCTTTTTTGTGCATCTTCTTCTTTTCATGTTTCATCATTTTCCCTTTCAGACCTCCTAACACGTGAAGTTGTAACGTATCGAGTATAAGAACCAATTTTCCCACCGAATCGGATTTGGCATAATGCAACACAAAACGCAGCGTATCGGTTTTTGCCGCTAAGGTATCCGTGAACCAATACGTGAGGGTGTCTTTGTGTAAGTTTTGTTGCAATATAGGGGGCTTTTTCCATTGAAACCCTAAAGGTTGCAGGTGGGGCAACGTGTCGTTTGGAGCACTGAAATAGAGCATTATCTGGTCACCTTCAGGACGTTCCGCCTTCACTAAGCGTTGCCGGAAGAAATCTTCGTGGAAATAGAGCAAAGCCAATGTATCGGGCATATAATGCACATATGGCACTTGTTTGATAGTATCGATTGTGACCGAGTCTTTGCGAATGGTATCATTATACACATCCATCTTGAAAGAAGTGTGAATCGGTGATTTGTTGAAAGCAATGCCTTCACCCGTTTGACTGAACTTGTAATCACCGTCCATATCCTTCAATGCATAGACCCGATAATTACCCGGTTTCATTCCAAGAATGGAAAATCTACCGTTGTCGAGTGTCTTGCCAATGCGTAACATGGGGAAATGGGTAAAAGCCGAATCAGCAAGATTGGTATAAATACCTGCCAGAACTTCAGGAACAGGATTCAAATTACGGGCATCAAGAACAACGCCTCCAACCTGCATGGTGTCGATGGAAGAACCGGTAGAAAACGACGTGGAAAATTTTTTCAGAACATTGCCTTCGTTATAATCCTTAATAGAGTTGCCGAAATCGATGGTATAGGTTGTATTGCGTTTCAATGAGTCATTAAACGTGACGGTAACACGCCTTCCTGTCGAGACAGCTGAAGGTTGATTTAATTGAGGGGGCGAAATCACGATTTTATCTAACGGATTATCTAACTGTACCAGTTTATTAAACTGCACTTCAATTCGTTTACCATGAAAATTGGTTTTTTTATCCGGTGGTGTTACGTTCAATACGATGGGCGGTTTTATGTCTTTGGGTCCCCCGGTAGGGCCTATTCCCCGATTGGCACACGAATAGATGCTGACTGCCACAGCAACCATGAGAATGTAAAAAAACAATGATTTAGAAGAAACGTGCATGAAGAAATGAATTGATAAGTACTTTTCAATTTGCAAAAGTACAACCTATATTTCTTAATTGAAAGGGTTTGACCAAACATACCATGTTTTCCATAACATAACGGTGAAAGAGAAATAAAAAACGACTACTTTTGCAATCAGAAAGCAATCTGGGTTCTCGCTCCACTATAACCCTCTAATGAATAAACATCATGGCTAATTTCACTTCGCAACATATCTTAACCACATCCGCTACTCTATTGGGATTTTGCTTGTTTGTAATCACTTCACTTCACATTGCCAATCGAACAGAAACCCATGACATCGATAAATTTACATCTGTTATCGCAGTTCTTTTAACGGTGACCTGTGTCATTTCTTTCATATCACTCAGAACGAAAAATGCAAAAAAGGAGAAATGGTTTGAAACAATTGCCGATTATTTGTTTATCTCTTCGCTAATCGGTATTTTGGTCGTCATTTTGTTGATTACTCTTAATCTGGTCAAGTGATTACAAGTGAATCTTAATACCACCGAAAGCTATGGTTCCGGGCATTGGATAGTAATGGTTGGTTTGGTAATGTTCATTCAGGAGATTTTCTCCATTGACAAACAATTCAACTTGTCTGGAAACCTCATATCCTGCTGAGGCATTGACAAGTGTGTAGGACTGGAAATAAGGAGCAGTTGTTGGTTCTACATTCAAATGGTTGATATATTGACAATCCACCGTAACGTTCCACCGTTTTTTATGGTACTGAATACCGGCATATAAATGATGTCTCGGTGTGGCGTAGACAGGTTGTTCCATGTGAATATAGCTGTATGTCAATGTGGCCGACAACTCGTTGGTCAAAGCAGCATGAGCCGAGAATTCAGCTCCTTTGTTGAGTATATCCCCAGCGTTTTGAAGACCCACCATTGGCACATCGATTATCAGATTATGACTTTTAAGCACGTAACCAGTAAGTTCCAGAAGGAGATGATCGGCAAAAAACGATTGTTCAATACCGGTTTCACAACTCATTACTTGTTCAGGATTCAAATGCGGGTTATGATTCCACATAAAGAGTTCTTGCAGTGTAGGATTCCGAAAGCCTTTTGAAACATTGGCTTTCCAAGTGGTTTGCGGAGTCAAGATCCATGCAAGACCGGCATAAGGAATCCATTGCATTTTGTTTGTAGAAGATTTATCCAGACGTAATCCGGTTGATATCGACAACTGGTTGAATAAAGTTTGTTGAATAAAACCATAGCCGGCCACTTCATCAGCTGTTGTGTCTATATTAGTCACCTCGGTAGAACCCATCATGGTTTCTGCTTTTCCCCCATAATGCAACCAATCAGTGCCAAGGGTGATCTGATTTCCATCCCATAAATGAGCAGTTTCGCTCAACATTACACCACCTGTTGCATCATTGGATCGAAAACCATCGGAAATGGAATGTGTCCCGAAGTTATTAAATACCTTGACAGATCCCGAAAAAAGATCGTAATGGTTGTCCATTGCGAAGGACCAATAGCCACGTAAAATATTGATTTCAGCTCCGGGAATTGCGTGAAGCGTATCAGGTCCCGGATCAGAAGCGACAAAATGTGCCAGACTTACATCAAATGTACCTTTCCAGTGATCATTCACATCATATCCTGCTTTCACATACCCATTGTAAATGCTAAAAGCGGAATTTGGACGATAACCATCAGTTTGATCATGATTGACCGAAGCAAAGATGCTCCATTTTTTCAACTTATAACCACCCGAAATCATGTATTTTTGTGTATTGTACGAGCCAAGCATCATATCAGCATTGCTCTGAAATCCATCACTTTGTTGTTCTTTGGTGATAATATTAATCACGCCACCCATAGCATTCGATCCATATAAAACCGAAGCAGAGCCACGAATCACCTCGACACGCTGAGCATCGGAAGCTACATAAGAATCGGATAACGGATGTCCGAAAAGGCCCATAAACTGTGGATGACCGTCAATTAACACCAATACACCTGTTGTAGGATTTCCTCCAATACCACGAATGGATATTTGCCCTGCCGCACCGGTAGAAACGCCAAAACCAGTGATTCCTCTTTCTGTCACAAACAAACCCGGAATTAATCCGTTAAGCACAGGAAGAAGAGCTGAGCCATTGCTTGCAGCAAGCTGAGTGCTATTCACCACCGAAACGGATAACGGGACATTCTCTTTATTTACTTGTATTGGTGAACCGGTAACCACCACTTCATTTAACTGAACAGTGTCCTGAATCGTTTTAGCGGGCTGAGCATATACAGAACCTAACATCACAAACAATCCTAATAAGGAAAAACTTCTTTTTCTCATCTTATCCACTTTCATCATCAATGTTTTAGTAAAAATATCCATAAAAAAACACACAAATCATTATAACTTGTGTGTTTTATTTTACATACATAATCATATTATTGTATGATAAATTGTATGCGGAAAGTGAGGGATTCGAACCCCCGGTACCCCGAAGGGTACAACAGATTTCGAGTCTGCCCCGTTCGACCACTCTGGCAACTTTCCATGCTGTCAAAAGCAGTGCAAAGATACAATTTTTTATTGCCGCAACAACCTGTTTGTTCAACAACCATCTCCTTTCATTCCTTGTACGCTTTTAACGCTTTGATTAATAAATTATTCTCATCAGGCGTACCTACCGTAATGCGCAAACAACCCTCGCATAGTACTACTGTGTTTCTGTTGCGTACGATAATACTTTTTTCTATCAAATAGTTGTAAATTGCATTCGCGTCGTTTATCTTTACCAATACAAAATTGGCTGACGATGGATAAATGGTATTTAAGTAGGGCAATTGATTCAGTTCAGCTATCAAACGTTCTCGCTCATTTAGCAATAAAGAGACCCAGGAGCGTTTGCGCGATTCAAATTGCAGATGTTCAAGCACTAATTCCTGTGTCAGAATATTCACGTTGTAAGGATATTTTACTTTGTTGAAAAATACAATAATTTCAGGCGAAGCAAATGCCATACCCAAACGTACACCCGCCAATCCCCATGCTTTCGAAAAGGTTTGCAGAACAATAAGGTTTGGAAAATGAGTTAAATGTTCCAACCAACTTTCTTCGGGTGAAAAATCAACATACGCTTCATCAATAACTACAATACCATCAAAATTTTCGAGTACGTAAAGCACTTCAGTACGATCCAATAAATTTCCACTAGGGTTATTGGGCGAACAAAGGAAAATCACTTTAGTATGCTCGTCAACACTCTCTAAAAGCCGTTTGGCATTTAACGTGAAATCGTCGTTCAGCTGTACTTTGCGATATTCTACATGATTAATATCAGCGCTCACCTGATACATTCCATAAGTAGGCGAAATAGCTACTACATTATCTTGTGCCGGCTCACAAAAAACACGAAATATTAAGTCAATCGCTTCGTCACTTCCATTCCCCAAAAAGATATGAGTGGACGGTATCTTCTTTTTAGCAGTTATTGACTCTTTCAACTTCCATTGCAGCGGATCCGGATAGCGGTTGTAGGGATTATTAAATGGATTTTCATTGGCATCTAGAAACGCCGAAGCCTCTCCCTGAAACTCATCACGGGCACATGAATAGGGTTTCAACAATAAAATATTCTTTCGAACTAACGATGTAATGTTTGCCATAATGGTGAGAATATGCTGTTAACCGATGTTGTTTGCAATCTTTTTTATGCAAAAAACGTCCTTACAAAAATACGATATTTACTGCGAAATGATCTTTTAGCATAAAAAATATCCGAATTTTTAAGGCAAAATTGAAAATATCAACTCGGTTTTCTGAAAAGGCGTTCTGATTATAGTATCATTTTTTGCAAAAACACAAAAAAGAAACAATTTATTGCAGATATACAACTTATATGAAAATAAATGCGTATCTTTCGCTCAATAAATTTTTACAATCAAATGAATACAGGAACAGTCAAATTTTACAATGATTCGAAAGGATTCGGATTCATTAAAGACGCAAGCTCATCGAACGAATACTTTGTCCACTCATCTGGCTTAAAGGATAATATCCAAGAAAATGATGAAGTTACGTTTGACCTACAAGAGGGAAGAAAAGGATTAAATGCCGTAAATGTTAAACTAGTATAGTTTATTGCATAAGACATGCTTTTGGGAAAGCCTTACGAAAAGTAAGGCTTTTTTCTTTCCTTTTAGTCTATAATTCATCTGAAAATATCCCTTAAACCGGTAATTTTTGTCCGATAGTCCGGCGAAACGTTTCAAATGTATAGAAAAATTGAATCATCCGTCAGACAAAAGAATCATCAGAATATATGGTGGTAAATATGGCAATAGGGTTGTGTTCCTTTGTGATCGTAATAATCCTGATGATAATCTTCCGCAGGCCAAAAATGATCAGCAAAACGCAACGTAGTAGCTACCTTATATCCTTTTTGGGTTAAAATGTCCATATACATTTCTGCAATCGCTTTTTGAGTATCGTTGGCATAGAATATTGCCGACATGTACTGTGCCCCGATGTCAGGTCCTTGTCCATCGGTTTGAGTGAAATCATGTATTTCAAAAAAGAGTTTCACCAAGGTTTCATATGAGGTCTCTAAGGGGTCATAAACCACCTCGGTTGTCTCCAAATGACCTGTGTCACCATCACATACCTGATGATATGTTGGATGTTCTACGTAGCCTCCCATAAAGCCGACCGTAGTTTCCACAACACCATACACTTTACTGAAATGATATTCTGTTCCCCAGAAACAACCGGAAGCAAACCATGCTGTCTCTGTTTTAATAAGCTCATTAGGTCTAAACTCCAACGAAAGAGAATTAACGCAGTGTCTTACATTCTTAGGCGTCAACGATTCTCCCTTGAAAACATGGCCTAAATGTGCACCGCATGCATCACAAAGAATCTCTTCACGATGTCCGTCAACATCAAGTTGACGGCGAATGGCATTGGGTATTTCGTCATCAAAACTTGGCCAGCCACAATGTGAGTCAAACTTATCGTCTGAGCGAAACAAAGGTGCTTGACACTGTTTGCAGAGGTATAAACCTGCTTGTTTGTTGTGCAACAAAGCTCCTGAAAACGGAGCTTCTGTTCCTTTGTGTATAATAATATATTCTTCTTCAGAGGTCAATTTCTTAAGTTCCATAAGTGCAAATTAAATAGTTTAATAAATGGTTTGTTAACAGTAAAATCACCAGGCATACTACTTTGGTGCAATCTTTACAACCATCACGTGTACAAAGATAGCCTCATTTTGAAGATTTCCGCCCATTATCATGTAAAAACGATTCTAAAGTTGCTGCCTTTTCTACTGCAAGAGGCATTTGAAATGAAGCAGAATAATGACAAAATGAAGAACCGATAAGCACATTTTCAGTCTCAAACGTTCCCCTTTCGCTAAAAAAGGTATATCTTTGCAGCTTAAATCGTTTGAAAAGAAGAACTATGGAATTAAGTGAACAAGAGCTTTTGCGAAGGGAGAGTTTAGCCCAATTACGTGCGTTAGGAATTAACCCATATCCGGCTGAATTATTTCCGGTGAATGCTCTTTCCGATTCAATTAAGGCTGATTTTCAAGATGACATTACCCCGCCCCGCCAGGTAACTCTTGCAGGTAGAATGATGAGTCGCCGTATTATGGGAAAAGCATCTTTTATGGAACTGCAAGACTCTTCCGGACGAATTCAGGTTTATATCACACGCGATGATATCAGCCGGGATGAGGAAAAAACCATGTACAATGTCGTTTTTAAGAAACTATTGGATATTGGAGATTTTATTGGAATCACCGGCTTTGTCTTTCGTACTCAAATGGGAGAAATATCCGTCCATGCACAAGAGCTCACTATACTCAGCAAATCTCTGCGGCCATTACCCATCGTAAAATACAAAGACGGTGTTGCCTTTGATGCTTTTGAAGATCCGGAACAACGTTACCGCCAACGCTACGTCGATCTTGTGGTGAACGAAGGCATCAAATCAATCTTCCTTAAACGGACTCAGATTTTCAACTCCATGCGAACCTTTTTCAACGAACGGGGATATATTGAAGTTGACACTCCTGTATTGCAACCCATTGCAGGTGGAGCTACTGCACGTCCTTTCATTACACATCACAACGCATTGGATATTCCTCTTTACCTGCGCGTCGCCAACGAATTATACCTCAAACGACTTATTGTCGGAGGATTTGAAGGCGTTTATGAATTTTCGCGAAACTTTCGCAACGAAGGAATGGACAGAACACATAATCCTGAATTTACGTGCATGGAAATTTATGTGTCGTATAAGGACTATAACTGGATGATGGATTTTACCGAAGCTATGCTTGAATATATCTGTCTGCATGTGAATGGGACTACCGATATTCCTGTCGGAAACGCCACCATCAGTTTTAAACGTCCATTTAAACGCATCAGTATGATCGATGCCATCAAAGAACATACCGGCATCGATATTAATGGCATGAATGAGGTTCAACTACGGGAAGTTTGTGACCGACTGCATATCGAAGTGAATGACACGATGGGAAAAGGAAAATTAATTGATGAAATATTTGGAGAGAAATGCGAAGGCAAATACATTCAACCTACCTTCATTACCGATTATCCGATTGAAATGTCACCGTTGTGTAAACGTCACCGCGACAATCCAGAGTTGACAGAACGTTTCGAGTTGATGATCAACGGTAAAGAATTGGCAAACGCCTATTCGGAATTAAACGATCCAATCGATCAACGTGCCCGCTTTGAAGAACAGCTTAGGCTGAGTGAAAAAGGAGACGACGAAGCTATGTTTATCGATCAGGACTTTCTACGTGCTTTGGAATATGGTATGCCACCCACCTCAGGGATGGGTATAGGGATGGATCGTCTGGTAATGATTATGACCAACCAATTAGCCATTCAGGAAGTATTACTTTTTCCTCAAATGCGTCCGGAGAAGGCTCAACGCAGAGACTCCAAAGAAATGTTCATAAACATCGGTGTTCCTGAAGCATGGGTTGATGCATTATATGCCATGAACGTGTTGACCATTGAATCAATGAGCTCCCTGAATCCTAACAAATTGCATCAGGATCTTTGTGGATTCAACAAAAAGAATAAATTAGGGTTACAAAATCCTATGCTCGAAGAAATAAATCAATGGCTACAATCCTCCAATCGGAAATAACCATGCAAAAAATTACCACAAAAGAATTAAAATCGGAAGTTTTCAAACCCTCTAAAATAGGGGTATGTGGTGGCGGAAGCTGGGCAACAGCTATTGCTAAAATACTGCTTAGTACTCAGGAAAACATTTATTGGTATATGCGTCGTCAAGATCAAATCGATGAATTCAAACGAGTCAGCAAAAATCCATCTTACCTGACGGGATTGAAATTCGACACAGATCGCATTTTTTTCACCAATAAAATTAATGTATTGGTCAAACAAGTTGATACAATCATCTTGGCAACGCCGTCACCTTTCCTTAAACAACATCTGAAAAAATTGCGGACACCTCTTAAAGATAAAATGATCGTATCGGCTATTAAAGGCATTGTGCCGGATGAAAATCTTATTATTACAGATTATCTGCATCAATTCTATAATGTGCCTCGTGAAAACATGGCTGTATTAGCCGGTCCGTGCCACGCAGAAGAAGTTGCATTAGAACGGTTGTCCTATTTGACAATCGCCTGTAGTGACAGAGAGAAAGCGCGCGCCCTGGCAGCCATTTTTTCAAACCATTACATTATTACCAATACCACCGAAGATGTAGTAGGTATTGAATATGCCACAGTACTGAAAAATGTGTATGCTATTGCAGCAGGTATTTGTCATGGGTTGAAGTACGGAGATAACTTTCAAGCTGTTTTAATCTCCAATGCTATTCAGGAGATGCAACGATTCAGTAGCGCCATTCATCCTTTGCCACGCAGCATTGATGAATCAGCCTACCTGGGCGATTTATTAGTGACAGGATATTCCAAATTCAGTCGTAATCGTACTTTCGGCAATATGATCGGAAAAGGTTATTCAGTAAAAACGGCTCAGATTGAGATGGAAATGATTGCTGAAGGCTATTATGGGGTGAAGTGTATCAAAGAAATCAACGAAAATTATCATGTAAACATGCCGATACTGGATGTAGTTTACAACATCTTGTACAATCGGGCGTCCCCTATCCTACAAATCAGGATGCTTACCAAACTGATGAGGTAGAAATTGTCAATTAAGTAAGATAATAGTTGGAAAACATCAGCTCATTATTTTTATTGCGAAATTAAAACTGACCTAAATATTAAAAACAACATAAACAGATGAAAACAATAAAACTGAACATTGACAAAACCGGCAATTTTGTTTCAAAAGACATTATCTACAGTTTCGAAGAAAAAGCTAATAGCGCAAACTCACTTTTGCACGAAGGAACGGGCGTCGGAAATGATTTTTTAGGATGGCTCCATTTACCATCATCCATCAGCGAAGCTGAGATTGCTGATTTAGAAACAACTTCCAATACATTACGCGAGCATTGTGAGGTGGTTGTTGTCATTGGTATAGGAGGTAGCTACTTAGGCGCAAAAGCCGTGATTGATGCCCTATCTAACAGTTTCGACGTTCAGCCTCGTAAAAATCCATTGATTGTTTATGCCGGGCATAATATCAGTGAAGATTATTTGTTCGAGCTGCAGGCATTCCTGAAAACAAAGAAGTTTGGCATCATCTCCATCTCCAAATCAGGAACAACGACCGAACCGGCATTGTCTTTCCGTTTGCTGAGAAGTCAATTGGAAGCACAACAAGGTAAAGCTGCTGCTCAAAAATTGATCATAGCCGTTACCGATAAGGCTAAAGGTGCATTACGTACTTTAGCTACTCAAGAAGGGTACAAAACATTTGTTATTGAAGACAGCATCGGTGGACGTTATTCAGTGCTTACACCGGTAGGGTTGTTGCCAATTGCTGTGGCTGGTTTCAGTATACGCGATTTAATTGCAGGCGCCATGCATATTGAGACCCTAAGTAGACCGGAGGTTCCTTTCGATCAAAACCCAGCAGCACTTTATGCTGCTACACGTAATGCACTCTACCAGGGAGGTAAGAAGATTGAAATCTTGGTCAACTTCCATCCTAAATTGCATTTCATCGGTGAATGGTGGAAACAACTTTACGGCGAAAGTGAAGGAAAAGAAAACAAAGGGATTTTCCCTGCTACCGTCGATTTTACTACCGACCTACATTCTATGGGACAATGGATTCAAGAAGGAGAACGCTCTATTTATGAAACTGTGATCTCCATTCAACAACCTAATCATGAGGTACGCGTTCCTTCAGATGAAGCAAACTTAGACGGATTGAATTTTCTTGCCGGGAAACGTGTTGACGAAGTAAACAAGATGGCTGAGTTGGGTACTATGCTGGCGCACGTAGATGGAGGTGTTCCTAATCTAAAAGTAGAACTGCCCGAATTAAACGAGCTTTATTTGGGACAATTGCTCTATTTCTTTGAGAAAGCATGTGGTATTAGCGGCTACATTTTGGGTATTAATCCATTTAATCAACCAGGTGTGGAAGCTTATAAAAAAAACATGTTCGCCTTGTTGGAAAAACCAGGTTACGAAGAAGCAACCAAGGTCATCAAAGCAAAATTATAAAAACACGAAACCTTGAAATGTTCGCTTTGATAATTAATACTATCAGCTGCATTTCAAGGCTTATTTATTTAAAATACATTACAAACTTTACCTGTTTATGAGACGAGCCATCTTCCCGGGCACCTTTGATCCTTTCACAATCGGCCATTACGATATTGTGCTGAGAGGATTGGCAATCTTTGATGAAATTATTATTGGTATAGGTATTAACCAAACAAAACAAACCTTCTTTTCACTCGAGAAACGATTGGAAATGATTCGTCAATCTTTTCAAAATGAACCTCGTGTGGTGGTAAAATCATACGACGATCTTACAATTCATTTTGCTGAGCAAGAAGATGCAGCTTTTATTTTACGGGGAGTACGTTCAGTGAACGATTTTGAATACGAACGCACCATAGCGGACGCTAACAAGCAATTGACCGGCATTGAAACGGTGATTTTGAATACAAACCCGGCTTATTCTTTTGTTTCTTCAACCGTTGTACGCGATCTATTGGTTTACAAGAAGGATATAAAGTCTTTTTTACCGCCAACCGTGATCCTCTGACAGATCAATGGCATCTATAAACAGAAAAGCCTCGTTACCACTACACGTGCAATAACGAACCAATTTCTTCAAGAAAAGAGAAAGTGATAACACATAGTGTTATTTCTTTTCGACTTCTTTGTCTTTTATTTCTTTATTTACTTCTTCTTCCACGTCCTTCATGCCGTCCTTAAAGCTTTTGACGCCTTTACCAAGACCGTGCATAAGTTCAGGAATCTTTTTTCCTCCGAACAATAAAAGTACCACTAATGCAATAATGATTAGATGTTCGGAGCTGAGAAACAACAAAGTATGCATAAGAATAGAAATTATGAATGAATTGAATCAATAGTAAATATGAATTGTGGAGCAAAGATACATTATTTATTTACAACTTGATTTTTTTGAAGAGAATCTTTTTGAGCAATTGCAAAATTACAGAGAAATGCCGTAAAACTATTTTATAAAGGGAGCGATTCAACAAGTTGCACTCCAAAAAAATTGTATAAGGTAAGTTGATAAGTATCATCATTCCCCTACTCTCTTTAAAATAAAAATCAATAGCATGCATCAAAAAAGTAGATGTGTGCATCTTTTGTCAGAAGGAAATATTTGTACATGACAAACAGCTATTGAATGCGCAGAACCAGTAACTGAGTCCACTCCAAAAAAGTCTTTTGTCCTTAAATCTACTTTCATAAACACACTATTTCGGAGTGGACTCATGGTTCAAAAACAACTCACCTCAAAAACATATTCCTACATGAAAACTTTTATGATTGGCTTTGCTATCTTTTTTTCGATGACACTTTATGCTCAGAACGAAAAAAACTTTATTGATCAAAACTATATCGAAGTAACCGGATATTCCGAAATGGAGATTGCTCCCGATGAAATTTATATGAAAATATTAGTCAATGAAAAAGATGTAAAAGGAAAATCGCTTGCCGAGATAGAAAAAAGCATGGTCGCCAAGTTACAGGAAATTGGCATTGATGTGACAAAAGATTTGACCGTGCAAGACGTAAGTAGCAATTTTAAAAACTATTGGATCCTAAAAACGGACATTGTGTTGTCGAAAGAATATCAATTACGGGTGCGTGATGCGCAAACAGCTGGCAAAGTCATTGTTGAACTCCAAAAATTAAGCATATCCAACATCACTATTGATCACATTGATAACAGCAAAATAGAGGATTTCCGCAAAGAAGTGAAGGTGAAAGCCATTCAAGTGGCACAAGAAAAAGCCCGGGAGTTGAGCGAAGCGGTACATCAAACTATTGGAAGAGCCATCTTTATTCAGGAGTTCAACAATAATCCGTTCAATCCGACTCAAAGCAAATCTCTCAATCTCATGGTTAGAGGCATACTCAGCCATGCCGATTCAGAACCGGAAATCGAGTTTGAAAAAATCAAGCTGGAATATTCAATTTTAGTACGTTTTGAACTAAAATAGACGATTATTGTTGCATTTAGTATCATTCTCGAAATGCATATTCCAATGTGGAGTAATATACTGCCCGCCAACCGTACCAATGGCCTTTGTTTGAGAGTGCATTATTATGCCATAGACTCACAAACTCTCCATTTACTGCTTGTACTTCATCAATGAGTTGTTTAATTTCTGCTTTAGCTTCCTTGCAAGTCAAATTCAGGTAATCATTGAAACTACCATCCATATAGGCCAACGGGTGGATACGTAAATCTGTGACTTCATTTCGAAGCAAATCAAAAAAACGAAATGAAGTGCATACCGAAGCACGAAACCCGGGATGCCCTGCATATCCCATCGTGAAATCGTGTTTAATGCCTGCCTCTGACAACGCCCGATACGTGTTGGGTAGATAAAGCAATAAATAATGCTGCCTGCTATGAGTTATCTGCTGGTTCAATACCTTTTCAAGTGCATGTTTTTCTACTACAATTTTCTTCAACTCCTTTCCGGCAGCAAATGAAGGATGCAACCCAACTATTCCATGTTGATGCAAGCGAAGCAACAATCGGCGAAAAGCTTTATTCGAGAGAGGAATGTTGCGATCATACTTGCCACGCTTGTCAGCACATAAAATAAAATAGAAAGGATTTATCTTAAACCGTTTATTCAGCATAAATATAAATTTGTAAGTATCATAAGCATCGTGCCGTAAATGCAATAAGGTCATTATCCGGTCTAAAACTGTGTCAAATTTGCCATGAAAGAAATCTTTCACCATACCGCCTAAATTTATATAAGCACTTTTATGCCTGTACTGATAAGCATGATCGATGTCATATGTCGGTATGTAAGTAAATGAACGTGAAGAGAAATCAGAAAACGTTTCAGTGTGAAGCAGTGATTGCATAAGCGAAATGATCCATTGATTCACTATTGGTTTACGTAAAAAAGTCGCTTGAATGGCTACTGAATTTTTTGACAAAAAGCGACCAAAACGATCTTTTTGTACTGACAAATACTCTTCGTAACGTGTCATCAAATAAAATGAAGCGGCAAACAGATCAAAAGAAATTAAAGGACGGGAATCGTTAGTGCTAAAAAAGGCAGATGCATAGTCAAATTTGAAAAGTGTGATTGTTTGAGGTTTGATTGTCTCCTCAAGCAACAACATGTGTTGCCACACCCAAGGTTCATCACCTATAGGTTGTGGTGCATATGAAAATTTTACGCTATCAGAAGTTGTAAAAGACAACACAGAAGTAGTCAGTTGACATTCTATTTGCAAATAATCGTTGAAAAGATACTCGAAAATATATTGAATACGAGGGGTAATAATCGGTGTATAAACTAATAGTTGCATAGTAATGATTAAAAAAATGAATCCTGATATATTTTTCAAATCAGGTTTATAAAATGATAAATTACACAATAATATAAACAGACAATTTAAGAACCTATTGTCTTGAATTGTCTTCAAATTAGGCTAATGCCCAATACTATTATTCATTGTAATTAATTAAAAAAAACAGCATGATTACTTAATAAAGTCGTTGAAAATCAATCGTTTTGTTTCAGAATACACAAGACAGAAATCAAGCTGAGACACAAAGATACAAAAATTCTTTTAAAGGCAAATAGCTTTATTCGACTCTTCCACATTTCCCTATTGTCGTTTGATTGGCAACCTGAATTTGAGAGTGCATACGTTATCACTACGATGATAGGGTTGTTTCTAATTTTGTAAGCAAACTTGTTATTATAACCAAATGGTTAATAGCGAAGTCTTTATTAAAAAAAACTGTTTGGCAGTGTTTATCATAACAAGTAGAATTCTCTTCATAATACAAAGTGGCGATCGATTTTGTCCGTAATAGTTTTGATGGAATCGATTCATCATTATATTTTCGATTATCTGTTTTATTACCTAATCAACATTTACAGTTGGGGCTTCACCCCAAACCCCAGTTACTTTTTTGTCTTGACACCAAAAAGTAACCAAAAAAGGTCAAGACTTCGCCCGCTTCACGCGCAAAACAGGCGTTCGAAGGCTAAATCTTCCAAACTGGCTCCTTCGTCGCTCAAACAAGGAAGATTTTAACGCCTTCTTCTCTTGTTTTTGCGGCTCACCGGACGAGGTCACTCTTTAGTCAGCCTTTGTAATACCGGATGGGTAATAAATCGGATACTCATTTAATATTTTTATTTTGAGCTATTGTTCGTTATCTTTGCACTTTTTAAATAGAATCATCTCATCCAAAACGATGGAGAAAAGTAAGTAATCCACCGATCATATCGGGATTTAAACTCTATGGTGCATTAACAAGTGACAATGCAACAGAAAGATAAAAAATTAAAACTCTGGTTGAAAGTCTACGTATTCAAATGATCATTTTGCAAAAGAGCGATAAAACCATTCAAGAAATTATCGATCTTCTTGAATCATATGTAATACATTGATTTACAATACAAATTATTCATTTATTAAAGTATTAATTTACTGAAAAGTCGAATCGAGAGAGTTAAAACTGCAGAAATATATAATATATGTATCAAAAGATTGTAACATATGGAGACAGTATATTACGACTACCTTCGCAGCCACTCATAATAACCGATCATTTCGATGATTTGATTCAATCTCTTTTTGACACGTTGAGTCAAAACAGAGGTATTGGACTTGCCGCACCACAAATTGGGATTAATCAACGTGCTTTTATCATCAATACAATGCTCCAAGCCAAAGATGATTCGTCCGTTGAAAAGGTTCAAGCCGCATATATAAATCCTGAAATTACGTGGTATAATAAAAAAGAACATAGTTTCAATGAAGGATGTTTGAGTATCCCAGGCATTTACGAGAATGTTGTTCGTCCTTCTTCCATCCATGTTCGCTATCTGGATGCCTCTTTCAATGAAGTAGAAGAAACTTTATATGGCATCAAAGCTCGCATCTTTCAACATGAATATGATCATTTAGAAGGTATTCTATTTGTTGATCATCTTCATCCGTTACACAAAATATTGATTTTCCATAAACTAAAGAAATTACAAAACAATTGCAATAAACACACCAAGTAATGATTACACATACTTACCAATTCCGTGTCATGTATCCAGACACCGATCAAATGGGAACAGTTCACCATGCCAACTATATTAAGTACTATGAAACATCCCGATGGGAGTTATTCCGAAGTATTGGTATCCCGTATAAATCAATAGAAGATGCAGGTGTTATGTGTCCGGTAATACGGATGAACTTTCACTTTTTAAAAACGATCCATTATGATGATCTGTTGACAGTTGAAACAACACTCACCAAGATGAAAGGAGTGCGCATATGGTTTACATACCGACTGTTTAATGAAGCAGGAGATTTAATAAACGAAGCAGAAACTGAATTAGCTTTTGTTGGTCGGAACAATTGGAAACCGACGGCTCCACCACAGTTTGTCCTGAACGCAATCAAAGAAGCATTAGCAAGTTCAATTGACTATAAATGAAGAAATAATTTTTAGCTACAGAAAATTCGCTTATTCATCGAGATAAATAAGGGGGTAAAGCAACGCTATATTTTCTGATTAAAGAATTTTTTTCAATACAACTTCTTAAGAACGAAGCGAATTACAAAAGATCGCGACCTATTCTTCTACGTCAATCGCAATTACCACCCGATTCGAGTCATTCACTCTAAATGGCTGAACAGTATCACCCAACGATTTACCACTGATTCGATCAGCATCCATACCATAAAGTATGGTTAAAACCCTGATTACTTCGTTAGCTCGTTCTTCTCCTAACTTAAGATTGTATGCAGGATAGGCTGTTTGCACATCAGCATATCCGGTAACAGAAATATGAACGTCGGGATACTGAATCATAAACCTGACAATATCATCCAATTTATACATTTCTTTTTGTGGCATATGCCATTGATCGATTGGATAATGAATATCAATATACAATCTTTCCTTTTGGGGATGTTTAATTTGATTCAATAGATTATTCCATTCAATCATTATTTTCTGACAGGTATCGGTTGGAATAGAATCAGTACGCTCAGGAATTCTGTTTGGCATGTCGGGTAGATCAGGTGCTATCTTATTGGCCATATTCCTCCTATTCATTGCAATGGCAGCACGATTGAGTGCATTTATTTTGAAAGGCTGTACACTGTCACCAAAAGAATACCATGAAAATCTATTTCTGGCAATATGATATGTATTTACCATTGTTGTAATGACCTCATTAGCACGCTTCACCCCTAATCGTTTGTTATATGCCGGATAAGCAGTTTTAACATCAGCATAGCCTCCGACAAATACAGTATCTCGAGGATTATTTTTTATATATAAAGCTATTTGATCAAGTTTATATCGTTGAGATGGACGAATATACCATTTATCGATGATAAAATGAATAGCAACATTTAACTTGTTATTAGGTCCTGTAACAGAAAGTACATTATTATCTCCATTGTAATTTTTATAATAAACAGAAGTTGATTTATTAGATGAGCTGTGAATATTATAAGCAATTACTGCACGATTAAGCGCATTTATACTGAAGGGTTGTACCCCGTCACCAAATGATTTCCAAATAAATCTATGAGGATTTATTCCATATTCAGTGACCAATGTATTGATTACTTTCTGTGCACGCTTAATTCCAAGCATCATATTGTAAGCCGGGTAAGCAGTTTTGACATCAGCATAGCCTCCAATACAAATGGTATCATCGGGATGGTGACGCATAAATAAAGCGATTTCATTGAGTTTATAACGCTCCTGATCGCGAATATTCCACTTGTCAATTGTGAAATGAATTGGCACATATAGATCTTCTTTAGGTTGTTGGGCTAAAACTCCTTTGATGATTGTCATTATTTTACTGACTTGTTTGCATGTATCAATAGATGTTGGAGTTACCTCACAATTTGCCAAGGCAGCAGCTTTGTCTGTTGAATCCTTTTGCAGGGCAAAAACTCTTTGCTGTAATTCATTGACGCGATCAAGCAAATAGTTCTGATCAGATACAGTACAAGAACAGCAAGATTCAAATCCTCTTGTCTTCCCCGGAAAAGTATACTGAATTCCTACCATTGGGGTAAGAAAACCTTCATAAGATCGAAAAAAGTGTTCACCACTAAATTTTTGTGGAACAATGGTACCTTGCAAATCCCCATAAAAGCCAAGAGCATGGCTGATTTTATAAAATAACATACCACCGGATTTGAATACCATATGTGTGTCGGGTGGAACTTTGAAGTCATTAAAGGTTCGTGCAATACCCGGCCCTAAGTAAAATAGAATGAAGAATCGTCTTCTGTCGTTGACGCCTAAGAAGAGATTATGAAGATTGAACAACATATCCATGCTCAATTCAACATGATCAAATTTGGTAAAATATGGCTGTCCATTATGTATTAGATCATAAGAATCTCCTGCATTCCAACTACGGGAAGAACCCACATCAAACTCTCCCTTAATGGCAACAGAAGGACTGATCCACCGACCTCCCCATACTCCTCCTGCAGGCCATGTAACCATTTTCAAATAGCCCCCCTGGCTTTTGGGGATATATCTATTCTCACCTCCAAAATAAGCACTAATGCCCGCACCAGCTCCAACAAACCAGTTATCCCCTTTCCGACTTATAAAATCAGATGTTGTGTTTGCATCCTGTGAAAAAGCAGAGATGAAACATAAAAATAAGGAAATAACAAAAAATAAACCTTTCAACATATACTTGTCAGGAATCTTGGGATAAGTTGATGCAATGGGGATCAAAGTTAATATGATGTTTTTAAATTCCAATAGAATTGCTCAAAATAAATTCATATTATCACAAATCATGTTTCCAATTACTTAAAAAGACATCGTTATCCGAATTTATTTATGATTCAGAATCTGGCACTTGCTATCGGAACCGGACAATTTGCCGATAACTACGATGAACAAGGGGCAAAATCTGCTAAACTGTCTGAATCAAAATTTACTGAATTCAAGAACCAAAGGTCACTGACCAAAGGGAAGTAATGAACAGAATGAAGATATAACTTTACTCATAGTTCATTCTTTACTCATTCATTCAAATTCTTATTCTGTAAATTTAATAATTCTGCAAATTACTTCCCTTTGGTCAGTGACCGTTGGTTCTGATTCAGACAATTTTTTTCGCTGGTGTATCTCTTCGACCTGTAACCTGAATGATTTACAAAACCGCTATAGCAAGGAACGCAAGTGTTTCAGAGATAGTCTCTCTCGAAGAGAGGCTATCTCTCTATTTCCGTTCCCCCCTGATTTGCAATCAGGGGCATGGAGTATTAGGATTTACAATCCGTTATTTGTTGTGAATCTATACTCTGTCTTATTTCGGATAGCATATCCTTATACTCCATTCCGACGTCGGAGTACAAATCCGACGTGACGAGGTGCCTTCATCTTTCATCGACTGCCCTTTTACGCGACCAAAGAAGGTAGATGAAGGGTGTTGTATCAAATGCTTGTTCAGGTCAATTGCTACATCTGTGAAATCACTTGCCGGTGATGGGAACCCGGCGCTTATTCCTGAAGATGCAACGGGAATCGACAATTCAGTGTCAGTAAGGGCCGAATAGATATCTAATGTAATGGATGTATGAAGTTTGGCAGGAGGCATTGTAGTAATAGTCTGTTACTACAAAGATAGGGGTTGACGAACAAAAAAGCGATAACACAGACAGAAGATTTACCACTTTGCGGGAACATTCATTGTCGCTCCTTTGTCTGAACCACGATTGAATCAGATTAAAGGATTTAGCAGATTAGATGCGTTCATCTTTAATTTATGCTGTTGTTTTGGTTATTGTAGAGACAACGCATGCGTCACTGGTGTCCGGGTAAAAACATTAACAATAGCTATAATTGATTGATACATACTTAGTAATTAATAAATAAGTTACTCGGAACATATCAATCGCTTACTTTTGCACAAAATTACAAATTGTAAGCGA